>Ga0172380_10003133_pt1 | contig 23524 bp, 17 predicted proteins | sample Leawe162metaG_FD_119747 | JGI IMG/M metagenome (GOLD analysis project Ga0172380, IMG submission 119747) | Leachate microbial communities from a municipal landfill in Southern Ontario, Canada - Leachate well 162 metaG | ecosystem: Engineered > Solid waste > Landfill > Unclassified | place...
GCTCCAGCTAGATGTAATGTAAAACCATTAGTTTTAGCAACTGCGAGTAAATCATCTACGCCCTTCTCTGGGGCAAAACGACCAAAATAAAGTAGATAAGGCGCTGAGACTGAGGAAATATTATCATTAGGACTATTTTGCGGAATAACATTTGGCGCCGGATTAATTAAAGTAGTAATTTTATTTGTTGACCAGCCACTTTTCACCACTAAATCATGCATAAATTGACTCGGAGCAATCGCTAAAGCCAAACCTTGTTCATAAAAATGAAAAATTTTGTGATGCAGTGTCATTTCTAGATAAGCTAGAAAACTATGGGAATAGGAATAAAAACAATTTTTCTTAACACAATCCCAATAATTTTTATCTATTCCGGCATAACAAATTTGCCCGTGGTCATAGAGTGTGTAGTTAGGGGCAATTAATTTATAATCATGCAGATGCATAACAACCGGAATATTTCTTTTTTTGGCTACTCTTAAGATAGAAGGAGAAATATGATGATATATATTATGACAATGAATGATGTCCGGTTTAAAATCAGTCAGTAAACGATCAAATTTTCTCGCCGCTTCAAAACTATAAAGCATCCTTCCGGCCGCTCTTAATTTTTCCCAGACCCCGCCCTCATTAAAACTAACTCGAGAGACAAAATAATTTTCCCAATCTGATTTCTCGTTCTTAGGATGATGCATAGAAAAAACGGCTACTTCATGACCAAGGTCAACAAGAGCTTTTTGCAGCCAAAGAAAGTATACCTCCGCCCCACCCCGTCGATAATTAAATTTGTTAACTTGTAAAATACGCATTTTGACTTTTAGTTTATTACTGTTAAACTTTATATAAGCATTATATCAGAGTTTATGTCAATAAAAAAATCGGAGTTCTTCGCCCTTATTGCTATTGTTTTAATTGGCCTTTTTCTATTTAGCCTCTTTTTAGCTCCCAGTGCTCTGAGTGTCTTTCTTTTAGCTATAGTTTTAGCAATTTTAATATCATCCTTCTTTTATCCTCGGCCAGCTTTTATTGCTCTAATTGTTTTAAGAACAGCCACAGACTTTTTAACCGCCACCGATATAGTTAAAATCGGTGACTGGTCTGTAAACTTCACCTCTTTAGTGGGCATGACGGTAATTTTATTTGCTCTTCATATATTTTGGCGACAAAGAGGAGAATGGAAAAAAATACCTCTATTAATAAATTGGCTATTATTTTTAGGGCTAGCCTTTATTTTAATTGTCTTTTCTATCAGTCCAGCAACTAGTTTAGTAGAGTTCTTGCGCTGGACAAGTTTCTTCTCTCTTTTTATTCTTGGTTTTTTTCTGTTTCGGGGCGGACAACAATCTACTGTCCTTATTAAAACAATTATTATTTCCTCACTTATTCCCATGGCCGCTGCCTTATGGCAATTTGCTACCGGACAAGAATTTTTTGATGGTGAACGTTGGCGCGTCGCTGGTACTTTTACTCATCCGAATATGTTAGCCTTTTATGTGGTATTTGTCGCTACTTTAACAATTTTCATCTTTTTAACATTAAGAAGGGATATAATCCAAAAATATTTTTATCTGCTCTTAGCTATTCCACTTATTTCTGTCTTAATTCTAACTTATACTCGTGGCGCTTGGCTGGCCTTCTTATTAGTTATTTTACTTATTGGTATATTCCGCTTTCGTATTCTGCTCGGTACTACCATTATAGTTATTGGCTTATTATATTTGAGTGTTCCCTCTTTTCAGTTAAGAGTGGCTAGTTTGAGTGATTCATTAAACACCGGCTCGACCGTCTGGCGCTTAGATTTATGGCGAGACGCTTGGGGTTATACGCAAGATAATTTAATATTAGGAACTGGCCCAGGCACATCACCACTAATTATTGGCGCTAACCGCCCAATAAGCCTAGGCTCCACCGAGGCTCATAATGACTATATTAAAGTTGTGCTAGAAACCGGCTTATTTGGTCTAACTCTTTATTTGGCTTTAATAATTTCTTTGTTATGGAATTTATGGCGTGGCTGGATAACAGAAAAGTGGCCACGACGGAAATTACTATTTTTATTTATGTTTATCTTTTCCCTAGCTTTTTATGCCGCCAGTATTGGTGATAATATTTTAAAAGATTCTTCCCTGCAATGGAGCTTTTGGGCTCTGGTTGGTGCTCTAATGTACAGTTATTCTCAAATTAAAAATGATAAGAAAGACATGATAGTGGAATAAATTTTTATTTTGGGTAATAAAAGAGCCGTCTTTATAATTCAAAGACGGCTTTTAGTTTTATTGGTCTCTATAATCTCCGTTTGTATATGTAACCCAAGCTGTTCTATCGCGAGGATTAACATATACTGTGCCATTTTCATATAGACGAAAAACGATTTCTCTGACTTGCACCCTTCTAGCTAAAGGTTTTCCTAGGTGGAGCTCCCATTTTTTATCATAGGGAGTATTTTTAGCATAGCTGAACCAAACATTATCCGCTAGCATTGTGGAGCATAGCGTAAACCAGTAATTATCTGGCCTAGCATTAAAAATGAACGGTCCAGATAAACTATCCGTTAGAGCCAGGTTTTCATACCAAGCATCATATATGGAGTCTTTCTCATTCATAAACCTGTCAGAAAAATCTTCCATCATTTTTCCGGATACAGATTCTTTAAACTTACTATTAGCAGGGTTGCTAATTATGGTAAATTCTGGTCCCATATTCTGACGAACCTGATCTAGGAAATAAGCTAAACCTGCTGACCAAGCACGATCAATAGAAGCAGAATCATCGGCCATACCATCGTTATTTAAATCAATCAGTCCGTTATCTTTCCAACGGCGCATCCAATAGACACCCTCATCCCATATATTATCGCCCACCATTCCTGTTATACAAGGATTGTTTTTCAAGACGCTACTAATATAAGTATCTGAAAAAAACTCAATGTAATTCATGCTCTGACCGTTAATCTTAACGGGCTTCAAATTAATAGAGCAATTCAACATTTTTGTACCCGGCCAAAAAGAAGCTATGTTGCCATCAACATCTCTCAGCCACCACTCGGGAATTTGTTTTAAAAATTCAAGTAGGTTGATACTCCAAGGCTTATCCGAATAAGCCGGAACAAACATTTCAATCGGATTAGCATAAGCTAATATCTTAATTTTTGGATTTTGTTCCTGTAGCCAATTAAGATTTTTAACTCTTTCAGGCAAAAAAAATACATCTGGATCAACTACGATATTATCATAGCCAACCGATTTTACAGCGTTTTCACGGCTAAAAGTTGGTAGATAGTGCAGAAGCACTGTAGTTTGAGCCATAACGACACTGCAAGTGGCACTAAGCCATACGAAAAAAATTAATTTTTTCATTTTTTCTTCTCTCTTTTATTTATTATATGTTAAAGTTCTATTTTATAAATTTTGCCACTTTGACAAAATTATTGCTATTTTCATAACTGTTTACAATATCATTTATCTTAATTTATGTCAAATAAATTATAACTAAGTAACTCATGCCAACACCCCTTGACTTTTTTTAGTTAATTTGTTATTGTTCTAAGTTAGTTTAAATAAAAAATGTCTAATTATTATGAATAAGAAAAGATTATATAAAATTTTCTTGGTGATTATTGCGGCTCTAGCTATTTCCCCGTGGATTTTTACCGACCAAAGCGCCGCTAAAGTACAAGCTTATTATTCCGGTGATGCCATTAACTACAATAATCAATTACTGGTAGCAACCACTAATACCGGTTATTTAGAAATTTTTAAATTACAAGGTCAAGATTTATTGACTCTCGTTAAAGTTAAAGTTTATAATCCTCGTTTTAATAATTACGATGATTATTATGATGTTAAAATGACTATTGAGGGTGGACAATTATATATTTATACTGTCTCCAAATATACTCTCCTAAAGTATAACTTTTCTGACTTACAAAATTTAAACTTAATTGCTGAAAAGAAAAATAACTCTTGGAACTGGTATTATCGAGTTGATCGTTTCGGTAATAATATGGGTATCGTCGGCAAGAATGGCGTAGATATTTTAAACTCAGACTCAGAAATAATTAATTCTTACGCCTTTAACCCAGAAGAACCTTTTGGCCTACGCGCTAATGGTAGTAATAATTTATTGTTTGCGATTAATGACGACAAAATTCAAATTTATAATCGTGAAACTAGAAAAGTTGATACCGAAATTCCTTTAAATTTTTCCAGTCAGGAAGTTAATCATAAAATTTATTTTGATGCCATCACTGATAATATTTACGCTATTGACGATTACTACGCTAAGAAATTTTCTTTAGACGGAAAACTTTTGGCTTCTTTTCGTCACTTAGACTACCCCGGCTATGAAATGGAGAGCAGTACCGGCAATCCATATGTATATTTTTCTAACGGCACCGGAGTGGTAAAAATGGACAAAGCAAATTTTACGGTTAAAGATTTCGCATACACCTCCAATTTGGATGGATCGGGCGGTTGGGCAATGGGCTTAAAATTAGTAAATACTGATAAAGGTGATCGTCTGGTTGTCTTCAATTCGGCTAGTATCATCGTTCTCAACGATCAACTAGATAAGCTCGCCTCTGTTCCCGCCACGGAAGAAGCCCGTCAGTAAAACAATATATATTTAAACGATAAAACGCCGGTCTAACCGGCGTTTTTTATTACTATACCTTAATCGCTCGCTAAAGATTAAGCTTAAACCAGAATTAAATTCGCTACTTAGCTGTAAAAATTTTATCCATCTTTAAATCGCTAACCCAAACTTGTGCTGGTTTATTGTAGTCTTGGAAACTTATATTTAAACTTTCTATTCTATTACCTGCTTGGTTCTGTACTAATAACTGATAAGGGGTGGCTAATTGATGAAGACTATCCGGTAATTGATAATTTAAGATTATTTCCTTGTCCGTACCTGGTTCCACGCTTAAAAAAAATCCCAAGACAGTTTTATTTAAATCTGTATCATTAATAACCTTTAAATCCATACTAGATTCATCTAAACCTCGCAGTGATACAAATTTACTACCCAAAGGGGCGTAAACTCTAGTGTAACTCCGATAACGAGTCGTCCGCCAGTCAAAAGCGCCTTCATGCCGATAACTTAAGCGTAAAGAAGCTTGGAGGCTATTACTATCTTCTATTACGGAATAATATATATTTTTTTTCACGGCAACGTCACTTTTAAAAGCACCAAGATTAGCGTCAACTACCAATAAATAATCACCATCACTATCTTTTACTTCTCCGCCGGCTCCCAAACGTTTCACTAAAATTTCTCTATCTGCTTGAGGAAAATAAACCTGAATATTTTTAACATCAATATTATTACTGACAAGACTAAATAATTCGCGCCAGCGACTACTTGGCAAAGAAGATAATTTTTTTTGTAATTCTGAAATTAATTCATTAATAACCGCTTTACGGTCCCAACTGGAAATATTATCCTCCTTATAAGCAATTTCCACATTGTATTGTAGAAGTGGCTGAAGATTATCAGCGGTATAGGTAGTATCACCTGCTGTAATTGGACCGGTTAAACGAATTAAATCGGACACTAAATCGGGAGTGATAGCAATAATAGCAGTAAAAGACGGGACGGAATTACCTAAAGCTAAATTTTCACCCCGATAAATTTTTTCTATTTGTTGGGCGGAACTTGGCCAATCCGGGGACCAATTCGCATCACGCAAATACCATTTTTTCACGCCTAAATATTTTTTTAATTCCGCTGGTGGTTCTAAATTCCAATTATCGTTAATTGAAGCAGGAGCATCTAAATGATAGCTGTCGGAGGTGCTTAACTTTTGTATGGCACCATTCTTTAAGTCTAATAGCCCATAAACACCTATGAAACCACCGCTAGGACGTAGTTCATCGTTATTTTGTAAGATTAAAAGAAAATGACTAGTGTCAGGATAACCAGTTAAGGCTGGTAGCATTTTTAATAAGGGGGAAAATTTATTGAGCAAAATAGCAACCTGTTCCATTTCATTTTTAATACCACTGATGCGTTCATATGCCGGCCAAAGTATACCAATTCTATGGATCTTATCAAGATTAAGAATCGCTAAATCTAAATTAGCCTTAAGACCATTTAGTTCTGGTTCCGATTCATAGATTAATTGGAGCAGCTCACGCTTATTTGATTCTGGTAAATCATTAAAATTTGCAACGCCCACGCTCGCTCTAACCTGATCTAATTTAGCAATAATAGGACTCAAATGGTTTAGAGAAGAGCTTAATATTTCACCCACTTTTAATAAATAAGATAAATCATTGATTTGGGTTTTTATTAATCCAATATTCTTAATAAACCTAGCATCTTGCATTCGTAGCAGATTATCTATACCGGCCGTAAAATATTGATCGGCTAATTGTGATTGTTCCGTCACTAATGCCCAATTTTGAGTTGAAATAGCCGATACTGCCGTATTAATAGCCGTTTTTCCGTTCCAACCGTTTAGGGCGGCCTCCTTGAGATCGTTATAAGAACCTAACAATAAAATAGCTAGTATTATAACAAAAGCCACTATTACTAAGACGACATATTTGAGAAGTGACCAAATAATGCGAAAAAAAGAAGAGTAATGCATAATATTTATTTTTAATCGGAATTCTTTTTATCTAAATTATCAATTAAAATCAGCTTTTTTCCTTCTATAATATTATATAAAAATATATCCATCACCTCGCGACGATAATAAAATTCTCTTTCGCTAAGAATAGTAAAATTTATTTCTCGACCCAGATCTTTTTCCAAATTTTTAATTAATTGCAAAAAAGCTGAATGACGCAAATTACCAACGAGTAGTAAGTCAGTCTGCGCTTCCGGATAATTAGTAAAAAGACCGGTTAAAGCTAAAAATTTCGGTCGACAAATTTTCTGTAGAGCATCTAAAAATTTTTGACTAAAAAGTATTTGCGCTTTAACAAATAAGGCTCTAATTTCCGGGTATAAAATAAAATTATTATTTACACTAAAATAATTAGCCTTAGACTTAGTTTTTATATCACCGGAGTTTTCTAGAATCTTCTCTTCTATAATTAAACTCAACTTCAACAAGTGATCCAGCTCACGACGAATAGCAGGGGCCGTTAAACCCAACTCCTTTGTCAAATCAGCTACCAGATATTGCTTTTCAGGATATAGAAAAAAGAGGTTCAAGAGTTTTACTCGCGCCGCCGATCCAAAAATGTCATTAAGCATATTTATTTATTTATGAATTTATAGTATAATATTCACTAAGAACAGTCAAACCGTCTAAAGCCGATATTTGGCCTTTTTTCTATGTATAATAAAATTGCTTCCTTGATTTTAAATGCCGCTAAAGCTAACGGTTTAAGTGATGTTTTTGTTGCTCAACCTGACTCGCTTAAAGAAAGTCTGGCCGGTAAAATTTTTGTGTTAGCAGAGATAAGTGGCAAAAAAACTGATGGCAGAAAAATTTTTGATTTTTTAACCATGTCTTTGAACGACAATTATTATAATGATGAAAAAATTCTCTTCCGCGGTAAAATTGAAGGTCTAAAAATTGAAAATATTTTTGAAGTAGCGGTTACAAAAACTAATAAAGATTTAGAGGATTTTTTGGCGACCCAGAAAATAAAAATCAATCCCGCCGCAACTAGTATTACTATTGGAGTTATTTATGAAAATAAATTACATTTTGCCAACTTTGGTCGCAATCGCGCACTTTTAGTTTATAATCATGACGATGATTATGAAATTATTAATGTAGAGACGACAGCTACCGACGCCCCCTTGCTTAACAGTGAGGACGAGGAAGGAGTAGTCGCTAAAACGCCAAAATTATTTTCTTCAGTGGTGAGTGGCGAAGTCCCAGTCGGATCTTATTTTATTTTTACCAGCGAAGCTTTGCCGGAATATCTATCTGGTAAAGATTTAATTGATATTGTTACCAAATTACCACCGATGACCGCCGCCGAACAAATTAAAAGCATCCTCACTAAAATTAATACTTATATTCCCTTTTTAGGCATTATTATAAAAAATACTGCCGGGGTTATGACTGCCGAAATAAAAGAGGAGGCGGAAGAAGAGGCATCAGTGCAAAGGTCTATATCTTCTTTAAACTATACCGAACAGAAAACCGAACAGATGCTAGCTCCAGCTAACCTGTTTAATTTTTCTAAAATTTTTAGCGTCATTAAGCAATTTATTAAAAATTTGCAACCATTACCACCCAGCCCGCCCAAAAAATATTTAAATACAATTGAACAAAAAAGCCCAGAACCTTTAGACTTGGGGACCATAAAAAGCATGAACGTGGCCCGTTCTGATTCTTTCTTAATTAAAGAAAAGATATTTTTCAAAAAGAAGAGTGGTCGTATTCTGTTTGGCATTAAAGAATCCTTAACTTTTATTGGTAGTTTATTTAACTTTAGATCTTGGTCTAAAATTACTACTAACTTAAGAACTTGGATACAATCTTTATCCTCAAAAAATCGTTTATTGTTTTGGACTTTAGGAGCATTAATCTTAATTTTTGTAATTAGTGTTTCCTTCACTAATTGGAACCATAAACGTCAACTAGCTATAGAAGATTTTAATAACCGAGTCACAGCCATAGAAACGCAAACTTCCGATATTGAAGCTCATCTTCTCTATAACGATAACATCGGCGCCGGTAAAATTCTGCTGGAAGCCCAAACTGCTCTTTCCGTCCTGCCACAAGATACCAAAGAACAGCAAGATACTTATCAACGGCTAAATGAGCTCTTAAGTGCTAATGCCGATAAGATTGAAAAGATAGTCCATATAGATAATCCTCAGGCTGTCAATGACTTGAGTGGTCTCGGAATCAATAATTTAGTATTTATTGATTCTAAAATTTATGCTGCCGATAATGATTCTGTTTATGAATTAACAGCAAACTCCAGTAGCTCGGTCAAAACAATTATTGAGGGTGCGAAGAACTTAAGTAAAGCAATCTTTAATGACAAGGATAGTATTTATTATTGGGATGATAATAAAATTTCCACATTTAACATTAAAACTAAAACTGCTTCTTCCTTTAGTATTAATGATGTTGATACTCTAGGAAATATTGTAAGTTTTAAGATTTTTACTAGTCAAAATAATATTTATTTGCTGTCACCCGAAAATAAGCAAATCTATCGTTATGCTCGTTCCGGCAACACTTACGGCCAGAAGACTAACTGGCTAGATACTGGTATTGATATTTCTCAAGCTAAAGATTTAGCCATTGATGGCAATATATACATATTAGACAACAACGCTAACGTACAAAAATTCTATACAGGAGAAAAACAAGATTATCAATCCGCCCGGATATTACCAGTTATGACTAACGCTTCCAAATTAACGGTCAGTGAAAAGTATCTTTATTTCTGGGAGACTAACTCTAAACGTTTAGTGGTTTTATCTAAGGAAAAAGGCTTGCTAATGAATCAGTACCAAATGGATAGTCTAGACGATTTAAAAGACTTTAGTATTGATGAAACTAATAAAATTGCTTATATCTTAAGTGGTGAAAAAATCTATGAAGTGCCACTTAATCAATAAATAAAATTATCTAAGATATAAAAAAACCGCCCCCGTAAAAAGAGGGCGGTTTTTTGCAATAAATGATTATTTCAAAGTTACTTTAGCACCAGCTTCTTCTAATCTTGCCTTCATCTTATCGGCCTCTTCTTTCTTAACGCCTTCCTTCAAGACTTTCGGAGCGGCATCAACTAAATCTTTAGCTTCTTTTAAGCCCATTTCAGTTAATTCGCGTACAGCCTTAATAACGTTAATCTTATTAGCGCCAGATTCTGTGATTTCTACATCAAATTCACTCTTTTCTTCGACAGCGGCGCCTCCTGCACCAGCGGCCGGAGCCATCATCATAGCGGGGGCAGCGGCACTAACACCAAACTTCTCTTCCAAGATCTTAACGAGTTCCGCTAAGTCTAAAACACTCATCTTTTCAATTTCGCCAACTAATTTTTCAAATTTAGCAGGCACGACAGTTACTTCTTCTTTCTTTTCTTCTGTTTTTTCTTCAGACATAAATTTATAATGACTTAATTAATTATTTAAATTTAAATTATTTAGTTTCTCCAATAGCCTTCAAAACTCCCACGAAGTTACGTAGATTACCGGCCAACACATTAACAAATCCGGATACAGGGGCGTTCAAAGAACCAACAATGCTAGCATAAAGTTCTTGTTTGCTTGGTAATTGAGAAAGAGCTTCAACCTGGTCTTTAGATAATATCTTACCCTCTAAAATTCCCCCCAAGAAAAATACTTTTTCTACTTTTTCCTTATCTTGACGAAAAGTGCCAAGAATTTTAGCCGGAGCAATCTCATCTTCATAGGAAAAGATAGCGGCCACTTTACCATCAAAATCACGGACATTAATATCTATTTTACTTTCTTTTAAAGCCAAATTGATTAAAGTCTTTTTGGCAACATAGTATTCGCTGTTTTCCGCCTTGAGCTTGGCACGTAATTCTTCGTTATCCTTAACACCAAAAGCGTTAAAACCGGCAAATACCAAAGACTTGGAATTCTTTATTTTTTCGTTCAAAGTACGAAAAATCTCTTGTTTTTGTAGTTTATTTTTAGGCATAGAACTTATTGATAAGATGCTTGTCCTTTTTTAATAAAAAAATCTGTGTTACCACAGAGATATAAACGCTAATGTTAGCGTAATTTACCTCGGCAAGACTTACAGTGTATTTAACACCAGCTGGCTGTCTGTGGCAATCTATTTATTTGTTATAGTTATAATAGCAAATTATAATAATTTGTCAAACGTGTGGAATAAAACTTGACTTACAAAGGAGCAATATGTTAAATATTAGTTATTAATATAATAAATAGTTATTTAAAAATAAAAGGAGGGTTGTGATGACAACTCAAAAATCTAGTTTTGTTAAACATTTTTCCTTTGATTTTGACGGGACATCAATTGATACAACAATTAAGGGTTTTGATAAAGTAAACACAGCTTTAAAAATGGTAGGTTTATCGCCTGTATCTTACAACTATTTAAGGCCTCTTTGGGGAGAAAAGTTTGATATTTTAGCTAATACAGTTTGCCGTCATGTCGGTGGAACCACTGAACAGGTGCAAGCCTTTATTGAAGCAGAAAAAGAAATACCTTTCACATGCGAAATAAATGAAGAATTTTTTTCTACTCTCGCCGAACTCCGCCAACGTGGTTTTCTAATTTCCTTATTAACCAGCCGAGATATTGATAGCCTATTCCAACTATCAAAATCTTTAGAATTTGACTTGGATGTATTCAACTATATTCAAACCCCAGAAGATACAAAATACCATAAACCCGATGGTAGGGTATTTGAGCCACTATTTGAATGGGCAACAACTAAAAATTGCCAACCGGAAAATATTATTTATTTTGGTGACACGGTAAAATATGATTTAGCCGCTACTTTAAATAGTAAGCCGCCAATAAAATTTGTTGGTGTAGTTTCCGGAGTAAACACAGCGCCCGAATTTTTTGCAGCCGGTGTTAAAGATATAGTTTTTTCTATATCTGATTTACCGGAATATTTAAAAAGTATTGCAAATGAATAAACTTAAACCGGTGCTATAATCAAATAGCCCGGTTTTTTATTTTATTCTACTTTTTCTTTTCCTCCCGTAATTCGCAAAACGATGAGCCTCTTCCCTGATCTTTAAAAGAGTAGCTTTAATATTATTAGCTAAATCTTTTAAAGCTATTTTAGTGCCACTAGCAAAAACTAATTTATCGCCAGCAAATTTAGAAATTCCCACCAAAGGGATATTAATATTTTCTTTTTTTAAAACACGACTCAAAAAGCTGATTTGCGGCGAACCACCATCAATCATAATTAATTCCGGTCGGGGCCATTCCTCATGTTTAAAGCGGCGTAACAGAACCTCCGCTAAAGCTCTTTCATCGTCTCCGGCCGGAGCTTCTTTGATTTTAAATAAACGATATTCCGCTGAATTAGTTTCCCCGTTTTCAAAAACTACCATAGAGCCATAACTTTCCTGACCGCTATGATGAGAAATATCATAGCCTTCTAAACGATTCAGACGAGTTTCCCCTAAGTCATCCTCGCGCGATAACAAAGAAACATCCTGAATATGCTTTAAGGCTTTAATCTTATCAGGATTTTCTTTCATTAATTTTTTAGTCAAACGTTTTTTCTCGCCGCTCAAAAGTAAAATAATATTCCTGATATTTTTTTGATAGTCAACAGCCGAAATAATCCCCAAGCAGGTGCCGGGGCATAAGCCAATCTGATAATCAAAACAAGCGCGACCACTTTTTGGCTGACAAGTGCTATACGGGAATACACGACGAATTAGACGGAGAGCACTTTGTAAGAGATGAAAAGACTGATAAGGGCCAAAGACTTTAGCTTTACTGGCAGGAAATTTTTTTAAGTCCTTGCCCCGGACAATAATAGGTTTGGGATAAGTAGTTTTAGGAATTACCACATAAATAAAAGAACGATCATCCCTATCGACAATATTATATTTCGGCCAATATTTTTTAATGTTTTTTGCTTCTAAAATTATGGCCTCCAATAAAGTTTCGGTTTCTTCGTATTTAATATCGACCGCTTGTGCCACCATCTCCGCAATCCGCCTATCAACATTTTTTTGAAAATATTGACTAAGACGATTTTTTAAACTAGTGGCTCGGCCCACATATAAAATGTGACCTTTTTTATCCAGCCAAAAATAAATACCAGGTTTTGTTGGTATGTTTTTTAATTTATTTTTTAACTTTAAGGCCATGCTAATTATTTTTTAAGATAATCTTTTAAATATTTACCGGTCACACTATCCTCTTTTCTAACAATATCTTCCGGAGCGCCAGCGCCAACTAAACGTCCACCCGCCTCACCGCCGTCCGGACCGAGATCAATAATATAGTCCATAGACTTTAACATATGCATATTATGTTCAATCACTAAAACTGAGTTCCCTTTCTCCACTAGTTTATTCAAAACTGTTAAAAGCATCGCGATATCATAATAATGCAAACCGGTAGTTGGTTCATCTAAAAGATACAAGGTTCGTTTTCCTAGCGTATGCGTTAACTCTTTGGCAATTTTAATACGCTGGGCTTCACCGCCAGATAAGGTAGTAGCGCTTTGACCAATTTTTAAATATCCTAAACCGACCGAAGCTAAAACTTTAAGCTTGTCGGTAATAAAATAATTATCTTTAAAATGAATTATAGCCTCATCAATAGTTAAATCCAGAATATCAGCAATATTCTTTCCTTTATACTTAACCTGCAAAGTTTCCCGGTTAAAACGCTGACCGCGGCAAACTTCACACTCCACTAAAACTGGTGGTAAGAAATGCATCTCAATTAGGTTAGCCCCTGCCCCCTGGCAAGCCTCACAACGCCCACCAGGGCGGTTAAAACTAAAACGACCGATAGAATACCCTCTTTCTCTCGCTTCCGGCAAGGAGGCAAAAAAATCGCGAATCGGGGTAAAAATACCGGTATAAGTAGCCGGGTTAGAACGAGGCGTGCGACCGATAGGTGACTGATCAATCACAACCACTTTATTTATATATTCCACTCCCTTTACCTCTTTGACGTGTTCTAATTTAGCATTACCTGGTCTATTCTTAATATGCGTAATATTTTTATAAAGCACATCATAAAGCAAGGATGATTTGCCCGACCCGGACACACCACTAATACCGACCAAGCGACCAAGTGGTATTTCTACATTTAGATTTTTTAAGTTATTGGCGTAGGCTCCTCTAATTTTTAAGGCACCATGATTTTGTTCGCGTCTTTTAGATGGTAGTTCAATTTTTTTCTCACCCGATAAATATTGCAAGGTTAAAGATTTTTTTTGAGCGGCTTTATTTTTTTTGGTATTCAATAAATCTGTAGTTTCGCCAATCGCCATTACTTCCCCACCGTGCACACCGGCCAAAGGACCTAAGTCTACGAGATAATCAGATTTTAAAATTGTCCGCTCATCATGCTCCACAATAATTACAGTATTATTTTTATCGCGTAGTTTTTGCAAGGTTTCTATTAATTTTTCCGTATCACGTTCATGTAAACCAATAGTCGGTTCATCCAAAACATAAAGAGTGCGAGATAAATGCGAACCAATTTGCGAAGAGAGACGAATGCGCTGGGCTTCACCACCGGATAAGCTATGAGCTTTACGCTCTAAAGATATATAATGAAGACCAACTTTCAATAAAAATTCTAAACGACTAATAATCTGAACTACCACATTCTCGGCAATCGCTCTTTGCCGCTTAGTCATTTTTTCATAATAAGCGTTAAAAAATTCCAAAGTACGATTAATCGGCAGTTTACTAACCGCGGCAATATTTTTACCATTAATCTTGACCGCCAAAGCTTCCGGACGTAAACGTTCTCCCTGACAAACAGTGCAATCTTTATTAGAAAAAATACCGGTTAAACCTAGACCCATACATTCCGGGCAAGCACCATGCGGTGAGTTAAAAGAAAAAAGACGCGGCTCCACTTCCGGAAAAGAAAAATTATCATTAGGGCAGGTCCAATTTGAGGACAAAAGAAACTCTTGCTTGCCATATTGAGCAATAACTAAACCTTGACTATAAGCTAAAGAATTTTCTACCGCTTCAAATAAACGACTTTGATCGTTTAACATTATTTTATCAATCACAATATCAATATCATGTTTCTGCTTGGGGGCTAACTTAACCTGCTCACGTAAAGAATGCATTTTCCCGTCAATACGCGACTCGCCGTAACCGAGAGAAAGATAATTATATAAAATTTGATAATATTCACCCTTACGATCGCGGACAATAGGCGAAAGAATTGTCACATACTTTTCCTTGAGTTCTGCTCCGCGATTAATAATAATATCCACCATCTCTTCCACACTTAATTTTTCTATTTTAGTCCCACAGATAGGACAAAAAACTTCACCCACGCGAGCATATAGAACGCGCAGATAATCGTAAATATCAGTTAAAGTTCCCACCGTGGAACGAGGATTATGCGATAAAGCTTTTTGATCAATAGAAATAGAAGGAGCCAGACCAATAATTTCATCCACTTCCGCCGGTTTTTTCTGACCTAAAAACTGCCTCATGTAAGGCGATAAAGATTCCACATACTGTCTCTGCCCTTCGGCAAAAATAGTATCAAAAGCTAAAGAAGATTTACCGCTACCGGACACACCAGTAATTACCGTCAATTTATTATGCGGTATTTCTAAATTAATATTTTTTAAATTGTGCATGCGCGCCCCGCGAATAATCAGTTTTTCTGACATATATTATTTTTCCGCTAAGTCTAAAAATTCTTCAATCTTTTTAGTTATATTTTGTGGTTTAATATTATGTTTTTTATTATAAGCCAATTGTTTAACGCGACGTCTTTCCGCCTCATTAATCGCCCGACGCATGGAATCCGTAGTTTTATCGGCATACAATATTATTTTTCCCTTCACATTTCTAGCCGCCCGTCCCATAGTTTGCATTAGAGAAGTTTGGCTACGCAAAAATCCTTCCCTGTCAGCATCTAAAATAGCTACCAAAGTTACTTCCGGTAAATCCAAACCCTCCCTCAGTAAATTAACACCAATTAAGACATCAAATTCTCCGCCCCGAAAGTTCTTTAAAATATCCATTCTCTCCATGGTTTTGATATCCGAATGTAAATAATTAGACCGCAAACCCTGGGCATTAAGATAAGTATTTAAATCTTCCGCCTGCTTTTTAGTTAAAGTATTAATAATAACTCTCTCACCTAAAGGCGCTAGTCTTTTCACTTCCGCCATGATGTCGTTTATCTGACTATAATTTTCTTTTTTATTAAATACCGGACGAATTTCTATCTCAGGATCAACTAAACCAGTCGGTCGAATAACTTGCTCTGCAATCTGCTTAGAATGTCTTAACTCAAAATCACCGGGCGTAGCACTGGTAAAAATAACTTGACCAATACGCTGCTCAAATTCAGAAAACTTTAAAGGTCTATTATCTAAAGCAGAGGGCAAACGCCAGCCATATTGCGACAAAACTTTTTTACGAGCTTGGTCTCCATTATACATGCCATTAATCTGAGGTACCGCAATATGAGATTCATCAATAATGGTTAAGAAATCCGGTTTACCATCTTTCCAGGGAAAATAAGCTAATAAAGCATCGGGAGCTTCTCCCGCCAATTTACCGGTTAAATGACGAGAATAATTTTCAATACCATGACAATAACCCAGAGTTTTAAGCATCTCCATGTCATACTTAGTCCGTCGTTCTAATCTTTCCGCCTCTAACAATAAGCCCTCTTTTTTAAAGTAAGCTAATCTATCTTTTAACTCCGCCTTAATATTTCGAATCGCCGCCGCTACTTGCGGGCTAGTAGACACAAAATGCTTGGGCGGAAAAATTACCATCTCCTCCAAATTATCAATAATATTTTTGGTGGTATTATCCATTATTGTTAAATCCGACACCTGCTGTTGATTTAACTCTAATCGATAAACAACATTTTCCGACATTGGTCTGATTTCAAAAATATCACCACGTACTCTAAATTCACCCCGCTTCATTTCTCCGCTCACGCGTTTAAACTGAATCTTAACTAATTGCTTGATTAAATCACTGCGTACCATAGGCTTCCCTTTCTCTAAAACTAAACGAGACTCTAAGTAAGTAAGCGGTACACCCAAATTATAAATACAAGACACCGAAGCGACTATAATAACATCGCGACGCGATACTAAGGCAGAGGTCGCCCCGTGACGCAAACGATCTATTTCTTGATTAATCATCGCCTCCTTATCTATATAAGTATCAGTAATAGGCAAATAGGCTTCCGGCTGATAATAATCGTAATAAGAAACAAAATAATGGACAGCATTATTGGGGAAAAAGTTTTTATATTCTCTATACAGCTGAGCCGCCAGAGCCTTATTGGGCGCGATGACTAAAACCGGTTTATTAGTGGACTGAATAATATTAGCGACCGTAAAGGTCTTGCCGCTACCGGTGACACCCAATAAAGTTTGGTAATCAAAACCCTTCTCCAGACCATCTTGGAGCTTACTGATAGCCGTTGGCTGATCACCAGCCGGCTTAAAATCTGATTTTAACTTAAAAATTTGTTTCATAAATAGCAAAAAACGGCCTGGTTTCGAGCTTATACATAACTTAGACCAATTTATATTATAACATATCTAAAAATAAAAAAAGCTTCAGTTTCCCGAATCTTTTAAATCAATAATTTTAGATGTTACTATCTTTTTGTTTTTATACTTATTTCTTATCAATAGCCCAATCATCAGGACCAGCTACCGCTAAAGAAAGGCCCATCATAGCTAAAATAAAGTCCCTGACGCCAATCGCCCCTCCAACCGTAATGGCAATGCCCAGGAGATGAAGAGTTAAAAGAGTAGCTACTGGGCGAATATAAGCACCAAACAAGAGAAAAATTGCACCAATAATTTCTACCCAGCCATTAAGCTGAATTAAAATTTCAGCAGGAATAGGAAAATATCCTGTCCATTCCGGTAGAAATGCTACCCAGGCTCCAGGATTTATCATTTGTTGCCAACCGAACCAGAGAAAAAGTAAGACCCAGCTATAACGCAATATTTTTAAAGATAAATTATTCATATTATTTAATAATTATTGTAATTTACCAATCTTCAAAAGCACTAACGCTGCCTTAGCTGGGGCAGAATTACCATGCATATTATTAAAATTTTTAGAAGCATCCGTACCACACATATTTATAATTTTTTGTGACCCACCCGGATGACGACTAACCCAAGTACTTAAATCATAAACATCACCATTAACAGCCGACCAACAATCGTCTGCACTATTATGAGATATAATTTCGGTCAAAGTATAAGCTGGATTTTGAGTATTATCTGTAGCCTGGTCTACGGTGCTTGAAGGGCTAACATTATTATTGTCAGCAACTACCTGATTATCATTAGTTTGATTTATTTTCATTACTGGGCGACCATAATAGATGATAAAACCGGCACCAACCACTAATACAAACAACAAAGCTAAAGTTATTTTATTTCTCTTAGACATAAATATAATATTATTATTTAAACAAAAACGTTTATTAAAAGATAGCAAATAAATAAAATTTAGTCTATACATCTCAAAGAAAAACATTGTAAACTAAGGCTAATGTCTATTATCTTATTAGTATGCTATATTTTTGATATGATAAAAAATAAAATTAACTTATCTCTATTAACTATTTTGGCTTGTTTTCTTGTAACAATCTCCTTTTTTAACTTTTCTGTTACTCAGGCCGCAACTCTCAATGAAACAATTTCCGGTTATATATTTTTACAAATAGAGGAACATGGTGAAGCTTGGTATATCTACCCTGCCAATCAAAACCGCTATTACCTGGGACGACCGGCAGATGCTTTTGAAGTTATGAAAAAATTATCACTGGGTGTTAAGCATGACTTCATAACTAACACAGAAATTTTTCCCGCCAGACTATCCGGCCTCATTCTTCTAGATACGGAATCACACGGCGAAGCTTACTATATTTATCCTTTAGACTTAAAGAAATATTATCTGGGACGGCCAATTGATGCCTGGAATATTATGCGAGAACTGGGTAGAGGTATTACTAACAATGATCTTAAGAAAATAAGCTTTGGTGATACGAACGGCGTTATAGTCGAGACTAATACTAATACGACATTATTAAATATTCCCTTCACTGTGCAGGCCCCCTATGGAAATTGGAATGATGAACGCTTAGAGGATGGCTGTGAAGAAGCTTCGGCCCTAATGGCTATTAAATGGACACAAAACGCCCAAAGTATTAGTCAACAAGAAGCTAATGATACTATTTTAGCCGTTTCCGATTATCTTTTAAAAACCTATGGCGAATATCGTGATATTTCTGCTGTTGATGCCGTTAATTGGATTTATAAAGATTATTTTAATTACCAAAAAGTTGCTTTTAAACAAGGCGTGAGTCGGGCCGATATAATCGCGGAGCTAGAAAAAGGTAATGCGGTTATCGCCCCCATGAACGGACAGCTTCTTAATAACCCCTACTTTACTCAGCCCGGACCAAGACAACATATGTTAGTTATCCGCGGCTACGACCCAGTTAAAGATGAGTTTATTACTAACGATCCGGGAACTAGACACGGTGAACTATATCGCTATGACTCCACTTTACTATTTAATGCCATACGTAATTATCCGACCGGATACCAGGGGGCATTTAATACTATTAAAAAAGATATTATTGTAGTCTGGAAATAAAAATAAAATTATAAAATTAAAAACAGGTTTGCCAAAAAGCAGACCTGTTTTTTTATTATCATCCGAAAAAATATTAACGGCCAATCAAATAAATATTAGTAAATAGAAACAGAAGATAAATAGCTAACAAAACCGCTCCTTCCCGCCTGTCTAATCTCTTGTCGGTATAAACAAAGATAGAAAAAATCATAATAATAAGTAACAAAAAAGCACCCAGAATATAATAAGTATAACTGATAGTAAAAGTAATAGGGTGTAAAATAGACAAAATACCAAGAATAAAAACATTAGAAAAAGCAGAACTCATTAAATGACTTAGAGACAGTTCCATTGATTTCCGTCGCCAAGATGTAAAAGTAATAATAATTTCCGGTAAATTAGTACCAATGGAAAAAACAAATATACCCACAAAGAGCTTACTAAAATTAAGCGTAGTTAATAAATCTACCGTCATAAGTATTACCCAATGTGCCGACAAAACAATACCAGCCACACCGACTAAAGCCAAGAACAATGCTTTAATAATTTTTCCTCTCTCTAAAAATACTATTTCATCTCCGCTAGAAGAATGATGCAAGCGATATAAATAAAGTAAAAGACAAAAATAAAGAATAACTAAAATCAAACCATCTACTAAACTGAAGCGACCGTCTAAACCTAAAAGTATAGGAGAAAGAACAAGCAAAGATTCTGGAATTAAACTTTTAATACTTTTATCAGTTTTTATATGACGACCAAATAATAAGCTAGCACCTAATACCAGACCCAGCAAAACAATCACACCGCCAATTAAATTACCGACCGAAAGAGCCGCTACCCCCTCTAAGCTAGCGTTAAGCCCGACAGAAAGTTCCGGTAAGGAAGTAATAATCCCCAAAAGGACTCCTAGAGCAAATATCCTCATTCTCAGAGCAGTGGCAATATACTTAATGTTTTGAACGGCTAAATCAGCACAAATCCCCAGGACTATGAATAGAAAGGCTAATAATAAATAATTCAAGAAAATGTTCATATCTATATTTTAACAAAACGCGTAAAAAAAAGTAAGCTAGCTACTCCTTTGTCCTTGCAGTAACATATCAACGGCGTGTTGCATGGAACCGGCGGGTGTAATTTGACCAGCGTTAATAAAGAAAATTTCATCGGCATTCTCTATGGTATTCAAGCGATGAGCAATAATTACTTTGGTAGTCTTAAGCGGTAACTTTTTTAACATTGCTTCCAAAAGTTGTTCGGTTACCGTATCAATATTAGCAGTCGCTTCGTCTAAAATAAGGATGTCTGGTTTTCTTAAAATGGCTCGCATAAAAGCTATTAATTGTTTTTGCCCTAAACTAATAGTTTCACCGTGGCTAGCCACCGGCGTATCCAAACCTTTGTCAAAACGTGCTAATAGATCATCTAAATTAGCCTTAGTAAGCTCATCCGCCAACTCTTTGTTGGAATGCTTAAGATAACATTCATTGCCATATAATATATTATCACGAACCGTGCCGGTGAAAAGAAAAGGTTCCTGAAGAATAAAGCCAATTTTCTGACCACGTTCCGATGCTTGATAGGAACGAATATCAGAACCATCTAACATAATTAAACCGGACGAAGGATCATATAATCTAGCCATTAATGAGGCGGTGGTCGTCTTACCGCCACCAGTCGGACCAACCAAAGCATAAGTCTTCCCTGCTTGTAAAGAAAAATTAATATTATTTAAAACTTCTCGCCCGCCTTCATAATGAAAAGATACTTCCTTAAATTCTAAAACTGCGGTGGAAGCGACTTTAGCATCTTTTTCAATAACATTTAAATTAGATTCTAGAGATAAAACCTCGGAAACACGATCAAAGGAGGCTAAGGCTAATTGAAAAGAAGACCAAATGGAAGCTAATTGTCGTAAAGGATTATAAAAACTATTAACATACAACAAGAAGCTAATTAACAAACCAACGGTCAACTGTCCGAGACCGATTAAATAAATACCATATACTAAAACGATGAGTTGAGCTAAGGCATAAGCAAAACCATAAATGGGAATAAGCGTGCTGTTGGCAATACCGGCGGAAACAGAGGCAGAAAAATTTTTATCATTAACTTCTTTAAATTTTTTCCGAAAATAATCTAAACGATTAAAAGCCACAATTACTTTAAAATTACTGAGACTCTCCTGTACTTCGGCGCTTAAATTACCCAAGCTCCTTAAACTTTTAGTATTAGCTCGTTTTATCCAAGGTGATAATAATCTGGTAACAATCAATACCATCAAAGCCGGAATTAAAGCTGCTAAACCGAGTCGGTTATTAAAGAAAATCAATAAAAACCCGGCGCCAGTTACTAAAAAGGCACTACCGATAAACTGCATTAAAGCTTGCGAGAAAAACTGATTTAATTTATCGGTATCGTTATTAATGCGAGAAATAAGATCACCAGATTTATTTTGGTTAAAAAAGGATACTGGTAGCTCTTGTAGCTTTTTAAAAATTACATTACGTAAAACAAACAAAGTGCGCCGACCGACCCCACCCATGGAAATTATTTGTAAATAATTAGCGCCAAAGCCGGCAATAAAAATAAAACCTAACCACAGGCAATTAATTAAAATACCATGATAGTCACCAATTTTAATATAAGTATCAACGGTATGTCCAATTACTGCTGGGGCTAATAAAGTAGCGCCGGAATTAATTAAAATAGCAACAAAAGCAATAACTAAAGACTTATTTTCCCCTTTTAAAAAAGGCCGAAAACGACGCCAAACCGAATTTAACGAAACCCTCTCTTTTAAATTATTATCTTGATTAAGCTGATAATTCATATTGACTGGTACTGCGTTGGGAATTATAAATTTGTACGTATTCAGGCGAACTACTCATTAGCTCAGTATGCTTACCGCGTGCTAAGAGTTCCCCTTCCATCAGTAAAATAATTTGTTCATATTTTTCCACGGCACTAATTTTTTGTGTCACGGAAATCAAAGTTAAATCAGGATAATTATTATGAACATTATCTAAAATTTTCTTCTCCGTACTAGCATCCAAACGAGCGGTAAAATCGTCCAAAAGTAAAACTTTAGGATTAAGCGCCAAAGCTCGCGCCAACATTACACGTTGCTTCTGTCCACCCGACAAACTACCGCCCCGCTCGGAAATTATAGTATCAAGTTTATCCGGTAAACTATTCACAAAATCAGATAACTCAGCAGTTTGTAAAGCTAACTCTAAATCTTTGTCACTAACTTGGGTGCTAAAAGCAATATTTTCTCGGAGACTTAAATTAAAAATAATACTGTCTTGAAAAACTAGAGCAACCTGACTATAAAAACTAGCCTTATCATATTCGGCAATATTCTTATCATCATAAAATATATCACCAGAACTCGGTAACAATAAACCGGTTAAAGCATAAAGTAACTGTGTTTTACCGGCGGCAGTGGGGCCAATAATCGCTGTTTTACTGCCGGCCGGAACTGCAAAAGAAATATCTTTTAAAATTCTTTTTCCTGCTAAAGATAAAGATAAATCTTTCACTCTCACTTCCCCGTGCAATGTAACATCTAAGCCGCCGGTAGGGGCCGGAGTCGGCGCTTTCAAAATCTCCAGAACACGCTGATAAGAAGCCGAAGCTTGGGCAATAATCGTCCCCATAAAGCCAATAATAATAATTGGGAAAATAAGCATCGCCAGATAATTATTAAAAGCGGTAAAATTACCCAGAGTCATGGCACCACTAATAACAAAATGTCCGCCCAAAGCGAGGATAATTAAAGAAGACAAGTTGGTCATGAAGGTAATCACCGGGATAATACTGGCAAAAAGACGCAAGATACTGAGTCCAATACTTTTTGCCTCACTATTAGCCGCGAGAAATTTTTCTGTTTCTGGCTCTTGCGAGTTTAAAAGACGAATCAAGGACGCTCCTAAAATGCTTTCATTAATTATTTTATTCAACCAATCAATAGCTTCTTGTTGTTTTTTAAATAACTTACGAATACTTTTCATGACACTATAAAAAGCAATGGCAATAATCGGTAAAACAGTTAAAACCGCCAAAGCTAACTGCCAGTCAATCATTATTAATAATACGCTGGCACCAATAAGCAAAAAAACTGAAGAAATAATAGAAGGAATTGCCAAGGAAATAAAAGTTTTAACCGCATCAATATCAGAAGTTAAATTAGTTAATAATTTCTCCGAAGTAACATTTTGAATATAGCTGTGATCAGAAATAGAAATTTTATTCGATAAGCGCGTCCTTA
>Ga0172380_10003134_pt1 | contig 23518 bp, 19 predicted proteins | sample Leawe162metaG_FD_119747 | JGI IMG/M metagenome (GOLD analysis project Ga0172380, IMG submission 119747) | Leachate microbial communities from a municipal landfill in Southern Ontario, Canada - Leachate well 162 metaG | ecosystem: Engineered > Solid waste > Landfill > Unclassified | place...
AATGCACCACACAAATGATCAAGATATCTTTGCAAGTCGTCGTACATTTCCATCGCCGTCTCCTGTCGAACAAAGATATCTCTTTATCGGCAGATCGGCGGATTTATTGACACAGTCAAACTAGTGACTGGAGACTATCGCGCGGGACTGCTGCAGCGTGAGCACATTGGGCACACGCGGATCGTCACCCCGGCCGCGTTCTGCACTGAAGCACTCTGATGCCCAATGCCCGTCGGCTTCCTGAGGGAACGTCTCCATCAGGCCAACCCCAACGCGAGAATCATGCTCACCGTTTCGCCGGTTACTCGCTTCATGGGAGGCGGGTGGGGTAGGGCGGTTCCCCCAGATGCGGCAAATTCATCACGCGGCAATCGCCAGGGGAGTTACTTCGGCCTCAATTCGCTTGTGCAGTTTTCTGTCAGCAGTCTCAAGGTCGTACTGAGCTTGCAGATTCATCCAGAAAGCAGCGTCAATTCCGAAGAGGCGGGCCAGGCGCAAGGCGGTGTCGCCTGTAATCGAGCGATTCCCGGCGCAAATCTCGTCGATGCGGCGCTGCTGCATTCCGGCCAGCTTCGCCACCCTGTAGCGGGTTATGCCCATCGGCTCAATGAAATCATTCATCAGCACTTCTCCAGGATGAACGGGCGCAAGCCGGCGGCCGGTAGCGACATCCCGAAAGTTCGTGCTCTTTAGTTGTTCGCGTGCAATGCCCATTATTCGATTTCTCCTAGTGATAGTCCGTAATCTCGACATCCTCAGCATCGCTATCAATCCAGCGAAAGCAGATACGCCACTGGTCATTGATGTGGATGCTCCACTGCCCGGCCCTATCTTTCTTAAGTAGCTCCAGCCGGTTGCCGGGCGGAACCCGCAGGCTGTCGATAGTCGCCACCGCGTCAATCATCTTCAGCTTTCGTCTTGCCGTACTCTGAATTTCCTTGGGCAACCGTTTAACCTGGTAGCCCTCGAAGACAGCAGAAGTATGTTTGTCGGCGAAAGAGAAAGACTTAATCATTGCAGAATAGTATTGTCTAGCAATAGCATTGTCAAGCAACTCGCATTGCCATACCTGCTCGCTGACATCACTATGAGCTACATGGGAGGCGGGAGGAGAGTAGGGTAGGGTAATCCGGTTCGCACCTATTTGGAGCCGGGCTTTTTTCTGTGATGTTGAGCTTTTGTATTTGCTATGCGCACGCATTGACAACATGTAGCCATTAGGCTACAGTTGCGCCGTGATGGAAATTCGCAAGACTGCTCTCTTCGCTCAATGGCTTGACGACTTGCATGACCTGCAGGCCAGAGCGCGCGTCCAAGCAAGAATTGAACGGCTTGCAGCTGGAAATCCAGGAGATGTCCAGCCGGTTGGCGAAGGCGTCTCGGAGTTGCGTATTAATTACGGCCCCGGTTACCGAGTGTATTTCAAGAAACGAGGACGTGAGCTGATCATTCTACTGGCTGGCGGGGACAAGACCACACAAGCCAAGGACATCAAGTCTGCACTACGTCTTGCACGTAATATTTCGGAGAGCAACCATGACTAAGATCGTTACCACTCGCTATGACGTTGCCGAACACCTCAGAACACCGGAGGAAATGGCTGCTTATTTTGAAGCTTGCCTTGATGAAGCTGACGGAGATGCTGCATTCATTGCCAAAGCACTTGGCGATATTGCTCGCGCCAAGGGGATGTCACAGGTCGCGCGCGATGCCGGGCTATCTCGCGAAAGTCTCTACAAAGCACTCTCCGGTGAGCGTAGCCCAAGCTTCGACACCATCCTTAAAGTCCTCGGTGCACTTGGGTTGAAGTTGCATGCCGAAGCCGGTCACGGCTGACGATGTGTCCAAAGGGCGAGCCTGTGTTCAAGTGAGTTGATGCTATTCACTTGTGGTAAACGCCGCCTGAATATCGCGCGTCTTGGCGCCACTTGCGATGAGCGCTCGGACAATCAAGTCAAGCGATACTGAAGCATCTCCCGCTTCAATTTTGGCAATGCGCGATTGACTCGATTTCATGCGTTGAGCCAGATCAACTTGCGATAGTTTCCGCTTGATCCGTGATTTCTTTACTGCGCTAATCAGCGAAAGTTTGAGTGCTACGAGTTGCGCTTCCTCATCGCTTAATTCCAGGAAATCCTCTGTGCCACCGACTTTCCAGCCGTCTTCCGGATGGCATCACTATGAGATGCATGGGAGGCGGGAGGGGAGGCGGGTTGGGTAGGGCGGTTGTTTTTTTGTCAGTGGTATGGAGCGTGCTCCTTCCATGTGATGTTGTATTGCTTTACAACATCACCGACTGTTGCTAATATTTACAACATGCAAGCCGTCCTGATCCTCGATGATCGCTACCCGCAGGGAGACCGCTCTTTTGTTGCATTGCGCGTGTACCGGGTGCCGGCCAAGGTGTCTGGAAGTAAGCATGACCTGAAGTACAGTTTGGCTTAAGTGGTGGATGGTGCGTGTGTGCTGCGCTTCGATAACGAGTCTGGAAAAGGTGATCATATTCACCGTGACGAGGTTGAGGTGCCCTACATTTTTACAACGCTGGAACAATTATTGGCGGATTTCTGGGCTGACGTAGATGAATGGGGAGATGCCGAATGACAAATACCGTGACGATTGGAGTTGCTTCACGCAATGCAATCAATGCGCGTTTCAAGCAGGCGATGACAACCGGTAAGCGATTGCCATCCTTCATCGGTTTTGCTGACGAACGTGCTCTCTGGAGCACGCTGACGCCGCTGCGTTGGGACATTCTGAAGATGATGACAGGTGCCGGGCCTCTCGCGCTGAGGGAGATTGCGCGGCGAGTGGGGCGTGATGTGCGTGGCGTTCATTCCGATGTGCATGCACTCTTGGCCGTGGGGATGATCGTGCGGAGCGTGACAGGGTTCGAATTTCCCTATGATGCAGTGCATGTGGATTTCGTTCTGAAGGCGGCTTGAGAAGTCGTCGTCGTGGAGTCTTTCATCAGTACAATTATTCGCAGGCACGCTGGTTCAATCAGTGTGATCTTCGCTTGCTCGGTGCTCACCCATACCTAGAGCGATGGGTGTTAAGCCGATTAACAATGACATGCAGACTTCTCCGTTGATCTCGATAGTCATGCCTTCGCTCAATCAGGCGAAGTTCGTCGGTGCAGCGATCGACAGCGTTCTCGGGCAGGATTATCCGAATATCGAGTTGGTGGTTGCCGATGGTGGGTCGGGTGATGGCACGGTCGAATTGCTGAAGGCGCGCCAGGTGAAAGACAGCCGTTTGCGCTGGTTTTCGCAGAAGGATAACGGGCCGGCCCAGGCACTCAATGGCGCCATGAGCCAGGCACGCGGCACGATTCTGGGCTGGCTGAATTCGGATGATCTGTATGCGCCGGGAGCGGTCCGGCGTGCTTTTGATGCGCTGCAAGCCAACCCGGGCTGGTTGATGGTGTATGGCCAGGGCCAACACATTGACGGTTCCGGGAAGCTGCTGAACCTTTATCCCACCCTGCCGCCATCGACGCCTGTCAGACAATTTGCTGAGGGCTGCTTCATTTGCCAGCCGACGGTGTTCTTTCGCCGATCGATGTGGGTGTTGCTCGGCAAGTTCGATGAAAAATTGAAAACAGCCTTCGACTTTGATTATTGGCTGAGGGCGTTTCTGGCTTTTCCGGAGCGCATCGGGTTTGTCGATGTCGTCCAGGCTTGTTCCCGTCTGCACGATGATTGCATCACGCTGCGCATGAGGCGCACGGTGATCATGGAGGGGATGCAGGTGCTGGCAAGGCACTTGGGCAGCGCCCCGAAGGAATGGCTACTGACGTACGTTGATGAATTGCTGGCGGCTGATGCTCAAACCAAGGGGCCTATGGATTTGCGAAAGCATGTCGAGACGATGGTTGATGAAGTTGCGGAATTGATTGCTGAGAGAGATCTCAATGAGGTCAGGTTGCGACTTTCTCAGGATGAGCGATTGGGTGTGTCACCTCGGCCTTGTTGAAGGTGTTGATTGATCGAACGCAGGCATGACTTGTGACCGAGTAAATGTCCTTGCTTTGCTTCAGTTTTTTTGATGTAATAACAAAGTAACAACATTGGGGCGTGTCCTGATTCCGGAGCCAAAGATCATGCGTACGACAATCAGAAAAATAGGCAATTCGCGCGGTGTCCTGATACCGGCCGCGCTACTGGCCGAATGTGGCATTGCCGACGAGATCGACTTGCGACTTGAAGGTACAAAAATCGTGATCGAGCGGCTTCAACCTGCTCGATTGGGGTGGTACGACGGCTACCGTGTCGAAAAAGATGCCGATGCCTGGGAAGGCATGCCACCTGTTGCCGAAAGCGATGAGTGGGAATGGTAAATTCCAGCGCACTTGTGAGGCGTGGCGAGGTTTATTGGGTCAATCTTGATCCCACGGTCGGCACCGAAATCAAGAAGACTCGTCCGGCGCTGGTCGTGTCACCCGATGATATGAATGCGGCGTTGCCGCGTGTTATCGTTGCACCCATTACAAGCCGGGGCCAGGCACTCGGCTGTCGGCCCGAGTTGGAATTCAACGGAAAACCGGCGCGCATTTTGCTCGATCAGTTGCGGTGCATCGACAAGGTGCGGTTAAGCGGAAAACTGGGTGAGATCGATGGCGCGCTTTGGCACGGCTTGATGATGCAAATGCTGGAATGAAGACATGCGGGAGCTTGAATTGAACCTTGATCGTTTGATGCGATGATTAGCCGGGACGACGTGGTCGCTGCCTTCCGCTTGCTGTTGGGGCGTGAGCCGGAAAGTGAGACGGTGGTGGCGCACTACGCCGCCGAGGTCAAGGATCTGCGCGAGTTGCGCGAGCTGTTTGTCAATTCGGTGGAATTCCGCGAAAAGAATCAGGATTCCCAACCGCCACGTCCGCCGCGACCGCCCTTCAATGGTCCGCCGATGCAGGTGGAACTGGTAGCCCCACCTGAGAAGCTGGCGGCTCTGTTCGCCAAGGTCAGCGCCCAATGGCATCATCTGGGTGGCACGGAGCCGCACTGGTCGGTGCTGACCAAGGACAGTTACTTCCAGGAAAACTTCCAGATGAACCGCGAGCCGTTTTACGCCAGCGGTGAGACCGAATTGAAGATGTTCGATGCGACCCTGGCGCGGGCGCAAGTGTCTGCTCAGAGCTGGACACGCTGCCTCGAGCTAGGGTGCGGGGTGGGGCGGGTGACGGCTGCGCTGGCGACACGCTTTGAAGAAGTGATCGCCGTGGATATTTCGGCGGCGCATTTGAGCGTGGCCGAGGAACACTTGCGCAGCGAGGGCGTTAATAATGTCCGGCTGCAGCATCTGGATTCGATCGATGCCATCGCCGGCCTGGGCGAATTCGATGTGCTGTATTCGCGCATCGTGCTGCAGCACAATCCGCCGCCCGTGGTGGCACGCCTGCTGGGCGACTTGCTGGTGCAGCTGCGGCCAGGTGGCATCGCATTCTTCCAGGTGCCGACCTACAAGGCGGGCTACCGCTTCCAGATCGACGAGTATCTGAGCAAGCAGAATTCGACCGACATGGAGATGCATTATTTTCCCCAGGCAGCGCTACTGGAGTTGATCAACCGGAAAGGCTGCCGGCTGCTCGAAATCCGCGAGGACGATTCGAACGGGCTTTCGCTGACGGCGATTTCAAATACGGTGTTGGTCATCAAAGGACCGGGTTGATGGCTGTCTTGAAGCATTCTGCTTCAAAAGCACCATTGCTTCGACAACGCGTCGACACGATCCTCAACTGGCCGGGGTTGAGCGATTGGGAACGCGCCAATCTGTTCGCCCTGCTGCCGGATTGGCCGAGTCATGGCCACTTCGGCATGACTGTCGCACTGCGCCACTTGATCGGACGTCGGCCTGATTTGCGAGATGCGTTTGATGTCGGCACCGAGGAAGGTCTGTGGCAGGGCATCGCCTGGTTTTTTGCGCATGGCTTGAAGGAACACCATCTGACCGACGTGGTCGATGCCGGGACGCTGGCGGCTTTGGATGAGACACCGCCGTTTTTTGCGCAGGAGGAGGGCGCACCGGGGCCGATGCTGAATTGGCTGATGTTTTTCATCTGGCGCTCCGGCTCGGATTTGCAGGCGGCATTTGACTTGCGCGATCCGAAAGTGCATCAGCGCTTCATGGCGTGGTTTTTTTGCGTCGGGGTGCCCAGCCTCGGCCTGGCACCTTTGATCACGCCACGCTGGCGGCTGTGGCTGAGACGGCCGATCACGCCGCAGGGGCATCCGGATGTGCAACTGCCACGCTTCGGCTTGCTGGTGTGGCTGCTGCGCGCCGATCTGCAACAGACGTGCGATGTGCGCACCTTGCAGGGGTTTTCCGGTTTGGCAGAGTGGTTGAATACCGCTAGACAGAACCAGCCGCGGCACCAGATCTGGTGGATTGAACGGGACGGTTTGCTCTCGGCTGCGACGAATGAAGCCGGGCAATTGAATTCGGGGCCGCGACCGTTCGGCTTGAACCTGATCGGTTTTGCCTTCGGCGAGTTGGGCATCGGCGAAGATGTGCGCATGGCGGTAGCGGCGTGCGAAGCTGTCGGCATTCCGTTCGCCGTGGTGAATATTCATCCGGGCAATCAGCTGCGCCAGGCCGACCAGGAGCTGGCGGCACATGTGACGAAGAAAGACGAGGCGCCCTATGCATTCAACCTGTTTTGTCTGACGGGATTCGATACCGGGCGTGTGTTCCTGGAGCGCGGCCTGTCCTTGTTCGGTGGACGCTACAACATCGGCTGGTGGCCCTGGGAACTGCCGGTCTGGCCGGGCAAATGGGAAGTTGCCTTTGATCTTGTCGATGAAGTCTGGGCGGCGACGGAGTTTACGCGGGAGATGTATGCCAAGGCGGCAGCGCGTGCCGTAAAGCTGAAGCAACAATCCGCGACGCCGGTTCAACTGATGCCGCTGCCGGCAAGTGTGGCCCGGGTCAAGCCGCTGTCGGCACCGACACGCCGGGCGCTGGGATTGCCGGTTCGAAGCTTCCTGTTTTTGTACGTATTCGATTTCAATTCCTACCTCGCGCGCAAAAATCCGTTTGCCGCCCTTGAGGCTTTCAGTCGTGCCTTTCCTGCAGGGGATGATTCCGTTGCGCTGGTGCTCAAGACGATGAACAGCAATCCGCGGAATGCCGTCTGGAAGCGCTTTCTGCGCGCTTGCAAGGCGGATTCGCGCATCGTGTTGATCGACAAAACGCTGGATCGCGGCGAGGTGCTGGGATTGATCCACGCCTGCGATGCGTATCTATCGCTGCACCGTTCCGAAGGTTTTGGTCGAACACTTGCAGAAGCAATGCTCTTCGGCAAGCCGGTGGTGGGAACGAATTTTTCCGGGAACGTGGATTTTCTGACAGCGAAGACAGGATTCCCGGTGAAGTGGAAACGCAAGGCCGTGCTACCGGACGAATATCCATTTATCACCGAGGCCGATGCCGCCTGGTGGGCCGAGCCTGATATCGCCGATGCCGCCCGCCAGATGCGTGCTACGCAGGAAGCAGCACGGGACAAGTCTTTCGCGGCACGGGTGAAGCAGTTCGCAGAACGTCAGTTCGCGCCGGAGCGGATTGGCCAGTTGATGTTTAAGCGGCTCAGTACGATTGTTGGCGTTGGATGAGGTCAGCTGAAGAGCGATAGCAGCCGCTCGGAACTGACCTTTCGATCGAACCCGGTATGCTTGCGGTCGGTGAAAATCTTCTGATCGGTTGGGTTAACCGGTTTCCCCTCTTTTTCATAATCGACTTCGATCATCACGCAGTTGGGATCGTAGGCGTAGGCGCCCTGCTCGAGAGCGAGCAGGGTAAGTTCGACATCGGCGTAATGCGATGTGTATCCCGCAAAGAACAGGTCGCCGGCGTAGTTCTGCTCGGCCCAGGCGCGTCTGGCCACGCCAAATGCAGCGAGGAGTCCTGACCATTTGCCGTCGTTGAAGCCAAGCAAGCCATGCTTTTGCTCGCGAAATGCAGCGATCACACGCTTGCCCCATTCTCGTCCGGCGAAGGCGTCCTGAGCCACGTAGCCGAACAGGGCGGAATTGGATGCCCTGAAGATTCGGTTTGCCACGCCGATGAATCCCGCTCTTTCTGCATCCTGCACGGCGAGCAGGAGGCCGTCGCAGGCCGCACGCCTGGCCAGGAGTTGGGCGGCGCGCCTGGCCATGTCGGCGTCCGTGTAGGGCATGACCATCACCAGGCCGCTTTCTTGCGTCAGCCTGCTGGCGTTTTCTGCATCAAGTTCGAAGGCGATATCCACGATCAGCGTCAGAACGAGGTTCAAACCGGTCCGGGTTTGCCGAGATGGTAGCCTTGTGCGGCATTGACGCCGGCAGTTGTTACTGCGGTCAGTTCTGCTTGGTTTTCAACGCCCAGGGCTATGACCGTGATGTCGAGGGATCTGGCGACCTGGACGATCGAGTCGACAAGGCGCTGGGTGTCCTGATTGGCCAGCAACTCAGTGACCAGACCGCGAGAGAGCTTGGCGTAGTTCGGTATGACACGGCGCATCAGGTCGAGCGAGTTGGCGTTGAGCCCGAAATTGTCGATGCAGATTTTGGCGCCGCAGCTCGCCGTCAGTTCTCTCAAGGCTTCAATGGGCCTGGCATTTCGGCCGTACGCAAGTTCTGCCAGATCGAAGGACAGCCTGCTGCAGGCTTCTCTGCCTATTGCGACCAGGCGTTCCTGGAGCCACTTCTGGAAGGGGACGTCTTCCATGCTCTGCAGCGACAGGTTGATTCCGATCTCGTGGATTCCCCGGGCTGCGAGCGCATTCATCTGCCCGAGAATCATTTCGATGATGGCCTTGTCGATGCGCACCATGAAGTTGTAGCGCTGCGCCATGGGGATGAACATTCCGGCCGGTAGGGTGTCGCCCTTGGCATCCAGCAGCACGCCGGTCAGTTCATGGTTGAGGATCTTGCCGTCGGCGACGGAGACGACCGGTTGTGCCAGGAGCTTCAGCCGGTTGTTGGTCAGAGTATCTTCCAGGAGTTCATGCCAGGCCTTGCAGCCGACGGGCGTCGCCACCCGGTTCGACAACGAGATCTGCTCGTATTGCCGTGGCCCTTGCTGCCGGGCTTTTTCCAATGCGATGTCGGCTCGGTCGAATACCACCGGCCGGGTTTCCCCGGACGCAAACTCTGCTCCGCCGATGGCGTAGGACATGGAGACAGGAACGGTCTTGTCGAGTACGTCTGCCTTGAATTTGCTGACCAGCAGATTCAATTTGTCACGGTCGCCATCCAGGTAGATGAAGGCAAACCCGGCGCCGCTGATCCTCGCCATGATCGAGCAGGATGGCCCGAGTTGTTCCACGGCCTGCTGGGCGATCTTTGAGAGAAGCTTGTTTCCTTCAGGATAACCGTGTTCCGTATTGAATTCCTTGAAGCCATCCAGTTCGAACATCAACAGCAAGCCATCCGAAAACTTCAGCGAACCGTTGAATGCTTCGGCGGCACGCAGGTCGAAACTGCGGCGGTTCTCCAGTTTGGTGACTTCGTCAAAATAGGCTTCCCTGCGGTAGCGTTCGGCCTTCTCGACCTCGGCATCAAGCATTTTTGAGACCCTGTGCGAGGCGTCGTTCATGGCAATGACAACTTGCCGCAGCTCTTTCGCCGCCGGCATGGTGGTGATTTGTTCAAAACGCCGCTCGCACATCGCTTTGGTCGCCAGTTCAATATTGCGCAGCGGCTGCAGGATGACGCGCAGAAACAGATACATCAGTCCGGTCGAGGCGAGCATCGCAGCGAAGAGCCAATAAAACGTTTCCTGTGCGTTGCGCCAGAGATGCTGATAGGCGAGGGTGGGTTGGCTGATCACGACGACTTTTCCGAACTGCTTCCAGCCGGCGGTGAGCAGGGCTTCGCCGGGGTGTATTTCCAGCTGCATGAGATCTGAAAACCATTGTGGAACGCCTTCTACAACAATGGGCAGTTCCTTCGCGATCAAGGTTTCCCCATGCTCGGAAACGATGGCAATGCGCTGGAAATAGCCGCGGTCGAAGATGGAGCTCACCACAATTTCGACGAGGGGCATGTCTTTCTTGGCGAGTGCCGGCGAGATTCTGAGCGCCAGTGCCGTGGCGTTGTCAGATGCATGCGACGCCAGCTGTTGTTCCAGATATGCCCGGGAAGCCTGGCCGGACAGAAAAAAAAGGCCGACGAAAATCAGCAGAAGAATTGCCGATATCCCCGAAAACAACTGGCCGCGCAAAGTCATGTCGTCACTCCTGTGCAATAACCGCATGCATTCTTGGTGCTTCCGATCGGTGTGGGCAGGTTGCTCACGCTCAATCGCTCCTGGTTACATTCGTTTCTCCTGCTCCAGCTTGTCCAGCAGGGTTTTCCATAGACGGATCTGAGTTGCGCCTTGCTTTTTTACGGTGCTACCGGACCAGAGTTCGTCGTCGTTGAAGCTGAAAACAGGCTCCAGGTCGGTTCGTGCCGAAGCGACCTTGATGTCGTTGGTCAGGTTGTCGAGAATCCACGGTTCGGCATCGGGATCGGGATAGTAGGCAAGGACCATGTGTGTAACGCCCAGGCTGAGTGCGCGCACGTAGGTAATCCGCAACCGGTCGATGGGTACCCCCAGTTCTTTGAGCGTCATGTATTTGCCGATGGCATAGTCTTCGCAATCGCCGCCATTCATGCCCAGCATCTCCACCGGCGTGGCCCAGTAGTCAGGCACGTTCCAAAGCGCCTGGTCGGTGTTGTAGGGCAGGCGATTGAAAAACAGATTGACCCGGCCGAAGACGGAGGAAGCCGAGGCCGGTTGCCCGAACTTCTCTTTGCCGGGTGTTTTCTCCGCGAGGTCGGTTGCCTTGATCTGCCGAACAAGTTTCTGCCAGTTGCTCATGCGGGTGGTCGCGTCGGCGCCGAAGCGCTTGCTGATATGCGCCAGCAACCCGGGCGGAAAATCCACCAGATCAGCTGCGACGCCAGCCATGGCAAGGATTGCAAGAACCGAGAGCAATCCCGCCTGCCGCAACAGATATTGGATACCGGCCATTTCTCCGGTCATCAGCAGATTTTCAGGCACGGAATCCGTTGGTGTCGACGATACGAGCCAGTTCAAACAAGTTATCCACGCCAGCTTTCTTCAGAAGGCGCGCCTTGTGAATTTCCACGGTGCGGTGGCTGATGCCCAGACTGCGTGCAATCAGCTTGTTGTTCAAGCCATTGATGGCCAGGGCCATTACTTCACGTTCCCGCTCGGTCAAGGAGGATAAGCGTGCCTCATTGCTATGGATTTCATCGACCTGCTTGCCGAGTCGCTCGCTTTCCATTAATGCCTGCCGGATTGTTCCCAGGATCGCATCAGCCCTCACGGGTTTGGTCAGAAAGTCCAAGGCGCCCATCTTGATAGCGCGAACGCTCAGCGGGATATCGCCGTGGCCGGTCAGAAAAATAACCGGCAGCAGGTTGCCGCGTCTCGTCAATTCCGCCTGCAACTGAAATCCATCGATTCCCGGCATGCGAACATCCACGATGGCACAACTGTAGGGCACCGGATTGTATTCAGCCAGAAATTCGCTCGCGTTCTCAAAAGTTTCCACGTTGTAATTCTCCTGTTCGAGCAGGAGCTTCAACGAATCCCGCACTGCAGGATCGTCATCGATCACGTAGATGGTTGCGATATAGTTCATGATGCAAATGGCAGGGTAAAGTGGACAGCGGCGCCGGGCTTCAACTTCTGATCGACCCAGAGTTGTCCGCCATGCGCTTCAATAAGCGCGCGGCTGATTGCCAGACCCAGTCCGATGCCATTGGGTTTGGTGGAGAAGAATGGCTCAAAAATACCCTTGTATGTTTCAGGATCAATGCCAGGACCGGTGTCGTGAACTGTCACTTTTGCCATATTATCTTCTGCTAGGATTTTTACTTTGATTGCAATGGTGTTGCTGGGTACTTCGGCGGCACGCATCGCTTCAAAACTGTTGAGAAGCAGGTTGATCAGAACTTTCTGAACTTGCAGGCGGTTTGCCTGAACTGCCGGTAAATCGGGTGCCAATTCCAGCCTGGGTCGAAACCCGCCGTGGCCGTTTTCCTCGGCCATGGCCAGCGACTCGAGAACAACCTGGTTTAGATCGATCTGCTCTGACACTATTTCCCCCTTGTGCAGGAAATCGAGCAGTTCATGCAACTTCTGTCCCGCACGTTGCGACTGTTCCACTGCCCCCGTGAGGGCATGCGCCATCTTTTCCCGGTTTTCCTTGCCGCTCTGCAACATGCGCAGCGCCACTTCGCTGTACGTGGAAATGGAGTTCAGGGGTTGATTGAGTTCATGCGCGATTGCCGCCGCAGTGTGCACTGCGATCTGCCGGTGTATCAGCAACTCCATCTCGCTGCGCCGTTCCATCACCAGTTTTTCCAGGCGCTTTTGTTCCGTAATGTCCTTTACCGTAGAAACCACGCGGGTTGCATTCTCAGCCATGAATGACGCCCGACCGTTGGCGGCGACATGGCGTACGCTGCCATCCGAGCGGTTGACCACCCTGAATTCGGCATGGTATTCGCCGTTGCTATGAGGATTGATGGCAAGATTAATGGTGTTCTCCATGGCCATGCGGTCATCGGCATGGATGCCTTGGATCAGTGCAGCGTAGTTCACGGGATCGTCCGGCCCGAAGCCCCAGATTGATTTGGCCCGATCATCGAGCGCCAGATTTCCGGTGGGGATATCCAGATCGTAGATGCCCAGGTTGGCGGCGATCTTTGCCAGCCTTAGCCGCTCTTCGCTGGATTTCAAATTTTCCAGCAATTCTGTTTTGGCTCGATTGGCGCTCTCCGCTGCTTCCTTTGCCAGTGAGAGTGCCTTGGTGCGCGCTTCGACCAGTGCATCCAGGTGGTCCCGGTGCAGTTCAATCTCCTTGCGCAGGCGTTCCCGTTCCAGCAGGTTGATGATTCGCTGCCGGGCAACTTTCACGTTGATCGGCTTGGTGATGAAGTCGGCGGCACCCAGAGCCAGGCCTTCACTCTCCGCATCGCTCTCGGCCAATGCGGTGATGAAGATCACGGGTATCGACTTCAGTTGAGTATCTGAACTGATGTGCCGGTAAGTTTCATGACCATTCATCTCCGGCATCATCAGATCGAGCAAGATCAGATCAGGAGCAGATTGACGGGCCAATGCCAGACCCATGGTGCCCGAGGTGGCGATGACCAGCCTGAATTCTTCGGTGAGGGTTGCTCCCAGCGTATGCAGATTAGCTGGGGTATCGTCTATGGCCAGAATTGTTCGGCGCGAATCGCTCATGGTGCCTGGTTTGCTCCTGAGTGATTTGCCGCTATCGGTGCCAGTAACTGGAGTGCCGCATCGAATCGGAAGTCTTCAAGCATCCGGCCGGCTTCGGCGAGCTCGTCGGCCATGCGGGTGCCCGCCACTGCTTCCTGCAGTTCCCTGAAGCGTGTGACGGCGTCATATTCGTGATGGACGAGCAAAGGCTCGAGTTCGCGGAAAATCGTCGTGATACGGATCGCATCAGTTTCTTCTCCTGCTGGATCAGGTGCGGCCGGATCACCCGAAGCCTGCGGTTTTGATGACAGCCATCTGCTCAGTACGGTTTTCAAGGTTCCGATCACAACCGGCTTGGTCAGAAAGTCATCCATGCCGGCCGCCATGCATAGGCCGCGATTCTCTTCGAAGGCATCAGCCGTCAAGGCGACGATCGGCAGGCGTGCTCGATTATTTTCCGCTTCCCATTCACGTAAACGCTGTGTCGCTGTAAAGCCGTCCATGACCGGCATCTGAAGATCCATCAGGATGAGGTCAATTGCACCATTTTTAGTGATGATGTCCAGCGCCTGCTGTCCGTCGATCGCGGAGATTACCGTCAGGCCAAACTCGCTGAGTTGAGTCGCGATGACTTCACGGTTATCAAGATTGTCCTCAACCACAAGAATGCGGCCGGCATACTTGACGGGCATGAGTGAGGCGTTGATGTCCTGGATATTGATGCGTTCTGTTCGGCGGCGCTCGACACGCTGCGCGATTAGCGTCGAGCGGATGCGGAACCAGAAACGCGATCCTTTTCCCGGTTCGCTTTCAAGACCGATGTCGCCGCCCATCAGATTGGCCAGCCTCTTCACAATGGAAAGGCCAAGACCGGTTCCGCCAAACTCCCGTGTGATCGAACTGTCGGTCTGGGAGAAGGGTTTGAACAACTGAGGCTGCGTTTCTTTCGAAATGCCGATCCCGGTGTCGATGACAGCGAACTCAAGCGTGACATTCCTGTCATCGCGCTCGATTTCGCGGGCTTCGATGCGAACATGACCCTGCCGGGTGAATTTGATGGCATTGCCTACCAGGTTGGAGAGCATCTGCCGCAGTCGATAGGGGTCGCCGAGATAACGTTGATCAGTCGCACCTAACCATCCGGCTTCGAGCAGCAACAACTTTTTCTTCGCCGCTTCAGTAAACAGCAACTGTGTTTCGCGGATGATCTGCCAGGGTTCCATGGCAGTCGACTCAATATCCATCTTTCCTGCTTCGACCTTGGACAGATCCAGGATGTCGTTGAGCAGGCTCAGCAGCGTCTGGCCGGAATTGAGAATGATCCTGACATATTCATTGCGTTCGGAGTTCTTCAGGTTTGGTTTCAGGAGCATCTGGGCCATGCCAAGAACGCCGTTCATCGGTGTTCTGAGCTCGTGACTCATGGTTGCCAGGAAGCGGCTCTTGGCGATATTGGCGACTTCAGCCTGTTGTCGCGCATCCTGGAGCATTTCCTCGGTAGCCTTTTGGGCCCAGATGTCCTGGCTGATCCCTGACATGAGCAATGGTTTGCCATCCGCGGACCACGTCGTTACTTTGCCGCGGTTTCGCGTCCAGAGCCAAGGACCGTTCTTGTGTTGCATGCGAACTTCGCAGTCGTAATACGGAATTATTCTCGAGAAATGCTTGACCATGAGTTCTCGCGAGACGCTTACGTCATCAGGGTGCATGAGGCTGGTGAAGAGATCCATCGTGGTCGGCGAGAGTTCTGCCAGGCTGTAGCCAAGCATTTCCGCCAAGCGGTCGTTGATGACCACCTCGCCGGTCTGGAGGTTGCATTCCCATGTGCCTGCGCCAGTACCTTCTATGATTTCGGCGAGGCGACGGCGCTCGTTGATCAGGTCTTCCTCTTGCTGTTTTTTCTCAGTGATGTCGGAAAAGATGCCGAAATAACTTTGCAATCTTCCCGCGTTGTCGCGAACGACTGAGATCGAGACCATTTCCGGGTAAATTTCACCGTCTTTGCGGCGATTCCAGATTTCTCCCTGCCAGAAGTCACGCTCCCTCAACGATGTCCACATCCGGGCATAAAATTCCGAGTCATGGCGGCCAGAGGCGAGAAACCGGGGCGACTGACCGATCACTTCTTCACGCGAGTAGCCTGTAATTCGTGTGAAAGCCGGGTTTGCTCTGACAATGACGTTATGTTGATCGGTGATCATGATGCCATCGTAGCTGTTCATGAAGACGCTGGCGGCAAGGCGCAGATCGTCTTCGGCCTGCTTGAGTTTTGTGATGTCCTGAACCGTGCCGAGCAAATTCAATGGGGTTCCCTGCGCATCGAATGCAATGATGCCTTTGTTGTATATCCAGCGTTTCTGGCCATCGCTGAGGCGGACTATCCTGTACTGGTGATCGAACGGCAGGCGTTTCTTAATGACGGCGTTCAAATAGGTTTCAAATTCTGCGCGAAACGCATCATCTATCAAGGCCAGCCAATGTTCGATATCGTGTGGGTAGTCATCTTTTATCCCCAGAATCTCATTGAGAATTCCAGAGCTTTCCCATGTGTCAGTACTAAAGTGATACTTGAAGTGGCCAAGATGAGCGACCTGCTGCACCTGATGCAGTGATTCCTCGCTGGCTCTCAATAAATCCGAGGCACTGTGCCGCTGCATGTCGGTACGTGCAAGGCGGCTCAGCACCGCAGCCAGGGTGACAAGAAACAGCAAGGACAGAAACAGCGATCTCGCGGCGTTTTTTCGCCAATCGGCCAGAAAGTCGTCGTTGGCTATGGCGACGGAAACATAGAAGACAGGAAACTTTTCAATGGTTCGGTATCCATACATGCGCCGGATTCCGTCCAGAGGTGAAGTGATATCAAAAGCTCCGCTGGGCATTCCTTTGAGAATAGCCTGTCGCAGTGGTGAGTCCGCCAAGGGGGTACTATCACCCTTGACCAGGTCGGGGAACCGTGCGATTGAAGCGCCAGTGTCAAGGCGCCGCAGAGCGATAACGCCATTTTCTCCCAGGTCAATTTGTCTGAAATATTCCTTGAGCCGGTCCAAGTCAATCAGGGTCGACGCAATGCCAAGAAAGACGCCATTGCTGTCGCGGACGGCTTTGCCAACAAACATGGATGCTTGCCCGTTTTCAGATGCTTCTGAAAAAATGACAGGGCTTGCCGAATCTTCCTTGAGTTTCTGAAAGTACGGCCGATTCGTTATGCTGAAGACACTTTCGTTTTCGATGCTGCTGTAGAGCCGGTCGCCGTTGGCATCGAAGAATCGGATGCCTGAAGAGGCCGAAAGTTCACGAAACTGCGTTTTCAACCAGCGAGCCACTTGTGGACGGTAGCGGCTGACCCTCTCAAGATGCATTGCATCCCGGTCGATTTCTGCGGCTGCCGATGTAACCGTCTGCGCAGCATCCTCGAATTCATGACTTAATTTGGATTGAAGGAGCAGAGACAGGTTTTTGGCATTGGTTTCCGCTGATGCCTGCGTTGTCAGGTACGAAGAATAAATATGGAATGCGATCAGCGTCAGGAATAGAACTGCAATTCCAAGGAAAATCAGGCCGTATTTAAGCCAGTACTGACGGCCCGGTGACTGGCCAGACAGGGCGGAGCGCTCAGATAACCGCAGCTGCAATTGCTGAAATGCGCTCACTGTTTGTCAGACTGATGCGCGACACTGGGGGAAGCAGAAAAACCGGGGACTGTCGATAATGCCGGACCACGAATGGGGTCTGGGTTTTGTGCCAACGCCGAGATTCCAGTCATGCTTCGCTCCAAATCCACGAATGCGGAGTGCCACGGGGGCAACACGCATTCGGAACCGTTCATGAGCGAGGCAGTTTTTTGGGCCCCGACTACAAACTGCTTGATAATCAGGCAGTTTGGTTACCAACTTGATGCAGATGCAAATATTAACACATAACAGGGGAATGGTAATCAGCCCGTATAGGCCAATAGCTTTAGTTCCGCAGGATGTCTGAAGCGCGAAACAACTCGTCAGCCGATTGCAAAGTGAGCATTTTCAGTCGCACCGGGTAGTCGTCGGGACGACTTCTCAGAAAGTCGCGCACAATGGCGGTGACTTCGGCTGAGTTGTGGCCACCCAGGGTGGCGTCGAGCCAGGTCTTGGGAAAGAAAATATCGCCGGTCTGCTGGATTTCCCTGAGCATTTCGAGGCCGGGTCTGACGAATGCCTGCGACGCCTGTGCGCGCAGCGGATGATGCAGGTAGCGCAGGCCGTCCACTACCCATTTTTCATGGTGGCGAATGCTGAGATCGGCCAGGGACTCGAACCAGTGTCGCCGTTCAAGCGGATCGGGCGAGACTGCGGGCAGCAGAAAAGCAAAGCGTTCCTTTCGGTCAGGATTCTGGATGCGCCTGAGCTGTGCGGTGAGAAGGTCATGTGCCTCGTTGGCCTGACGCAGCGCCAGGTCCAGGGCCAGATTGATCTCGTCGGTTTCGGCCAGCGGCAGTCCGGGTACGGTGGTTTCCCTGTTCCAGACTTTATGCAGCCAGGTCAGTGTCGGCGCAGTCTGGGCGATATTGCGCAGGGTAGCGAACCAGGTCGCTTTGCGGCTGGTGGTGCCGGCCTGGTCCAGGCCTTGCCGCAGGATTTGCTCGAATCGCGTGGCGCGTTGCCGGCGTTCATCAGCGGTGAGAAAGCGCCACCAGAGGCGTGACGCATCCTCGAGGAATTGTGCGGTCAGTTGTTCGTCGCTCTCTTTTGGCACAGCATGCAGCGCCAGGTCGAACAGGGCGAGAGGCCTGATCTGGCGGTCGAGCAGGGCGTCCCAAAGGCTGACCCAGGCGCTGCCGCGGGCGAGTGGGTCGTCGATGGCAGGCAGCGCGGCGAGCAGGTAGGTGATCGTGCCGCGATCCAGGCGAAATTGACCATAAGCCCAGCCGGCTGCGCCGGGCAGGACGTAGCTTGGGGCCGGCAAGCCGACCGCTTGCGGCACCTCGACCACATCCTGCGTTAGCGTGGCCGAATAGGGTTGCCGGCTTTCTGCGTCTGCGATGGCGATGCGCAGTTGCTGCGGCCAGACACGCGATTTGCCGCGTGGATCGCTCTGCCGGAAAGCCAGCCGGGTGATGCGGCCGTTGCCGGGTTCGAGTTCGAGTTCAGTCTGGATCGTCGGCAGGCCGGGTTGCTCAACCCAGGTCTGACTCCAGGCACGCAGGTCGAGCGGTGCCCGGGGTGCGAGCACATCGATGAGTTCGGGCCAACTGGCGTTGGCGAAGGCATGCCGGTTGAGAAAATCGCGCAGGCCGTCGCGCAGCTTGTCTTCACCCAGCAGCGCTTCGAGATGGCGCATGACGATCGGTGCCTTCTGGTAGATGATGGCGCCATACATGCTGCCGGCCTCGTCCAGGTTGCCGAGGTCCTGGCGGATCGGATTGGCGCCGGGCGTGCGATCGACCGCGTAGGCGCGCGGGTAGTGACTCAGGAAGAAACGCAGTTCGTGGTTCAATTCCGGAAACGAGGGGTTGACCATCTTGGCGGCCATGAAATTGGCGAACACCTCTTTCATCCATACGTCATCGAACCAGCGCATCGTGACCAGGTCGCCGAACCACATGTGGGCGACTTCATGCGAGATCACCGAGGCCCGCGCCAGCAACTGGTTCTGCGTGGCGGACTCATCGAGCAGCAGGTTGTTGGCGTCATAGAAGATGTTGCCGGCGTGCTCCATGCCGCCGAACTGGAAGCCCGGGATCAGGACGAAATCGAGTTTGCCGAAGGCATAGGGCAGCGCCGTATAGTCCTTCATGAAGGACAGCGCACGTCCGTGCAGATCAAACAGCACCTCGCGGTTGCGCGCCAGTTTGGCTGCATCGGGTTCGCGATGGAACATGCGCAGGGTGTGACCGCCGCGCTGGGCTGTTTCCACCTTGAAGTCGCCGGCAGCGAAGGCAAACAGATAGGTGGGCAGGGGCGGCGTCGGGGCGAAGCGCACGAAAGCCCGGTTGCCCTCGATGATGCGCTCGATCTGGGCACCATTGGCGGTTGACTGCCAGGCAGCAGGATGATCGAGTGCCAGGCTCCAGCGGCCCTTCAGATCGGGCTGGTCGAAACAGGGCAGGGCAAGGCGCGCCCTGGCCGGCACGAACAGGGTGTACAGGTAGTTTAAGTTGCGATTGAGCGGTGCATCGCCAGCACGAAAGGCGATGCGCAGGATGTTGGCGCCTTTCGTCAGTGCTGCGGGCGCAATGACGATATGCCCTTTGACCTGGGTGTAGCTTGCCGCCTGCCCATTTGCTTCAACGGCGAAGATGTGGTCCGGTCCTGGCACAAAGTCGAGTACCAGCGGCTTCCCGGCATCCGTGAGCATGAAGCGGATGGTGTTGCTGCCGGTGATTGGTTCGGTCAGGGTTTCGGGAATCGACAAGGAGAGCGAGTAGCTCAGATTGCTGAGCATTTCCGCCCGGCGTTGCGCCAGATCCAGGGAAATCCCTGCGACTGGATCGGCCATCTGCGCTTTCGCTGTACAGATACAGAGCAGCAGGACAAACGTGCAGAAGAACTGCGGAATTCTGGTTCGCATCAGATATGCAGCACTTCCAGCAATTCCTGCTCAAGCCTCACCAGGGTAGCGGTTTTCGACAATTCATCGCCGCTGATGAGGAAGGTGTCTTCGACGCGTTCGCCGAGCGTGGCGATTTTCGCGGTATGCAGGTCGACGCCATGCCGCGCCAGGACCAGCGCGATTGAATACAGCAGGCCGGGGCGGTCGGCGGCGACCAGGGACATGACGTAATACTGGTTTTTCTCGTCGGGGCGGATGCTGATTTCCGGCGTAATCGGAAAGTGTTTCACCTGGCGCGACAGGCGGCCGCTGACGGGCGGCCCGAGTGCGGGGTGCTTGATCAGGTGCTCGGTCAAGTCGTGTTCGAGCAAGGCGGCCAGGTCGCGATAGAGCAGATGCTTGCCCGGACCGAGCAGGGCGAAGCTGTCCAGGGCATAGCCATGGCGTGTCGTGTGGATTTTGGCGTCGGCGATCGAGTAGCCAAGGCGCGCAAAAACGCCGCAGAGCCGTGCAAAGAGCTCGGGTTGGTCGGGGATATACACCATCACCTGCAGACCCTCGCCGGCCTGGTTGAGCCGGACTTTCACCACGGGTTCGTTGGCATCGGGGCGATGGTAGAGCACGCGGGTATGCCAGGCGATTTCATCCGCGGCGTGGCGCATGAAATATACCGTATCGAGCTGTTCCCAGAACGCTTCCTCGACACCCGGACGCAGGCCGTGAAAGCGCAGGATGCTGCGTGCTTCCTCCTGACGTCCCGCCAGACCGAGTGCCTGCTGCGGCGTCGAGCCGGAGAGCAGGCGCCGTGTCATGGCGTAGAGATCCTCGAGCAGCTTGCCTTTCCAGGCGTTCCAGACCTTGGGGCTGGTGCCACGGATGTCGGCCACGGTGAGCAGGTAGAGCCCGATCAGATTGCGTTCGTTCTTGACCAGGCTGGCAAAATCGCGAATCACATCCGGGTCCGCAAGATCCTGTTTTTGCGCGACTGCCGACAAGGTCAGGTGGTTTTCCACCAGAAATGCCACCAGATCCGTGTCATCGGCAGCGATGCCGTGTTCTTTGCAGAATTTGCGCACGTCGGCAACTGCCAGGCGGGAATGATCGCCGCCGCGTCCCTTGGCGATGTCGTGGAACAGGGCGGCGACATACAGCAGCCAGTGCCGCTCGAATCCGGCGACGAGCCGGCTGCAGAGCGGATACTCGTGGGCGAATTCCGGCATGGTGAAACGCCGCAGGTTGCGCACCACCTGCAGGATGTGCTGGTCGACGGTATAGACATGAAACAGGTCATGCTGCATTTGCCCGACCACTTTGCCGAAAGCCGGCAGGTAATGGCCGAGAATGTCGTACTGATTCATGCGCCGCAACTCATGCACGATGCCGCGTTTTTGCTGGAACAGCGAGAGGAACAAGGCGCGGTTGGCCGGATCGCGGCGGAACTTGGCGTCGATGCAGCCGCGTGCGCGCCACAGGGCGCGCAGGGTGCGCGCGCTCATGCCCTTGAGCTCGGAGCGCTGCTGCAGCAGCAGAAAGCTCTTGAGGATGGCGGGTGGATGCGCCTCGAAAATGTCTTCGCTGCGCACGTCCAGCATTTCGCGGTCCATCTGGAAGTGCTCGTCGATGTAGATCGGCGCTGCGCGATGGCCAGGAAAGATCCGCTCGCCGAGATTCAGCAGCAGGATGGTGTTGAGTTGTGTGATGTGCTTGGCGTTGCGGTAGTAGCGCTGCATCAGCAGCTCGGAGGCGCGTTTGACTTCGCTGCGCTCGATGCCGAAAGACTGCGCCAGGGCTTCCTGATAGTCGAAGATAAGCTTTTCCTCGCGGCGCTTGGCGAGGTAGTGCAGACGGATCCGTACATGCCGCAGGAATGTTTCGACGCGTTCGAGCTGCAAGGCCTCGGCCTGGGTAATCACGCCATTCCTGGCCAGTTCGCGCCAGGTGCCGCCCTGTCCGGACGCGTGGGCGATCCACGGATGATCTGCAGATCGCGGAAGCCGCCGGGGCTTTCCTTGCAGTTCGGTTCCAGGCTGTAGGCCGTGTCGTTATGGCGCGCGTAGCGCTCTTCCTGTTCGAGTTGCTTGGCCTTGAAGAAGGCCTGGGGATCGAGATGGTCGCGCAGGCGGGTGGTGAACTCGGTGAAGGTCTTGCGGTTGCCTTCGAGCAACCGGGCCTCGAGCAGGCTGGTCTGGATCGTGATGTCACGCTGTGCTTCTTCGATACATTCGGCAATACTGCGCACGCTGTGGCCAACTTCGAGTCCAATATCCCAGAGCAGACCGATGGTTTGCTCGATATGAGCGTCATGCTGGTCGTCCAGGCCATCGGGCAGCAGCAGGAGCACGTCAACATCGGAACCCGGAAAAAGTTCGCCGCGACCGTAGCCGCCGACGGCCGCCAGGCAAAGTTCCTTGGGTAGTGACAGATGCCGCCAGATTTGGCGCAAGGCATTGTCCACCAGCATGGCGCGACCGCGCAGCATGGCAGCGGCGTTGCCCTTGAGGGTATAGCTGGCGCGCAACGCTTCCTGGCCGTCGCGCAGTTCCTGGCGCATGCGCGTGACCAGCGTGCGTGTCAGGTCCGGCGCTGTGACATCCTCAGGGGGCGCGGGACTGGAGGGCATGAACTAAGGTAGGCTCTAAATGAAATCCGGCTTGGGTGGTGCGCCTCGCGAAAGCGTGAGCACCTCATGGCCGGTTTCCGTCACCAGTATGGTGTGCTCCCATTGTGCGGAGAGGCTGCGGTCCTTGGTGATGATGGTCCAGCCGTCGGGAAGCTCCGAAATGGCAGCTTTGCCGGCGTTGATCATGGGTTCGATGGTGAAGGTCATGCCAGTCTGCAATACGATGCCGGTATCCGCCTTGCCATAGTGCAACACCTGGGGTTCTTCGTGAAAGTTGCGGCCAATGCCATGGCCGCAAAATTCGCGCACCACCGAGAAGCCGTTGGTTTCGGCATGTTTCTGGATGGCGGCACCGATATCGCCCAGCCTGGCGCCGGCGCGTACCTTGCTGATACCCAGCCAGAGGCATTCATGGGTGACCGAACACAGCCGTTTGGCGAGGATGGATGCATCGCCGGCCACGTACATGCGGCTGCTGTCGCCATGGTAGCCGTCCTTGATGGTGGTGATGTCGAGATTGACGATATCGCCTTTCTTGAGCGGGCGGTCGTTCGGCACACCATGACAGACCTGATGGTTGATCGAGGCGCAGATCGATTTGGGAAAGGGCGCATAGCCGGGTGGGGCGTAGTTGAGCGGCGCCGGAATGCAGCCCTGCACGTCCACCATGTACACATGGCAGAGCCGGTCGAGTTCCGTGGTGGTGACCCCGGGCTTCACAAAGGGTTCGATGTAGTCGAGCACCTCGCCTGCCAGACGCCCGGCGATGCGCATTTTTTCTATTTCTTCAGGCGTCTTGATGCTGATACTCATTGCAGGCTGAGAGAAGAACAAGGCATTCAATTTTACCTGCTGCCGGATCAATTGGCTTGTGAGTTCAGCAGAAAAACCGCTATAATTGCGCTGGTTACGCACCAATACCGAGCATTACCGGGCGTAGCCAATAACGTACCAAATCCACACGTCCGGCACCGAAAGGGTGGCTCTTGTTAAAAGGGCAACACGGCTGGACGGCGGTTTTAACCCTATTCGGAGATAGAAAATGTCTACAAGCATGCGCGAAATGCTGGAAGCGGGCGTCCATTTCGGACACCAGACCCGTTTCTGGAACCCGAAAATGGCACCTTTCATTTTCGGCCACCGCAACAA
>Ga0172380_10003135_pt1 | contig 23518 bp, 33 predicted proteins | sample Leawe162metaG_FD_119747 | JGI IMG/M metagenome (GOLD analysis project Ga0172380, IMG submission 119747) | Leachate microbial communities from a municipal landfill in Southern Ontario, Canada - Leachate well 162 metaG | ecosystem: Engineered > Solid waste > Landfill > Unclassified | place...
CAATATAAAAAAGAGGATTTTGATCAGTAATATAGGATTTATCCTTCAATTTTCCAATCAACAGTTCCGCCTGGGTTCCCTTACCACAACCAGACCGACCAATAAAAATAAAAGTTTGTTTTTCGATAGCCATAATTAATAGATTATATCATCCTCAGTTAACAAACAAAAATTAAAGGCCCGCACAACTATATATAGCGATGCGAGCCTTCATTGTCTACCATCCTGTTCTGTCTGACCAGAAAAAAGATTCAGGCCTCGGTGATCAGGTTGAAGGTGACGAAAATCACCTCTCAATTCCCTCTTACGTTCCTCCTGTTTCTTATAGCAAGAAGGGCAAAGAGTGTGTCCAAGTCGAGCATCTCCCAATTCAACCTTTTTACAAGCTAAGCACTTCATACAAAGTCCTTTCTCTACCCTAAAAGATTCCTTTGTTTAGTTGTTCTAGAGATAAGTATATGCCGGCCTAATTTTTATTCAAGATTTACCTATGAACAACAAAAAATACCCTCCTAAAAGGGTATTTTTTGTTGTAGTGAGTTTAAATTTTAGTACTCCCGCATAGAAATTTGAGCTTCGATTTGTTTGATGAATTCAATTGACACAGAAACAACGATCAAGAGAGATGTCCCACCAATCGCCAACGCCTGCATTCCTGTCACACCCTGTAAGATTAGCGGGAGGATAGCGATTGCTCCCAAAAACAGAGCGCCAATGAAAGTTAGACGATAAAGAATATTGGCAATAAACTCCGCGGTTGGTCGTCCGGGGCGAACACCTGGAATAAAAGCTCCTGATTTCTGTAAGTTGGTAGAAATAGATTCTGGGTCAAAAGTCACAGCGGAATAGAAATAAGTAAAAACAAAGACGAGGACGAAATAAATTAAACCGTAAATCCAAGTATTGCTAACAATTACCGACAAAATTTTTGATATCTCTAACAAGATAGCGTTAGAACTTGAGCCAAAAAAAGTAGCCAACATCTGTGGGAACATTAAAATAGACAGAGCAAAGATGATAGGCATTACACCGGCATTATTAACCCTAATCGGGAGATAGGTAGACACACCACCATAAACCTTTGTTCCTCGAACCTGTTTAGCATAAGTCACAGGAATTGGACGTTCTGCCTCAGTAATAACCACTACACCAGCAATCACAACAGCCATTACGACAATAAAGCCAGCATAAAGAGGGAGCTGAGACGGATCAAAGCCTAGGTATAATTCTTGAACAGCAGAAGGCACACGAGCTACGATACCAGCAAAGATAATTAAAGACACACCATTACCTAAACCATATTCAGAGATTAGTTCACCAATCCACATCAAAAGAATTGATCCAGCCACAACCAAACAAACATTCAACAACATTCCGGCCATGGTCAATTCACCCATAACACCATTACGAGAGAGTAGAGTCAGAAAAGCATAACCCTGAAAAGCAGCTAGAGGAATCGTTAAAAGGCGAGAATACTGGGCCACTTTACGACGGCCAGCTTCTCCTTCTTCATGATAAAGCTCCTTAAGAGAGGGGAAAATTAGGGTCAATAATTGAAAAATAATAGAGGCCGTAATATAGGGACCAACTCCCAACATCATAACTGACAATTTTGATAATCCGCCACCGGAGAGGATATCAAAAATTCCGAAAAAATTACTGCCAGCCAAATAATTTTCTAACCGTAAGACATCAACACCTGGAATTGGCACAGAAGCAGCCAAACGAAAAACCGCCAAGGCTCCAAAAACTACCAAAATTCTCCGGCGAAGGTTAGCGTCCCGGAAAATAATATTGATTTTATCCAAGAATTTATTCATTTTTATAAAAACTATTTTACCTCTCCTCCGACCTTCTCAATTTTTTCTTTAGCAGTATCTGAAATAATTACTCCGGAAAACGTCAATTTCTTACTAAGTGAGCCGGTACCTAGGATTTTTATCTTTGGAATAAAGCCACCCTTTTTGTTAACTAATTTCTTAGCCACTAATTCTTCTGGAGTAACAATAGCTTGATCAGAAAACAACTTTTCAATATCACGTAAATTGACTGGAACCATTTTATCATTGATTGATTTAAAACGGTAACCTCTCAATTTAGGGAGTTTTTTAATCATATCGCGAATTTCTGGACGCAATTTATGTCCAGTTCTCGCCATCTGACCCTTGGTTCCACGACCAGCAGTTGTTCCGCGTTTACCACCCCGACCAATATATTTAGCCTTTTTTAATTTAGTAGTTCTTTTTAATTGATGTATCTGCATGGTGGTAAATTAACTTAATTGTTTTAAAGCCAAAATAGCTGCTCTAGCGATATTTAGTTTATTTTTGCTTCGAGATAAAATCTTAGCATTAACATTATGCACACCAGCCAAACTTAGGACATTACGGACAGCACTGCCAGCCACCAAACCGCGGCCCTTAGCTGGCTTGATAATAATAACCGAGCTGCCAAATTTAGCAGAAACCTCATGAGCAATCCCATTTTCCTTATTTAAAGGAACTCGAATCATATTCTTTTTAGCGTTGTTCATAGCTTTATCAATGGCTAAAGAGGTGTCCCCCGCCTTACCAATACCAACGCCTACTCGCCCTTTTCGATCTCCCGCCACCAAGGTTACTGAAAAATTGAAGCGTCGTCCACCAGCCATAACACGAGCAACACGACGAATATCAACCATCTTCTGATCAAATTCTGGTTTTGGTCTCTCCATCCGAGGTGGACGAGAGCCGCCCTTTCTTGCTCCGCCACCAAAAGAACGGCCAGCCCCTGATCCAGTTCGAGGACGAGCTGGGCGAGAATTATTATTATTTATATTTTGATTGTTTGCTTCCATAATAAGTTATATCATTAAAATTCTAGTCCTCCCTCACGGGCACCATCCGCTAAGGCTTTAACCCGGCCAGCATAGAGGTAACCACCTCGATCAAAGACAACCTCTTTAATCTTTAAATCTTTCGCTTTGGCGGCTAAATCAAAACCAACAGCCTTAGCATTTTCAACTTTCAAAAAATCTCCCTTCTTAGCTGAAGTAATAACTTGATCAGAAGAAGATGCTACCGTTCGTCTAGCCGTATCGTCAATCAGCTGAGCATAGATATGACCATTAGACCGAAAAACACATAGCCGTGGTTTATCAGCAGTTCCCGCCACCTTCATTCTTACTTTATGGTGACGCTTTATTCTTTGTTCATTTTTATTTCCCTTTTTCATAATAGTATTTTAAACAAAATTATGCTGAACTCTTTTTACCCTGTTTCCGACGAATATACTCACCAATATAACGTATACCCTTGCCTTTATACGGCTCGGTCTTCTTGTATGCACGAATCTTAGCAGAAAACTGTCCAACTAGTTCTTTATCAATTCCTGAAAAAGAAAAATTATTCTTTTCGGAAACCGCCTTAATACCCTCAGGGATTATTACTTCAACAGAATGAGACAAACCAAGATCCATTACCACCTTATTGCCAGAAATATTGACCTTATAACCAACCCCCTCGATAGACATTTTTTTCTCAAAGCCCTTAGTTACCCCCTCAATCATATTTGAGATATGAGAACTATAAGTTCCCCACAAGGAGCGAGTCTCAACATCATTTTTAGTTGGGTTAAGAGTGATTTCTTGACCATTAATTTTGATTTCAATTACTGGTTTAAAATCGCGAGTAAGAGTTCCAAGAGGCCCCTTTACAGTCAAAGTCTTCCCAACTAAGGAAATTTCGACTTTCTCTGGAATATTGATTATTTTTTTACCTATTCGTGACATATTTTTACCAAATTTTAAATAATACTTCTCCTCCAACATTGGCGGCCTTAGCTTCCTTGTCTGTCATAATTCCCTTAGGAGTAGAGATGACCATTAAGCCGCTTCCCTGTCTAACTGGACGAAGCTCTTTTACTCCAATATAAACTCGGCGAGACAATTTTGAAACACGTAAAACATCAGTAATTTTTGACTCACCCTTTTCACCATAAACCAAATCGCAAGCGAGAACCTTTTTAACCTTTTTGCCTTTTTTGATCGCTGATTTTATATATCCCTCACGCTGTAAAACTTTAGCAATCTCCATCTTAATATTAGAAAAAGGAACACTAACAGCTGGCTTTTTGACCATAGTAGCGTTCTTAATTTGGATTAACATATCTGAAATTGGATCGGTTGTCATATTTTATTGGTGAAATTAAATTGAGAGAATATCGTATTTTTACCAAGAAGACTTTTTAACTCCGGGGATCTTGCCCTCATTGGCTAATTCACGAAAACAAATCCGGCACAATCCGAAGTCTCTCATAAACCCATGCTTACGACCACAACGAAAACAGCGTCTCACAACTCGGGACTTGAATTTTGGTTCTTTTTGCGATCTTGCAATAACTGATGTTTTTGCCATTTTAACTAAAAATTATATAAATAGAGCCCGTCCAATACCTTTCTAACTAGTGAGGCTAAAACATCTTTCGATGTCCGCCCAAGAAAGAATCTTGGCGGGAAACATTGGCCAGAAACAGTCGCTCCAAGCCTTAGACAGATTAGCAAAAATAAAGAGGGATGTCAAACTAAGGTTACTTACAGTCCTTTGACAGAAGTCTGGAATGAGTTTAGTCTAAACAGAGACCTTAAAATCACATAAAGGTGAGGTAACCGAGCCATGGGCAAGAGACTCTTATTCCACGAAGGGACGATAAAAGAAAAATCGTCTAGAATATACGCCTGGTTAGCAGAACATCGAGAGCCAAATATATCTAATTTGCGGTCGTTTTGTGGATTAATTGATTTCTGTAATACCAACGACTGCCTAACAAGTCCAGAAGAAGAGTTCCTTTATGAGGAAATCATTCAAGATTGGACAAGATTGTCATTCGAAATACTTGGAACGACCCAAAAAGCTGAGGAGTTGCCGCTTTTGGTGGATTTGATGTTTGATTCGCCAGAAGTTAGCATTTGGCTGCTAAAACGTTGGACAGTTTTGGCTAAGAGTTGGGAAGACTGTCGTCTCGGATATCTTTTCCAACCAAGCGATTGGAAAAGATTTAACCGAAAAACTGGTGGACTAGAAAGTGATGAAACCTGTCCCTATCCAGTATTGGGCCAATATGATTATCACTGTAGATACGAGATGGCAAAAAAATGGGCCAAATACTGTATCTCAGCAGAAAAGATGATCAACTTTTACTTCATAATGGCCAAGTATGATGTAAGAGATGGGATCCACTTCTCTGGCACAAACTGGCGGCCGTGGCGACTGATTATCGCCATCAATCGTTGGCTGGAATTGGATCCAAACAATCAAACACTACAGAGGACTAAGGAAAAACTGCGAGATAGAGATAATGGAAGAAGAAAATTGAGCCAGATCGTGCAAGTCATGGGAAACCTTGAGCACGATTTGAATCTTAATTGGCAAACTGGTCTTTAGAGCAAAAAAGCGCCCCGGAAGGAGGCGCTTTTTCATTTAATCACAAAAAATTATTTTACCTTACGGAAAGGAAAGCCAATCGCCTTAAAGAAAGCTAGGGCGGTCTTGCGATCCTTAGCGGTTGTAACAATCGTTACAGCTAAACCAAATACGTCTTTAATTTCTTCATCAGCTGTTTCAGGGAAAATTATATGTTCACGCAAACCAATGGTTAAATTACCCAATTCATCAACGCTTTTTTCATCAAAACCCTTAAAGTCACGAGTTCGAGGAAAAGCCACATCAATCATTTTACCCAAAAAGCCATACATTCTTTTACCTCTCAGAGTAACGGTCATACCAATAACATCACCTTGGCGAAGTTTGAAAGTAGCAATTGACTGTTTAGCTCCCCGAGGAGAAGGCTTTTGGCCAGTTATCCTCATCAAGCGATCAGCTACTAACTCATTACGCTTCTTATCTTTAGCCTTACCAGTACCAGAGTTTATTACCACCTTAGTAATACGTGGCAACGACATAACATTTTTTACTCCCAATTCTTCCTTAAGGGTTTTCTGGCTATCTTTTATTTTTTCAGTAATAGTTTTCATAATATTTAAAACTTAACAAATTACATCTCCTTGCCACATTTGACGCAAACTCGAGTCTTTTTACCTTTTACTTCTTTGCGCCCCAAACGAACACCCTTGCCACAGTTTGTACAAAAAACTGAAGCATTAGAAACGGAAATTGGTAGTGGCCGTTCAATGATCTGACCCTTCTCATTAGATTTGCGAGGACGTTGGCGTTTTTTGCGAACATTAACCCCCTCAACTACGATTTTATCAATCGCCGGTAAAGCACGTAAAACCTTACCCTTCTTTCCAAGGTCTTTACCAGTCTTGATTATTACATTGTCACCTTTCTTGATATTCATAGTATTTAGATTAGACCACCTCTGGGGCCAGAGAAATTATTTTCTGATAACCAAGCTCGGCCATTTCTCGCGGAATTGGACCAAAGATACGTCCACCCTTTGGATCTTGTTTACCTTTTTCCAAGATGACAACAGCATTTTCATCAAATCGAACATAAGAACCATCCTTACGACGATAGGCGTTTTTAGTACGAACAACAACCGCCTGAACAACATCCTTCTTTTTAGTTGCCTTACGTGGTTCCGCTGTTTGAATCGACATCACGACAAGGTCACCAATAGTGGCATAACGTTTTTTAGAGTGTCCCAATACCTTAAACACGCGGCCAATTTTGGCCCCAGTGTTATCAGCTATTTTAACTAGAGAGCGTGGTTGAATCATAACAGTAAAATTAAAAGATTACTTCAAAATGCTTATCTTTAGAAATCGGCCTAGTTTCACGAATCTTCACCCGATCACCCACCTGACACTTATTCTCTGGATCGTGAGCTTTAAAGCGCTTATCGCGAGAAACATATTTATTGTATTTAGGGATTTTGACATAACGACTAACTGACACAACAACGGTTTTGTCCATTTTATTAGAGACAACAACGCCGGTCAAAATTTTGCCATCTGAAATATTATTAATTTGTGGGTTGTTTTTATCCATATAAATTATTTCTCATTTTCTTTAGCCAACTTAGCGACACGAGCGGTCATATTAAGCTTAGTTAAAATTTGAGCTATTTGTCGACGCAAATTTCTAGCGGTTTTTACATTCTTAATTTTTGCGCCAGTAACTCCAAACTTAAAATTAGCTAATTCTGTTCGCTTTAAAGCTAACATTTCAGTCAATTCCTTATCCTTTGTTTCGGTAATTTTTGTTTTCATAATATTAATCCCGAGCAATTACTTTGGTTTTGATTGGTAACTTAGCTCCAGCCTTACGAAGAGCGTCCTTAGCCAGTTCAGGGGCCAATCCATCAACCTCAAATAAAACTCGACCAGGAAAAACCTCTACTTCATACCCTTGCGGATCTCCCTTTCCTTTACCCATACCCACTTCTGCCCCCTTACGAGTAAAAGGACGATCCGGAAAAATACGAATCCATAACTTACCAGCCTTAGCCATATTTCGTGCAATAGTCTTTCGAGCAGCTTCTATCTGATTAGACTTTATGCGTCCAGCAGTTTCAGCTTTAAGACCAAAGGAACCAAAAGACATATCGGTGCCCCGAGTTTCGATGCGAACCTTAGCCGGATTAATCCGACCGGTTTGCCATTTGCGAAATTTTACTTTTTTCGGTAGTAACATGGTAATAAAATAAATTATTTCTTACTTTCAAAAATTTCTCCGCGATAAATCCAGACCTTAACTCCAATAACACCATAAGAAAGATAAGCCTTCTCACGTGCAAAATCGATATCAGCTCGAAGAGTCTGAAGTGGAACTTGACCGTTTTTAAGACTCTCTACCCGACCCATTTCTGCTCCACCCAACCGTCCAGACAGGGTAATCTTTATACCTAAGACATTTTTATCAGCCATAACTCTTTCAACAGCCTGTTTCATTACTCGACGAAAAGGTAGTCTTTTTTCTAGAGATTCAGCAATACCATAAGCAACAATCGAAGCATGGCTATCAGGGTTTTTTATTTCTTCGATATCAATCTTAACTTCTTTTGGCATGGTCGCACCGATCTTGCGAACTAGTTTCAAAATATCATTCTTTAACTTAATAGAACCCTCACCACTGCGGCCAATAACCATACCTGGACGAGAAGTTTTGATTATCACCCGATAAGCATTTTCGCTTCGCTCCATTTCAATCGAATCAACATAGTAACCGCGCAAACGCTTCTCCAAAAATTCACGCAACAAAACATCCGTCTTCAAGAACTCTTGATACTTGCCTTTAGTGCCAAACCAACGTGATTTCCAGTCACGGATAACACCTAATCTATGTGAATATGGATGAACGCTATGAGTCATGATTATTTTTTGGCTATCTTAGTAGTAACCTTTTTAGCCTTAGTAATTTTTTTGGTTTTAACTTCAGCTTCTACCTTAGGAACAGTAATTTTTTTAGTTCCTTGTTTCTTTTTTGGTGCCTCAGATTTAATGTCCAGCAAAATAGCAATGTGGCTAGATCGCCTTTTAAGTGGGTAACCTCGTCCACGAGCACCCGGAATCATTCTCCGCATAACAATACCCTTATCAACTCTCAATTCTTTGACGTACAAATCTTCTTTATCAACATTAAAATTATTCTTAGCATTAGCCACAGCGGAAGAAAGAAGTTGCTTAATCGGCAAAGAAGCACGTTTAGACACGAAATCAAGTTCCACTAGGGCCTCAGAAACTTTTTTACCCTTAATTAAACTAGCGACAAGTCTAACCTTGCGTGGAGATTGATGATAATTTTTAAGATAGGCTTTCATTTTTATTTTTTACCAACCGTAGAAGTGGTGTCTTTAGCGGCTTTAGCAGCAGCAATTTCAGCTTCCTTCTTTTTAGTTTCTAATTCTTTTTGCATTTTACCACCATGACGAAGGAATTTACGGGTTGGAGCAAATTCACCTAAACGATGACCAACCATCTCTTCGGTCGTAAAAACCTCAATATGAGAACGTCCATTGTGAACACCAAAGGTGAAGCCCACCATTTCTGGACTTATCTGACTCCGGCGTGACCAAGTTTTAATCACCCCAGATTCCTGTGGTTTTTTCCCAGCGATTTTTTTTAATAATCGTTCCTCGATATATGGACCCTTTTTAAGAGATCGTGGCATAAATAATTCTTAGTTTAAATATTACCCTTATTAAAAAAATAAAATTCCTATGCCGTGATTCATCCGACCTCTGACTAGCGACGGATACCGAATCTCGATAGGGGTATTTCAAATAAGAGTTTGAAATTAGAGCTCAAGCTCTAGGTTAGAAACCCAAGTTCCAGCTCGGGTTAATCATAGCAAAAACAAAGATAATGTCAACATATAATACCTTCCCCATCTATAGAATAACTAAAAACCACGACATATGCCGTGGTTTTTAGTTATTCTATAGATTATTTCTTTTTGCCTTTCTTGCGGCGGGATACAATAAGATGATTGGAGTATTTGTTCGGATTGCGAGATTTAACACCGCCGGTTGGCTTACCCCACATACTCTTAGCCCGGCGAGTACCGCGTCCCTGGACACCTTCACCTCCTCCATAAGGATGGTCAACTGGATTCATCGCCGTTCCACGGACAGTTGGACGGATACCCTTCCAACGAGATTTACCAGCCTTACCGTAATTTTCCAAATGGTGATCCTGATTAGACACTTCACCAACAGAGGCCCAAGCATTTTCATCAACTCGGCGGACTTCGGAAGATGGCATTTTGATCATGGTATAGCCAGCATCATTAGACATCACTTCTCCATAATTCCCCGCTGAACGGATAAGTTTGGCCCCAGCCTGAGGTTTAATTTCAATATTATAAACAAAAGTTCCAACCGGAATATTTTTTAACAAAAGACGATTGCCAGCTTTAAGGTCAGCCGATTCGGAGATAATAAATTTATCTCCCACTCTCAAACCCTGTGGAATAACGTGATAACGTCTCTCACCATCGTTATAACAAACCAAAGCAATAAAAGCAGAACGATTTGGATCATATTCAACTGTTTCAATCTTAGCGGGAATATTAAACTTGTTATAAGAAAAATCGACAAAGCGATAGGTTCGTTTATGCCCACCTCCCTTATGACGTACCGTAATGCGGCCAGCATTATTACGGCCAACATGACGCTGACTACCCTTAGTTAAGGATTTGGTTGGTTTACTAACAGTCAAGGTTCCACGGTAATCAACCGTAACAGTGTGTCGTCGAGAAGCAGTTGTAGGTTTATAGGATTTCATCGTATTTAAAATTTCTCTTCGTAATTTTAGACTAGGTCAATTTTTGTTCCCGGTTTTAAGAAAACTAAGGCCTTTTTAACCCCCGTCTTAAAACCTAGTCGGCCGCGAATAAAAGAAGATTTTCTTGGTAAGTTAACAATATTAACCTTAACTGGTTCAGCCTTATACTTAACCACAAAGACTTTAATTATCTCAGCCTTGGTCGTATCTTTAGCCACTTCAAAAGTATAAACAGGATTTTTGGCACCCGCCAAAAAAGTGGCCTTCTCAGTTATTCGTGGGCTAATCAGGGTAACAGTATTGGTTTTAATTGTTTTACTAATAACAGACATGATATTTTATTTAACTCTAGCTAAGACTTTTTTCAAACTATCTTCAGGACGAACAAAAACAATATACTTATAATTCACCAACGACAAAGGATTAAGATTTCTAACCTCCTCGACAGTGGCACTTTTGATATTGCGGAAACTTTTCTGAATGTTTTCGTCTAGTTCGGGAGTTGCGATAATCACCCTTTTTCCGATCTTATAATTGATTTTTTCGAAACCAGTCTTAGCTAGATTAATTAAAGTCTCTTGGGCAACTTTAACCTTAGGCGAAGCCAACTTGAGGTCATCCAACATTATGATTTCTCCATCTTTTAGCTTGGCAGACAAAATAGAATAAAGAGCCTTTAGCTTCATTTTCTTATTTATCTTTCTTTTATAGTTAATCTCAGAAGTTGGTCCATGAGTTACTCCTCCCCCTTTCCAAATTGGGGAACGAGAAGAACCGTGACGAGCTCGTCCAGTCCCTTTTTGTCTCCAAGGTTTTTTACCACCTCCAGAAACCTCACCCCGACCCTTAGTGTCAGCAACAGTATTTCTCGCATTTGACAACATCGAAGTAATAACTTGATGAACCAGGTTAGCATTCCATTTCACACCAAAAATATTGGCTGGCAATTCAACCTTTCCTGTTTCTTTTCCTGTTTGATTATAAACTTTTGCTTCCATTTTTATATTTAAAATTATTTGGCGATGATTTCTACCAAAGTTCCACGACGTCCAGGCACCGCTCCACTAACTAAAATCAAATTGTTATCTTTATCAATCTTTACAATCTTTAGATTTTTAACAGTTATTCGGTCTCCCCCCATTCGGCCACCCATACGAGTTCCCTTGAGAACGCGCTGAGGAGCGGTTGCTCCAATTGATCCCGGCTCTCGTTCGGAATGTTTTTGACCATGAGAGCGTCGTCCACCAGCAAAGCCATGGCGTTTGACTACCCCTTGAAAGCCTTTGGATTTAGAGATCCCAGTAATAGTAATAACATCTCCCTCAGAAAAAGTTGTAGCATCAATGACATCTCCAACCACTACTTCTGGTTTGGAAACACGGAACTCTTTGATATATTTGAAAGTTTTACCCTCAGCTGGAACATTTGTTTTAAGATGTCCCAAAACTGCCTTAGAGGTATTTTTAGACTTCTTTTCACCAAAACCAACTTGGACAGACTCATACTTATCTTTATCTAAATTACGAATCTGAGTTACTTTGACAGGGCCAGCAGAAATCAACGTTCCAGGGTGAACCCGACCGCTGTCATCAAAAATTTGAGTCATATTAACTTTGGTACCAAGAATGAATTTCATTAGAATGTTTATATTTAGAGCTCGTTACAAAAAACAACAGCCCTAAACGAGCTTGGTAATATACTATCAAATAACCGCAGAATGTCAAATAAAAAAACTGCCCCCAACCGCCCTTAGGCTAAGTCGGAGGCAATAACCAACCCTTTTTTGATAAGGATTCGGCCGAGTGTTTGAACTCTCTCTCGACAAATCCAAGAGTCAAGAGAATTGACGATATCTAGCCCATCAAATCTCTCCCCTAGAGAAATCCAGGTAGCTTGAGGAGAAAAGGTTTTGAAGAGCTCCACATCGCTCCTACGGTATGGACCACAACAGGCAGGTATCAACAAAATACATTCCCGGGAACGAAATTCTGGAAACAGATCTTCTGAGATAAATGGGGTTATCTTGTTTTGGCTACTGATCGCACATGGACCGATTATCACCCACCTTAAATCAGAACAGACGGTTAGCTTAATTCCAAAAGCGCGCGATAAAATTTCCTGAAAATCTTCTCGAGGGTAAATAAAGGTGCTAATCATCACTTGTTCCTCCTGAGGTTCTAAAGATGTTGTAACTAAATTAATCAGTTTAGTCAAAAATCACAAAAAAATACACCCACCATCAGGCGGGAGTATTTTTTTATCATTCTTACATCATTTTGACATCAATGTTAACGCCCGAGGGCAAGTTAAGATTGGTGAGATTTTCGATGATTTTTGGCGACGGAGACATAATATCAATCACTCGCTTGTGTACCCTCATCTCAAATTGCTCACGCGAATTTTTATCGATGAAACTAGAGCGATTGACTGTATATTTTTTAATCTCCGTGGGGAGAGGAATTGGACCTCTTACCTTACCGTCATACCGCATAGCGGTATCAACAATTTGTTTGACGCTAGCATCAAGAATCTTGTTTTCGTAGGCAGACACTTTGATGCGAAGCTTAGACAGGTCCTTGTCGGCCTCGCCTTTTACCTTCGATTTAGTGATTTTTTTAGTTGCTGTTGCCATTTTTTTATAAGTCCAATTCTCTGGATTAACTAGGCGATAATTTTTGTTACCACACCAGCTCCGACAGTCTTACCTCCTTCGCGGATAGCGAGACGCTGTTTCTCTTCCAAAGCGACTGGGGCTACTAATTTAACATTGAAGGTAACAGTATCTCCCGGCATAACCATCTTAACATCTTCGTTAAGAGTTACTTCTCCGGTCACGTCGGTGGTTCGTACATAGAACTGAGGCTTGTAACCTGAGAAGAATGGAGTGTGACGTCCACCCTCTTCCTTGGTCAAAATGTAAACCTCGGCCACAAACTCAGTATGAGGAGTAATGGAACCCGTCTTGGCCAAAACCTGACCACGAGTAACATCATCTTTCTTTAATCCTCGGAGAAGGATACCGGCATTATCTCCAGCCATACCTTCATCGAGCTGTTTATTGAACATTTCGATACCAGTGATAGTCGTTTTAGCCGTTGGTTTAATCCCCACAATTTCAACTTCTTCTCCAACCTTAACCACGCCGCGTTCAATACGGCCAGTTACAACAGTACCACGACCTTCAATTGAGAAGATGTCTTCGATTGGCATCAAGAAAGGCTTATCGGTTTCACGTACCGGGTCAGGAATATATTCATCCATCGCCTTAACCAATTCCAAGATTTTCTGAGCCCAAGGATCATTAAGATCTTTGGCGTCCAAAGCCTTCAAAGAAGAACCGCGAATAATAGGTACATTAGCTCCATCAAATTGCTGTTTGGTCAAAAGTTCACGGATTTCTTCTTCTACCAAATCAATCATTTCAGGATCATCAACCATATCGCACTTGTTGAGGTATACGATCATTTTAGGTACACCCACTTGGCGAGCCAAGAGAACGTGCTCGCGAGTTTGAGGCATAGCTCCGTCAGTGGCAGCTACCACCAAAACCGCGCCATCCATTTGAGCGGCACCGGTGATCATGTTCTTAATATAGTCAGCGTGTCCAGGGGCGTCGATGTGAGCGTAGTGACGCTTAGGAGTCTGATATTCAGAGTGGTGAAGAGCAATCGTGATTCCACGAGCTTTTTCTTCTGGGGCGTTATCAATATTATCAACACCCTCAACGCGGGCGCTGTAACCTTGATCTTTCGCCAATTCCAAGACGTGCAAAATTGCCGCCGTGGTAGTAGTTTTGCCGTGGTCAACGTGGCCGATAGTACCAACGTTTACATGCGGCTTGGACCTGTCAAATTTGTCTGCCATACTTTTATTTAAATACTAATAACTAATAATTGATGTTTGTTTACAACAAAAAACACGCAGAGTAGCGTAGCTTTCATACTATCAAATAAAAGAGAGAAGTCAACCCCTATCCACAGACAACAAACCTAGAGGCTGGGTCTAAATGTCAGAGTTGAGATTATTTTGACAAAAATAGACTCTTGTTCTTTTATTTTAATAAAATCTGATGCGTTTTTATAAGTCAAGTTAACTCTTTCGTCTATGTAGTTTCTAGCGATAAAGAGAGTTTGAGCACTATTAATAGGTAGAACAATATACTCGATCCCCTCACCCTCAGCCCCAAGTAAGAAATGCACCCCTTGATGGCCATCAATAGTCATTACTTCCATAATCTCGCCGTAATTTTTCTTTAAATCCCTAAAAACATCGTTAAAATTACGTTCAACAGAAAAAAAATTGATGGCTAAGTCGGTAGTTGAGGCGGTACACCCCTCTAGCCGTCCAGACAAATCACAGTGTTTAACATTACTATAATGAGCTATGCCCACGGCTTTAACCTTGTCCTGACTGGAAAGAGGAGCGACGATTTGAGGGTAAATCCTTTTAAAAATTCTAGGGTATCTAACCTCAAAATTATTTTCTGAGTCACGCAGTTTAAGCCAAGCAGAAACATCAGAGGTAGAAGAAGAAATATTTGCTGCGGTTTGTCCTTGAAAATTAGAAACAACGTCTTTTGATGAAAAAAAGTAAAAGCGAACAAATAATCCAAATACGACCAACAAACCTAGAGTAATCGCTAGTTTCATTGTTGAGTTCCCCTTTTTTGAACAATAAGGCTTTCGTCCCACCATTAAACGCCAGTATAACACAAGAAATAAAAGACAATCCTTGTCCAATAGATATTTTCTGTTGATAACTAAAGCAAAAAGCGGGCAAAGCCCGCTTTTTAGTGAATTCTCTTATTAATCACTCCTACTTTCTTCCCTCAATGATTGTCGTAGCTACGTTTTGTGGAATAATCGCATAATTAGAAAACTCCATAGTTGATGTTCCACGACCTTCAGTCATCGAACGTAAGTTGGTCACGTACCCAAACATTTCAGACAGAGGAACCTTGGCGTCGATAACCTTTAATCCCCCCGAACGATCACTCATTCCTTCGATTTGAGCTCGTTTAGAAGATAAGTTACCAGTGATATCACCCATAAATTTCTCTGGCACAATCACCTCCAACTTCATAATTGGTTCAAGTAAGACTGGGTTAGCTTTTCTTACCGCATCTTGTAGGGCCATGGAAGCTGCCAATTTGAAAGCCAATTCCGAAGAGTCAACTTCATGGAAAGAACCATCATAAAGCTCAACCGAAATGTTAACTAATTTATATCCAGCCAACACCCCTCGTTCCATCGCCTCCTTCAAGCCTTTTTCTACGGCCGGAATATATTCACCAGGAATTACTCCACCTTTAATACTGTTGATAAATTCAAAATCCTCATAACGTTTGACGTTTTTAGGTAAATCTTTCTTTTCATCTTCAGTTAGAGGAGCCATTGGCTTAATTTTAATTTTGACATGTCCATATTGACCCTTACCTCCAGACTGCTTAATGTATTTATTTTCCATTTCGGCTTCGCCGGTAATTGTTTCTTTGTAGGCAACCTGAGGTTTACCTACAGTGGCCTCAACACCAAATTCACGTTTCATCCGATCAACCATAATATCCAAATGGAGTTCGCCCATACCAGCCACTAAAGTTTCACCGGTTTCAGAATCAGAACTAATTTTGAAAGTAGGATCTTCATCTGAAAGTTTTTTAAGAGCAATACCCATTTTCTCTTGATCAGCCTTAGTTTTTGGTTCAATTCTTAGAGAGATAACCGGTTCCACAAATTTAATTGGATCAAGGATAATTGGAGTATTTTCATCACACAAGGTGTGAGAAGTTTTAGCATTTTTAAGACCAACAGCGGCGGCAATCTCTCCAGCATAAACCGTTTCGACTTCTTCTCTTTTATCCGCTTGAAGTCGAACGATTCGGCCTAAGCGTTCCTTTTCTCCGGTAGTCGAATTATAAACATAGGTACCAGAGCTAAGAGATCCAGAGTAGACCCGGAAAAAGGTTAATTGACCAACAAAAGGATCAGCCTGCAATTTAAAAGCTAGGGCAGAAAAAGGTTCACTATCAGAAGCATGACGAGTAACCTCTTCTCCGTTCCTAGGATCGATTCCTTTAACTGGAGGAATGTCTAAGGGAGAGGGAAGATAGTCAACAACAGCATCCAAGACCAATTGAACCCCTTTATTCTTTAAGGCTGAGCCAGCAAAAACGGGGATTAACTTAACAGCTAAAACAGCCTGACGTAAAGTAGTCTTAAGTTGTTCAGGAGAAGGTTCTTTCCCGTCCAAATACTCAGCCATTAAAACTTCATCTTCTTCAACAATTTTTTCAATCAAAATCGCACGATACTTCTTAGCCTCTTCAAGATACTCGGCGGGAATTTCATCCGTTCGAATTTGGTTACCCATTGTGCCTTCAAAATAATAAGCCTTCATTGACAGTAAATCGATGACACCAGCAAAATCATCTTCCAGTCCAATCGGGATTTGCATTCTAACAGCATTTTTATTTAACCGGTCTAGGATTGACTGAAAAGAGCGTTCAAAAGAAGCCCCCATCCGATCTAATTTATTAACCAAACAGATACGAGGGACATTTCCATCGTCCGCATAACGCCAGTTGGTTTCTGATTGAGGTTCAACCCCAGCCACACCATCAAACACTACCACCGCACCGTCTAAGACCCGCAATGACCGCTTTACTTCGGCAGTAAAATCAATATGTCCAGGAGTATCAATAATATTAAACCTAACCTTTTTAGACACGTCCGATCCCATATAGGTAGGATTCCAAAAACAAGTAATTGCCGCAGAAGTAATGGTGATACCGCGCTCTCGTTCCTGCTCCATCCAATCAGTCACAGTTGTTCCATCGTGGACTTCTCCAATTTTGTGACTTTCTCCAGTGTAGTAGAGAATACGCTCTGAGGTTGTCGTTTTACCAGCATCAATATGGGCAATGATACCAAAGTTGCGAACTTTTTCTAAAGGATAATCTCTCATGATTTAATTAGAAACCAAAAACTAGAAATTAGAAAAGAAATTAATTAAACGAAATTTCAAATCTAAATTAATTTTTAATTTAATATTTTAATTTATAATTGAATTTTAACCTTTTCTTGCAATGGCAAAATGAGCGAAAGCGCGATTAGCCTCAGCCATTCGATGAACAGTCTCACGTTTTTTAACGGCTTCTCCTTCGTTTTTAGCCGCAGCTAAAAGTTCCTCTGATAATTTTATGGCCATTGGCTTACCTTTTTTCGCTTGAGCTGCCTCAATCATCCAACGTAGGGCCAAGGCTAGACGCCGCTCAGGTCTAACTTCGTGAGGAACCTGATAGTTGGCTCCACCAACCCGTTTAGAACGAATTTCGGTTAAAGGACCAACATTTTTTAAAGCCTCTTCATAGATTTCAATCGGATCTTTCTTGGTGTCCTCTTTAATTAGATCAAAGGCACCATAAACAATTTTTCGAGCCGCATTTTTCTTGCCCCGCTCCATAATATAGTTAATCAATTTTTCAACTTTAACCGAGCTGTATTTAAAATCTGGTTTAAGCTGTCGTTTGTTTGTTATTTTTCTTCGCATGATTGATATTCTTATAAATCTAGTGATTTTAGCTATTATTCTGTTTACAGTAGGATAATAAATAATCCACTACATTCGTTAATTTTCTATTATTATTTAGCTTTAGGCCTCTTAGCCCCATACAAACTACGACCCTGACGACGTTTTTCAACTCCAGCACAGTCTAAGACACCACGAACAATGTGATAACGAACTCCAGGCAAGTCTTTAACCCTACCTCCTCGTAGCATCACAACGGAATGTTCCTGTAAGTTGTGTCCCTCACCAGGAATGTAGGCAGTAACCTCCATTCCATTAGTTAACCTAACTCGAGCAATTTTACGTAAAGCTGAGTTTGGTTTCTTTGGAGTAGTTGTTTTTACCACTGTACAGACTCCCCGCTTAAATGGAGCAGGATAAAAGGATGGGCGGTTCTCAAGAGCATCAAAGCCACGAGATAAGGCCACCGTCTGAGACTTACGTCTCACTGGTTTGCGACTCTTCTTTACTAATTGATTAATAGTAGGCATCGATATTAAATTTATATCTTTATAATTAAAACAACAAAAGACCGTCCGGATAGGCCAGACCGCCTCGATAAAGATATTTACCCAACCTAGATAAGTGTGATCAGATAAATAACAACTCTAGTTCTTAAATAAGCTTTTGTTTCCAGCTACAGAGACAAAAAGCTAATGTTTAAACTATAACTTAAAAATAAATAAAAGGCAAGCGAAATCTCTTACCCGCCAATTAAGAAATTGACCACAAATTCCTGGACAGGAAGCAGAAAGCCTGTACCAAAAAATAAGAAAGCAATTATCAATACTAAACCATACTTTTCCAAAAAAGTCTCAACATAACGTAAAGAATAAGGCAAAGCGGAAAAAAGAACCTTTGAACCATCTAAGGGTGGGATCGGGACCAAATTAAAGACGGCCAAGATAACATTCAGAGAAATAACCAAGATTGATAACTGATTAAAGATAATCGGTGCAAATGAATATAGATAATTTAACCGCACCAAGACAGCAAAAAAGACAGCAACAACCAAATTAGAAACCGGACCAGCAATAGCCACTAAGGCTGGCCCCCATTTGCCACTTCTTAAATTATATGGATTATAAGGAACTGGTTTAGCCCAGCCAATCACTGGGGCGCCAGAAAAATAAAGAAGAACCGGAAGAAGAAAGGACCCAAAAAAGTCCAAATGCTTCAATGGGTTTAGGGTTAATCGTCCCTGCATTTTAGCAGTAGGATCACCTAAGATATTGGCGACATAACCGTGAGAGACTTCATGAATAACAATCGAAAACAAAATAATTAAAATATAGAAAGAAATGATCATTTTGGTTATTTTTCCTTAAATCAAACAAAAAAGCAGTTTTTATCAGCTAGTGAGGTTCTTTAAACCTAGTAGGCTTGCAAAATAATAAGTTTATGTTACCATAAACGGGTTAAATAACCAACAATAATTATGAAGTTCTGCCCAATTTGCAACAAAGGAAGCCAAATGGTAGGAGGCTACTCCAACCGTGTTCGCGCAACCAAATACAACCCCACCGGGATGAATCGTAAACAACCCAACCTACAGTGGGCAAAATTGACTGACGGTTCAAGATTAAAAATTTGCACAAAATGTCTGAAGGCTGGCAAACAACTAGAAATCAGAATCGAAAAACCTAAAAATCTAAAAACCGCCTAAATGGGCGGTTTTTAATTATCTCGAATAAACAGAGAGACCCCATCAGACGAGATAACAATTCTCCCTGTTTGGTCGGTCCGCAAAATTAGACTACTTAAACCATTCAAACTATTTAAAACCTCCTGGTGAGGGTGGCCATATCGATTTCCAGATCCGACAGAGATAATTGAAATCTTTGGCTTAATTAATTGCAAAAATTTTTGATCATTAGACTCTCGAGAACCATGATGAGAGACTTTGTAAACGTCAGACCTTAGTTTATCCGGCATAAGATAACTCAAATATTTTTCTACCGCAATCGTAGTATCACCGGTAAAAAGAAAGTTATTTTGACCAAAACTCAAGCGGGAAACAATCGAGGCATCATTAGTTTTATCTTTAAATTTAAGTTCCCCTGAGCCGGCATATAAAATTTCCATTGTTGCCCCATTTCCTAAATTAATCAATTGCCCAGGGGCGGCGCAAATTTGGGTTATTAGTTTTTCTGTCGCCAGTTCCTCTAAAGCTTGATCATAGGGATTATTCGAACCTATGCATGGTTTTAGAATCCCCTGAACACGATAACCTTTAAAAACATCAGGTAACCCCGCCACATGATCGGTATCGGGATGAGTCTCAATTAAAAGATCAATCGAACGGTAAAATAAAGGAAGAGATTCTGACAATTTAGATAAAATATTCCTATCTGGACCACCATCTATTAGAATAGTACGGCCACCAGGAGCTCGAATCAAAGCGGCATCACCTTGTCCAACAGACAAATAAGAAACAATCAATTCCCGATTAAAAAACTGACTGACTGAATACCAAGCAAAAAAATTCCCGACCAACAACAAAGAGATGATAATCCAACGAAAATAAAACATAAATTTCATTATGACAAAAAATTAGCTGGAGATGAAATTTTCTTATACCAAAATCTAACGATTGGAACGCTTAAACATAGATAAATTAAAATAACTATCCAACCAGAACTGATATTTATAGACATATCAGCCAGTGGCCAGCGAGCAAACCATAGAGTTAAAAGTAAAATTATCTTTAATACAAAAAAGGTAATCAAACTAATAGGCCAAGCCAGCCAAGTAAATAAACTACCGATCAGTAAAGCCATTGTACCTAAAAACATTGCGCTGGGGATAAGAGGTAAAATAATTAAATTCGAAATAAAACCAACCAAAGAAAGATTGCCTGTGGTCCACCATAAAAACGGAATGACAGACAATTGAGCTCCAACCGTCGAGCAGATTAGTTCCTTGAAGCCAAATTGGGGTGAAAGCCGCCGAAATACTCCTTCCGACAAGAAAGGTGAGACATAGACTAAACCGATCAGAGCAAGCAAGCTAAGCTGAAAGCCTAAATCATTAGTTAAGGTTGACGGGTTATAAATCGAAATAGCCAGAGCAGAGAAAATGATAGCGGTAGTAACATTATAAAGCTGGCCGGTCAATTTAGCATATAAAGCAATTGTTGCCATCAAAACAGCTCGCCAAACGACAGTTCCTCCTCCCGCCAAAAGACCAAAAGCAAAAATTCCAAAAAGACCAACCGCCCCACCCAAAAATCTAGGTAAAAAAGAACAAAGACGTAAAATTGTTTCAGCCACGATTGTAATATTATAACCAGACAAAACCATAATATGCGACACTCCAGCCAGGCGAAACCCCTCGGACAGTTCCGATCCCAATCCCCTTTTTACACCTAAAAGTATTCCTGCCAGTAGGGAAGATTCAGGTTCGGGTAAAATTTTACCAAGGACTTTCAATAGATAATTTTTTACGTCTAACAGTAATCCCCTTAAACCATAACTGTTGTGAGAAAGCAGAGAAAGATTTGGCTTAAACATTTGATAATAGATACCATCTCTCGCTAAATATCTCTGATAATTAAAAGTTTTTTGATTGTCAGTAATAAAATTTTCTGGTCGCTGAATTTTACCTGAAACAGAAACTTTGTCACCTAATTGGTATTGCGGATAACGTTCAACGGTAACTAAAATTTTAGCCCGATAATCCCCAGCTGGACGAATGACTAATTTAGTAGAAGATTCTCGTTCATCTGGTTCTGCAACAATTATCGCTTGAAATTCAATTTTTTGATTGAGATATCGATCTAGTTCCTGTTCAAAAGATGATGTTTGAGAGACCCGGACAAATCCCCCCAATAAAGACAAAATAGAAATTAATCCAAAATAAATTAATTGCCGGCGAAAAACAGGAAAATAAATCACCAAAATTAAAATAACATTAAAATAAATAAGGGCTAGCCAGCCAATATAAAAAAGATCAAAACTAAAAATTTGACCAAAGGTTAAACTCAGAAGAAAAAAGAGGCTGGAGAAAATAAAAATCTTATGCCAGTCATTTTTTCTTTTATTCAAACGTAAGTTTTGTTCACTTAATAGTTTATCCACTATTGTGTTTTGAAGTCAGTTAATTATACTATAATTCACTGTCGGAATTATTAAAATTAATTGAATTTTTATGCAATTAGATGGACAACATTCAAAAAGAATACGAGGATAAAAAATGTTGGGGCATGGTTGCCTCGATTGATGTCTACGGGTGCAACCCCCGTCTGATAAGCGACAAAGAAGAAATAAGAAAATTTATCATTGCTCTTGTAGATTCGATTGGAATGGTTAGACACGGCGAACCAATGATTGAAAGATTTGCAGAAGGAGCTTTAGAAGGATGTTCGGCCTTACAATTTATTGAGACATCCAGCATTACGATGCATTTTGATGAAGGACAAAATCGAGCGTTTATTGACATTTTTAGTTGTAAATATTTTGACTATAAAAAAGCTGAGACGTTCTCTCAAAAATCCCTAGAGGGAAAAGAGGCAAAAACTACTTATTATTTCCGCTTTTAAAAACAAAAAATACCCCTGATTGGGGTATTTTTTGTTTTAGGATTAAAATAATCCAGATGGTTTTTGTCCAAAATCCATCGCCTCATTGGCTAATCCATCAGCTAGTGAATTTTCCTCACGTGGTATATAAATAAATTTTATGGATGGAAAATCGGTAATACGCAAATTCCAAATTTTTATAAAATAAGGAAAAAGTTTTTCTTGTTTTAATTGATATTCCCCGTTTAGTTGTTTACAAACTAATTCTGAATCCATCCGCACATTTATATCCAATTCCTTACGCTGGGAAATATTATATATTTTCTTGAGAGTTTCTAACCCCAGAACAACCGCCTGATATTCAGCTTCATTGTTTGTAGCAACACCTAAGAATTTAGAAACTTTTTTTACAGGTTGTCCATTTTCTGTCGAAATAACCACCCCACAACCAGCAGGACCAGGATTCCCTCTTGAACCACCATCAGTATTAACAAAAACTCTTTTAGACATAACTAACAATGTTTACTAATAAAAAATTAAAGCTGGGTTTCTTTTTGCTTACTAGAAACAGGTTTATGAACAAAGTTAAGTTCATCTAAAGTGACCCAACAATTAACAAACCGATCATTAATTTTTTTCGTAACAAAGAAGAAGGCTGGACGATTTTTAGTGGCCTTGCGATAATTTTCGATCTTCCAACCGGGCTCAATTTTATTTTCCCCCACAATAATCGATACCATTTGTCCAAGTTTATATCCAAAGACGCCTCTACCTCTACTGAATTGATAATCCTCTTTTTGAGATGGAGCATCTTCAAAATCGCCTTTTGGTTTCTGTCGATAAGAAGGATTATTTATAATGAACTGTTTTATTTCCTCGGTCCCAATTTCTCTGGCCTCTATTCCTTGAGTCTCGGTTTCCCGAGATTCGGTTTCTCTGGTTCTTTCTCCCTCCGCCCTAGGAGTGGAAATGGAATTATCTAATTTCTCCAGGGGAGCCCGGGAAGTAATCGGAACAACAAATCCTGGCAAATCCAGCTTAACCGTATCGGTTAAATCAAGATCAGCCATAAAAATTTTCTTATCTAGTTCTGTCGTAATCTGTTCTATTGATTTGGTTCCATCTAATGTCTTAGTTAGCCCGACGAGATTATCACCTTGACCCTCTTGAGTCGCCAAAATGACCGCATCTGTTCCATTAGCTGATTC
>Ga0172380_10003136_pt1 | contig 23516 bp, 34 predicted proteins | sample Leawe162metaG_FD_119747 | JGI IMG/M metagenome (GOLD analysis project Ga0172380, IMG submission 119747) | Leachate microbial communities from a municipal landfill in Southern Ontario, Canada - Leachate well 162 metaG | ecosystem: Engineered > Solid waste > Landfill > Unclassified | place...
ACGCATTTCCCTTATCAAATCTTTCAATGTATCATCGCCACCACTTTTAACACCACTAATCTCATGTAGATTTTTTAGTGCTTCGGTTAACTCAAGAATTGACGATTGACCCTGTGGTTGTTGTGGTTGTGATTCACCTGGCATTTGAAGCATCATACGTGCAACTGTTTGTGGGTCTGTACCAGATTCTATTAATGCCTTAGCGGCATCTAATAATCTCTTACGTTTCTTATCACGCCTTTGTTCAAGTAAATCTTCCTCATCATCTTCTTCTCTTGAGCGATAAACTGGTGGTTCGCCCTTTAACTTAGCAGCGGCATTCTCTGCTTCTATAGCCATTGATTCAAGAGTTGCGGCACTATACCGCTGTGCAGCCATTTCCTCACGGCTTGATAATATTTCTTCAACCTTTGACTTTGCATTGGCTGAACCTTGTTTTGGATTTAACTCTATTTTGTGGACCATTGCGTTGGGTACTTCCATAACACTGATAGTATTTTCCTCCTTATAAATTTATTCTTGCGCCTGTAAATATCCCCACAATATACCTCTTTTTATACGTGTAATTGTTCTAATATCAACACCGTATTTTTTACCAAGTAACCAATTATCCATGCTAGAATTTATTATTTCTAATGCCTGTAATTCGGTTAACTTAGCATGCCCATTATGTTCTCCGTAATGAACATCTCTACCCCTATTATACATATCAATCATATTTGTATTACAATCGCCAAGTATTAAATGATATGGTCTTACACATGATCTATTATCGCATTCATGGCAAACTAAAGCACCATCTGGTAGTTCGAGTCCATTAATTAACCATGATGCAATGTGTGCCTTAATTTCATTGCCATTTATAGAAAATCTACCATAACCACCACCATCGCCAGAGCTGATACTTGCAGTCCATACCCAGCAATTTCCAAGTTCAGGTCTTATTATTGGTCCGTTTTTATCTACGTGTGACCAGAATCTATTTATTAACCGTGTTGTCAGTGCTATTTCCATCTTTTGCGCCATCTTTTACAGAGCTTATTTGATCTAGGCTCTTTGTTAATTCACTTACCGTTAAGTCTGAACCTGATTTTATAAGATTATCAACAATTGCAGGTATTGAATCTTTTACAGGTGTTAATTCTTTTAGTTTAAATCCTAATTCTTCAACCCATTCTTTAATTTTTCTAGACATTGCATTACCTAGACCTGTCATGCATACAAGATCAGATTCACTTCTTGTTATAAGTTGACCAATTGTTAATATGCCATTATCTCTTAATCTTATCACCATCCACTGTAAAACATCTGGCACATTTGCAATTATTGTCTCCTCTGTTATTTTAGGCTTTGTTAAACTCTGAATTGGTGTAATTTTTCTTGTTTGAACGCTCTGCATTGGCTGAGTAACCGGTTTTTCTTGAATTATTGGTTTAACTTGCTGAATATTAACTTCATGCTTAACTTCAGTATTAGGTATTGTCTTTTCTTCCATAATTTGTTCATGACCATTACCATTATGACCATTGCCATTATTACCATTTCCATCAATATTACTATTTGCTTGAATAGTTTGACTATTTTTAAATATTTCCTGAGCCTGTTCCCATGTCATAAGTTTATGTTCTGCAACATATTTTTTTAGTGCTGGTGAATTTTCATCAATAGCATTGGATTTATCAAGTATTGCTTGAAGTTCTGACTTTTTCTGAATTGGCCTAACAATAAAATCACACGCATCAAGCCATTGATATAAAACTGAATCTATGAAGTCCTGAGGTTGTAATGATGGCCATCCCATCTCTGAGATAGAAACTACCATTGCTGTATATAATAATTCAGGCATTGGCATTCTTAGTACGGATGGGACAACTGCCATACCAAGAGCACCGCGTACTGCACTAACTGCATTGGCTGGTAAATTTTGACCGGCAAAATTTATTACATCAGCAGTTTTACCTGATGCAGATGCGGCAGCTCGTTTTACTGTATATGGTAATTTTACCTTTTGCTGTGTACCAGATTGATCAGAGCCATCATCTTCATCTGTATCTGATGGATTATCTACGTGTGTATTGTCAACTGGGTCTGGTATCACACCGCCATATTGACTTAACTCACCCTTTGCAACCATCAGGTTATATATACTATATACCTGACCTCTGCTATATCTTTTTGTTAATGGATATGGCTTTTCACCATTAATTAGTGCTTGTCGGATTTCCTCTGATGCAGTCATATTGCGCCTTCTGACATAAAATTTATCATATAATATTAAGTGACTATTATCAACTAATATTTAATCATGGTAGTAATCTTAACACGTTCAAATAGTGCCTGTCAATGATTTATAGGCATTATATTGACTTATTACGGGTGTATATATTAATATGTAATTATAAAGTATATTTAGTGGAGAAAAATATGGCCAATGAACTTACGGCTGAGTTAATTCGTGAAGGAAGTAAGTTAGCTGGTAGCTTTCTTAGAAGTTTAATATTAAAATCATCGTCACCTGTAACAACACAAACTAAAACCATAGAATCCGAACATAAACAAGTTGAAACATCGGATTCAAATAATACAAAGCAAGATAAACCAAAAGATATTCACCCGACTATTAATGCGGCAATGTTATCTGGTGGTGATCAGAAATTATACAATCCGTCAGTTGTTGATGATGAAGATTATAGATGGGAATGTCTTACAAAGCATCTAGGCGCAGCCGCAGTTTTGTTCCGTGAGGCACATGAAAGAGCCGTTACTGACAACAAAGTAACTGATGGTGTTGCAGAAAAGATCATGGCTGCATTAAGTGAACATGCTGGTGCAGATGATGATTTAAAACCAATGCTTTCAAATCCTAAATCTAAACCGGAAGCAGAGAAAATGATGAATGCACTTCGCCAATTAAGGCGTGCCGCATGGGATTGTAGAATTACAGTAGGTGGAGGAACAATAGATGATGTTTCTGATGCACGACTATGGAATGATATGTTATTCCAAACAGCATACGCAAATGCAAAGAAACATGCTGGCTCTGAATGTGTAATGTCTGGTATGTAAATTCCGGAGGTCTAAAATGTCATCAATGAAAGAATCTATGAATAAATGGCTTGGTAATGATATTTCACATATGGGTTCAGGTTGTATGTCATGCGATAGTATAATGACGGCAGAACAACCAATATCAATTCAGCCAATGTTTACAACAGAACCTAAACTTACAATAGAGCCTTGGGAATATACCCAGGATTCATATGTTAATCGTAAGTTACAAGAAACAATGATACCTAAAAATCAACCTGGTTACAAAACTATGGTTGTAAATAGATACATTCAAGAGCATCGCCAATCTATCGAGGATGCATTAAAGCATGATCTAGAAGTATCTGATGATGTGCTAATTGATTATCCTGATTTAAGATTGGTTGGCAAGAAGCTGGAAAAGAAGTTAGTTGAACTTAAAACCCTCGAATCTGGTGATTTATTTACCATCGAGGGCTTATTGCGTACACATGAAGTATTACGCAGACAAGGCAATCACATTATAGCAAGAGATATATTAAATAACGAACTAGATGAAATTCCAACTAATACTAAAGTAGTAAAATTAGGTCACAAATCTGGCAAGCCAACAGTTTGTGATGGTATGCCAAAAGATACAAGAGATGCAATGCAAGATGTATCAATGGAAAGTTGGGATAGATTTGTTACAATTCCAGCAGACCCAAAGTCTGGTGAAAAGGATGAAATAAAAAGATCACCAAAAGAGATGGGTGCTGTAATAACAGATGATTATATTCTTGGAGATATAACTACTGGTACAAAAGAGATAGTAAATATAAAGCGTAAAGGTAATAATATAATTGGAACATTCCATACTCATCCAGGTGGTAATCCATCACCCGGTGATTTCGATATGATTGATATGCTTAACCATAATGATAAGATTCAATGCATATGCGCTACAAGAAGTTCAGGTACAAAATGTCAATGTTTTACACCGCATGAACCAGAATGGTCAAAAATGAGATATGATCTTAATAATCTGGTTAATGACATTCGTACATTTAATAAGAAAACTCATTCAAGATATGGACTTAAGGGAAATAGCCTGCGTAAATTACTACGTAGTGTTGGAACCGAAACATATATCAGAGGTAAATTACCATATGACGTGCAAGTTGTGAGAAGTATTGGAGGTGCGCCACAACCAATAACAACTAGACCAGTTGTTGGAACAAAGCGATATACTGATGCTGATAAAAATGCGGCTAATAATGCATGGATTGGCGCGGAAAAATATGCGACACAACTTGAAGAAGAATTAAACGATGAACATAAAAAAATAACTAAGGTTATTGAAGAATTAAAGGATGCAATGGATTCAGCATCTTCTGTGAAAAATGCGGCAAATGAATCAGGTGATTTTGTAACGGTATATAGACTAGATAAGATAAATGACCCGTCAGGTATACAGGCATTACGTGATGAAGTTGGAAAACTTGATAAGGCATTTATACCATCATCAACTCCATATATTAATTACTCATACGGAAGCGAAACTGATTATATTAAAGCAACCAATGACTTGGTTGATATTAATAATAAAATTTCAAATATGCGAGATCAGATTGGTAATCTTGTAAAGCAACAGCCAGTATCTTTATTTGAATTTAGTATTTCTAATCCTACTATAAACTGGATTGGAAACGATGCACAGATTAATAATTTAAGGGATGAAATTAGCGATCTATATACAACACAAGGTGAACTATTCTTACAACAATGGATTTCTAAGCCGTTTAAATCAACATCCCAAGTATACATACAATTAATTACGGTTGACGAAAATCGTGCTCCGTTATCATCAATTAGTGCCGCTTCAAATTTGATACAGATAACAAAAGAAGAAGCCATATCTATGATAGATGCAAGAGCCGAAGAAATTAAAGCTGGTGAATCAAAGCTAATCGGTGAAATAGAAGGATTGGAAAGAAGCATTGAAATATTAACAGGTGCTGAACGTAGCTATCCTGTTAAAGTTGGCGAAAGAACTGAGTTTAGAAGAAGTTTTAGTGGTGGTCAAGCTCAATTTTACCGAGATATAATACGCGACAAAACAAAATCAGACACGGAACGCCATAATGCAGGCATTAAACTAGACCAGATTGATTATAGGGTTAAGCAACTAAGAAGTGCGTTAATTAGTGCAAAATCGTCACTTAAAGCATCAAGGTACCATAGTATTGATGCCAAAACAATAATGTATTCGCCAGATGTTAATGATTTAATATCTAATGTAAATAAATTAACACAAAGTGTCCATGACATGGAATATGCCCTGAGAGGTAAAAATATATTAGCAAAAAATGCAAGAGATAATGCCAATGAACTAAAAGTAACATTCGATATTATGGCAAAATACAGCACCGATGATATAAACGCGGCTATTGACACAATGAATGACGGTATGAGTCTTGAAAATAGGCGCGTAGAGTTTTTAGATAGACTACATAACTACGAAAGACATGCAGGAATTAGACCTAATAAAGAGACGCCTAAAAACAGATTATTCGACACATGCCGACTAATTTGGGAAGAAGGAACATTAACACTTCCAGAATTGGAAGAAAATATAGCAACCGTATCCGAAGCCGCAGAAACAAGAGAAAGTGGAGAATAGATGAGTGCATTTTTAGTACAAAATGGTGAATATGTAAACCGTGTTGAGGTTGGCTCTAATGTTCAATACTTCGCTAATTCCATACGGTGGCCTCATACTGAATTTCTTGTAACTGATGGCAACGGAGATGAAGTATTGAGGGAATATGTATCAGTTAATATAATGGGTAATGCATGGTTAGATTCTCAAGCACCAACTAAAATTGGCTCATATAGATTTTATCCAGATAGTGCAGACTTGGCAACATATCTACAGTTCTCAGTTGTCTCTATAGGTAGTGGTGGAGGTCTTGATGGCGGTGATGATAGCGGTGGATTAGTCGGATGGTGGGATAAACTTACAACATTGCAAAAAGTTGGTGTCGGAACTGCCGTCGGAGTTGCTAGTATAGCACTAATTGCTGGTGTATCTAGTTTATTTAGGAGTAAATAATATGACAACTATGAAAAGTAGATTTAGTACATGGTTAAAAGAAGATTGCCATAATATTGGTATTAATTTAATTGGCACAGCCGAAACAATAGAATTTCTTGGTAAAAACGCAATAAGTATGCTTAAACCTGATGATGTAGATAAAATATCTAGTTATATCGAATCCGATTTCTTTAAACCAAAACAACATGAAATGTCCATTGTTAATGCATATATTACAACTATAAAGGAACTGATAAAAGTAAATAATGAATCTGCATACCCTATATTAAGTGAGCTTGTAGCATATTATAAAACATTGGCACTTGAACATACTGTCGAATGCCAGTGTGGAAAACAAACTAGCAGTCATATTAAATGGACTTTTAAAAACCGTGATCATGCATTGGCTGTAATAAACTCAAATCTGGAAAATATATCAATGAAAGAACAACAAATGATAATAGATGACGCCAGAGAATATCTTAAAAGTCATCCAGCAGTTGACCCATATGAAGGATGGGAAAGTAATCCATTTCACTTTGGGCAAACAAGACCTGTATTTAAAGAAAAGATTGATTCGACAGTTCCAGACATTACAGAGGAAGAAATATTAAAAGAGATTTTTCCAGAACATGGTAAAGTTGTTAATTATATAGATAGTAAAGGCCGTGAAGTAAAATTGGTAGCTAGACCTATTTGGACAGATTATGAAGATGAGAAAGCGTACCAAGAAGATTTAACTGCATGGGAATCAAATGGTGAATCTACCCTCGGTGGCCGTATAACTAATCCAGATGTTGCAAATACCGGTTCGTGTACTTGCACAGCAGGGAAAGAGATGTGCTGGCATCATGGGGTTCAGGGTACGCTTACCAAAGATCAAAAAGAAGCTATGTGTAAAGTATGGAATCCGATTAAGCAGGAGGGAAAATAAAATGTCAATGAGGGATTCTTTTAATAATTGGACTGGAAATAAACAAGATTATGGTTCTATAAGTGAAATGCATGATGGCGGAATAACAGGATTAAAACTGATCACTGATGATAAATCGGTGATGATGAACGGATACGTTCAATTACCTGATGCAGCTATGGCAATTAGACGACCAGAAGAAGATGATTTGATTGCATCAATTAATGATTCAACTTTTGATGAAGAAAATGATGAAGATAAGTATAAAGATATGGCTAATGAAGCAAGAGAACTCGGTAGACACGATATTGCATTAGCTCTTGATATAATTTCACACGAAGAACACAATCATCTTAAAATACTCGAGGCATTGATTCCAAAATCAGGATTAAGTGAAGAAGATTTTGCTGATTTACCAAACGAAATAATTAAACAAACTGCTATGCGGTCGCAATAAACGTATTTCCGCAATCACAATCTATTTGCCATACGATAGCCCTTCTTGAATCAAGAGGGGCTATTATTTTATGACATGCAGGACACTCTACTTTCCATGTATGCTTTCTAATACCAGTAGCCTGTACTGGTTTATGATTATAAAGCATTGCCAATAATACTGACTGATTAAAGAACTCATCCCAAGTTAATTCATGGCCAACTATACCACTAAGTGACCTTAATGACATTAATAATTTCTGGAGAGTTTCATCATGGACTGTGATTGTTGTTCGTTTCATATATTCAGTCTAATCTCAAGTGCAATTCAAAGTCAAGCTGATAGCTTTAATTTATCCTAAAATACATTGACGATTAATTGGTTATAATGTAATATATAAATACAGTTAAGAAATAAATATTTATACGGAGGTATCAAATGTCTAGATTAGGTGATTATTACAGTGCTTTGGATGGAATTGCCCCTGGTTGGAACAAAAGTAAACATCAGCAAGCCGTTTCAGATGCACAGGCTTGTGCCGCTTCCAACAAATCTGGTGGCCCGATTGAAAGAATGAAGAATCAGATCACCTGCATGAAAGGAAAGAAACAGTACGCCAAATAAGCGTATTTGAGTTTCTGCCATTGTAGTTATCCTCCTTGTTAAAAGTAAAGCCGTCGGTGGTGCGCCCCACTCGACGGCTTTACACTGGAATAAATTATTTACTAATCTTCGCAACTTCATCTGCTAATGCTTGATTACTCCAAAACACTTTGCAAAAGCAATGTCCGGTTCCTTTTATTTCATCAAACAACTGATCGCACGGACACTTCCTGTTAGAGTGACAATTACAATGCCCTGTTTCAACTGTGGTCTTTGCACAAAATGGTATGTTCGTTATGGTTGACAACGCTATTCCGTGTTCGTCTGCATACTTTTGCCATTCATTTAGCTTTGCTTGTATCTCGGGCGTAATAATAGTTGGTTTAGATTTTCTTGACATTTTAACTCCTTTATAATAAATATCTCCATGTTATACGATCTTTAATCTTTTGTATTGTATTAGAAGTAACACCATATATTTTACCTAACTCTATGCAATTTTTAGCTGGTACAGCACCACTTATTAATTTTCTTATTTCTAATACCTGTATTTCTGTTAATTTATTTGACCCATGTTCTCCATTATGATTTCCATTATAATATCTTCCTTTATTAATCTTATCAAGTGTATTTATTAATTCAGTTCCTAAAAATAAGTGTGATGGTCTAACACATGGTGGATTATCACATTTATGACAAACTAATGCACCATCTGGCAACTCAAAACCATCTAGTATCCATGACATACGATGCGCCTGTATTCTTTCATTATTTATTCTAAATTGACCATAGCATTCATGTTTGCACCCAATCCATACCCAACAATTACCCAATTCTTGTGTAATTATCGGGCCGTTCTTATCAACGTGAAACCAGAAACGTTGTATAACTGTTTTCATTGTTGATTTTCCAATTTCTTCAATATGTCAACCCATCTATCATCATCTTGGTTATTTGGAACATATAATATTGGACTATCCTTAATTGTAATACCGAATTTATATTCTTCAAGTGGTTGTGGATTATGAACCATTGACCATAAACTATTATCCAATTCTTCACCAAGATATATCCTATATCTAAGAATTTTTTGACTTGACAACTTTGGTTGATTTGAGTTAGACCTCAATAAATCATCAACTTCTTCAGGTTTCTTACCACATAGATCACCCATCCATGTAAGAAAGTGGGCATCATCTACATCGCCTTGCTCATATTCTGTGGCAAGTAATATACATGCATCCATTTTCTCACCGGTTACACCAATCGCATTGCAAGTTTTACGAATAAGATCAGGGTTGATATCTATCTTATTACTTCCGAGCCACTTGGACATTCCATCTTTCATTGACATCTATTCACCATCCTTTAATGGTAACATTTTATACTTACACATATAATCAATATCACCTGGCCAATATGTGCCAGATTCATCTTCATGTGTTTCTGGGTCTATTTTACCATCTGGTACTTGTTTATCAACCATAGTTGCTCTATGCGTAACTTCACCAGATAGTATATTATCCACATATTCAGACCACGTTCCGTCATCAAGCATATGATCTATTGCTTCTTCAGCAGCTTTATCACGATCTTCAATGGATTTATAAAATGTCATACCATCACCTTCTGGGTCATAGAGAAAATACTTATACTCCATGTCTGGACTATATTGTAAATCTATTTTATTTTCCATAATATTTACTCCTTGTTATTTTAAATCATTATCCATATAATTAAACCAATTGCAATCGCACAAAGAAGTGCAAACACCCATTCCATCCATGAATGATCTATCATTTTAAAAGTCCTCCGGCATTTCTATTTTTACAGATGACACATTTCCATTATCAATATGTTGATCTTGTAATGCCTCTTCTATAGTAGACTGTTTTTCTTGGCCAAGTGTGCCATCAAAATCCATAACCATTTGCTGTAATCGTTTTTTACTGGTATCAGCATGTTTGACACTTAACTCAAAAGCAACATATTTTATACCCATCTTCTTGCATACATATGGAGTTGTTCCACTTCCACAAAATGGCTCTACCCATAATTGACCTGGGTCTGCATGAACTTTTAGTGCCATCTGAACAAGTGCTTCTGGAAATGCAGCCGTATGATCTTTTAATGTAGATTTAGCTTGCTTAATTCCAGCAGTAGACCAAATAGCTCTTGGATGAAGATTTTGCTCACGCACTATTTCCTTTTTATCTGAACCTGGTTTTATAAATGTTGATATATGCTCATACTCAAGTTTTGGTAATAGATGAGCTATTGTATATGGGTCTGTTAAACTTGCATAATCCTTTTGCCAAATACGATCACAATAATGATTCCATCCGACACGCTCTGCAATAATGTGGTATAAATATGTCATTGGTTGAATCTTTGTATTTACACCATCAAACATGTAATAGTCTGCATAGTTGATAATCATATAACCGCCTGGCTTAATACAATGATACGCCGCCCGGGTAAAATCTGCAAGAAGTTTTAGGTATTGTCCAAACGACTGCTCTGATTCATATTCTTTACCAACTCCGTATGGTGGGCTGGTAAATAAACCATCGCAAATTGATTCTGGTAAACTTAACATACCATCAACACAGTCATAGTTATAAAGCTGACCAGCGGACTCTGAAAAGAACGGTGCAGGTAACGCCATTGATATCCTCCTTATAATGATTTATATATCAATATCTTCCTCTAATGAAAACTCTATTCTTGGTTGTTCGCCTTTTTTTATGAATCTCTTTTTGATTGTTATATTGGTTATTTGACAATCATCGCTATATGTTACCATATTTAGCGAATCCTGAAGTGTTTTTTGATAATTATCAATATCAGGAGCAATAACTGGTAATAATGGCTTTTTGTATGCATTGCATAATTGTTTAATTCTTTTCATTGTTGGTGAATCAGGCTCATCACGATAAAAAGTTGCTTCTACTTTTACTCCAATATGTTCTGGAAACCATGCGCCTTTTCCCTCGATTGTATCCTTTATTTTACGTTCTGCAAAAACAGTTCTATCTGGTGTGTAAGACCATGTTGAATTACCTTTATTTATAGTTCTTGCACGTTCCTTACCAACCGGACGCATTAACACGATAAAATTAAACTTAGGCACTAATATTACCTCCTACATAAATATTTCCATGTATAACCACAATTAATATGCGATATTGTACTTGCCGGTATATTATATATTTCTGCCAATTCTTTACAACTTGCACAATATTTATCCAGTGCATATTTTATTTCCAATACTTTTGATTCTGTTAATTTTGCATGACTATTATGGCAACCTCCATGATTTTCACGATGTTTACTATACATGTCAATATTATTAATACTTTGATTACCCAAAAACAAATGCGATTGTCTAACACATGGTGGATTATCACATTCATGTAAAACATCTGCATCTTCTGGTAATTCATGTCCATCAAGTATCCAAGCTAGACGGTGTGTTTTTATTGTTTTACCATTAATCCTAATTTGTCCATAACCGTTACACAAAGAGCCAACCCAAATCCAGCAATTACCAAGTTCTGGTCTTATTATTGGGCCATTTTTATCAACATGTGACCAGAAGCGTTCGGATAACGATTTCATTATTGTGGCTCTCCCATATTTTTATAGTACTCTCTTGATTTCTGTTCCCTGTTACGGTCAAAATCATCGACATATTCAATATGGTTTTCTTTAACCATTGTTACCAATGGAGGACACATATCACAACTACATCCAGGGCATGTAATTGCAAATCCATACCAGCATGAACCACGATCTATATCATCAACCAGATTGCATAATTCATTAAGCCTTGCCAATACAGTATTATGCTTTGATATCATTTCAACTTTAGCGTCACTGTCAGGTAAACTATCAATAGCCCTCGCTGTATCAAATAGTATCATGTGACCTTTCCTGATTCGTTTACGTATTTCATTTTTATCAACACCATTTGTAAGTTCACCACTGATCATTATAAATCCTCCTATATTCTATAAATTAAAATCATACACGGTAACATTCATAATCCTCAGGCTCTATTAGCATTAATTGTGTCTTAGCTCTTGTAACACCAACATAAAACAACCTGTGTTCAGGTTCTGAATCGCACATCATTGCGTCATAAGTTTTATGTGTTAAATTCTGGTTAATAATAACTGTGTCAGCCTCTCGACCTTTTACCCCATGAATAGTTGCTAATGTTATTTTTGGTATCGAATTTAATATACCATAACCAAAGTTTGTAATTAATTTCTTAAAGTAATTTCTTTCAGTTTCTTCCAGTTTTAATACAGATAATGCATCATTTTTACCCATACTATTAATAAATTTTGGCATAAACCCAAGTTCTGGTAAATCACCAAGTTTAACCATCAAATCAAACTTATCCTTTGACAACTGCTTTAAATCAGTCTTTACGCCAATCTTTAGATATGATTGCGTTGGTACCAAATCAATCATCTTTACAAGATCAGCTATAATTATTTCTTTACCATCAGATAGCCTCATGGTATTATATACAACTTTTGCTCTTGATGTTTGCATTGGTGATTGACGACCTCTAGCAGTAGCAAATGGAACGCCACTTTCAACCATTTGTGTAAATGCCTGACTTATTAACCAATTTGTTCTATGTAAATAAAAGACTGTGCCTTTAAATGATTGCCAATTTATTGATTCTGGAATTTGACGAGATATAAATCCTTGTCCATTAGTTGGTATGAAATCGTCATCCGTATATCTTGTCTTAAACCGTTCAACTAATATTCTACTTACATCATGTATGGGCTTTGAGCATCTATATGATTGTTTAAGGACTATTGAGTTATCAGCCTTTGATTTAATGAATATAGATGGCTCTGCACCCATAAATGTATATACAGCTTGATATGGGTCACCAGCTTGATATACACGTTCCATTCTATCAGACCATGAGTTTATCAACCTTGCTAATAATGGACTATTATCTTGGCATTCATCAGAAAATAACACTTTAGTTTTTGGTGGATATAAACCATGCTGGATAGTTAAATCAATTAGATCATTAAAATCCACCAAATGCTTTTGAGCCTTATAATCATTCCTGCGCTCAATATACTGTCTTAACGCTGGTTCATTAAAGTCATTAGGTATTCCTGGTTGATTCATAAAACGCTCTAATGCTGTGCGAAATGGGATATTAAGATTCCTCATCCAACTTATAAAGTGCTCAAAGTAATCCGAAGTTGTTGATAATATTGTATTTGGTATATCTGATTCTACTAAATCATTAATATCCTGATTCGGATTACTTAATTCATATCCATATGCAGAACAAAAATCTCTTGTTTGACGACCTGAAAATATATCATCTCTGTTAGCTTGTAATAACCTGAAACATATTGAATGAATTGTTGAAAACCAAGGAAAATCAGATTTGACATATGTTGGGAATTTTGCAAGAGCACGATCTCTTGCCTCATGTGCGGCAACTCTTGTAAATGACGTATATATTATTTCAGATGGCGATACACCATTACTTAATTCATTTGCAACTATATTGATTAAATATGTTGTTTTTCCAGTTCCAGGTGGACCTATTATCTTCCTTGTTTCTGGCATTAAAAGTCCTCCGGCATCGCAACTATATCTTGTTCTGGTTCATGTCTTTTAATATATCCGTTCGACATAAATTCACTGGTATAGTTATTAATAATGGCATGTCTTAAACCCTTCATTGTTACAGGCCAACGTGATTCTTTTGGTATTAATTCTATCAACCTAAAATATTCATCCAATTGCGATATGTCCGTAAAATCATAGTCTCTCATGTATTGCCTTTCACTATTATTTACCATTCGTATGTTTAGTAATTTTGCAACCGCAATTTCAATAATATCTGCCAATTTCTTAACTTCGTTACCATTTTGATCTTTAACCAATCCATTCTCTATTGCATTTGTAATAATATCAAATGTATCATCATAAATCCTTTGAGTTGTCGTAACTCGCCTTGATGATTGTAATGGTTCTTGGTTTGCAATTAATCCATCATCAGAGTCATTTGCTTTGTGTCTACCCATAATATTATCTCCTTTGTTGTTTTGTTGTTCATGTTGTAATTAAGTTGTAAATTTTGTCGTACAACAACTTTACGCTCAAATCATTATACCCCAGTCTCGAATGCTTACGTTGTATATAGTTTTTTATTGAGCGTACTATTTTATTTTGTTGCAACGAACAATATTAAATAGCAGAGCACTACACGCACAACGCACTACATAGCTTCATTTTTGTTGTTTATAGTGTTGTGTTGTTGTTTATAATTATTTATGTTATAAGGTTATTGGTATTTAATAGTCCTTAGCTTCATTTCACTCTCTCTTATATACCTAACCAGTTAGGTTTATTCTGCGTAGCATCCTTAGTAGACCTTGGTCGTATATAAATAATAGATAAATATATCCTATGTAATGCAAAAAATCGAATTTTGTTACAAACTTTTACCATGTAGCCAAGTTTCAACCTCTTTCATAAATTTAGCGATGGCATCTGCACAACTAAAATATTCTTCACCATTATCAAGTGAGTAAACCGGGCATTTTATACCAGATAGTTTTTCAATATAAACATCCTGAGGTACATTATCACGCAGGCCCATAGTTATTGCTATTGACAATGCATCAACATTAGACATAAGACAACCACCAGATTTTCCCATATTACAGAATACCTCGTATAGTTTTCCATCTTTATGGGATACGGTAACATATAAATTACCGCATCCTAGTTTTATTCTCTTGGTTTTTGATTGTACTACTTTTGGTCTAGTGTCTGGCATATTATAGCATTCCAATTAATTCGATATTACACTTACGCAATATGTCAATTCCTGTTATACCTTTTTCAGGATAATCTGGTTGCATAATATATACAATACTTGTTATACCTGCATTTACTATTTCTTTTGCACATTCACGACATGGTGGAGGACTTGTAATATATAATTTACAACCTTTCATTGCAATACCGTATCTTGCGGCATTAATTAGAACATTTCGTTCTGCATGGGCGGCGGGGCAATATTCAAGTCCTTCACCTGATTTCATATCAAGCATATGTCTCGGGCATCCAGCAATTCGTCTACTTAATTCGGATTTTTCCAATCCAGCCATTGGATATAAATCATCAGGTTGACAATGTGGATAACCTCTTGGTGGCCCATTATATCCAGTTGAAATAATTTGCATATCACTATTTACTGCAATCGCACCATATTTATGTGACAGACAATGGCTTTTAAGTGATACCGCATCAGCAATTCCCATAAAATAATTATCCCATGACAATGAATCCATTTTATCCTCCTTAAAAATCATCCGGCATTATAATTTCCGGTTTAACAGTTTTATGATGGCACTCATTCCAATATGCACATGATTTTGGTCCACAAAAATAACTATGTAGACCAGTTGGTAAGAAGATATCAGATTGTATAGCGGCCCATGTTTTACAAATTAAATCACCAACCCATTTAACATCTTCTTTTGTGCGCTTAACTGGCAATATATTTATTTCAGGTACTTTCTTAATTACAGCCTGATGGAGTTGAAAATTACATTCTTCCATACCTGTTAGTATTGCATACCAACATGATTGGTATTCAGTATCCATTGAATCAATATTAAGTGATCTTTCCGCTGTTTTATGATCTATAATGGTATAATCCTGTTCAATAACGTCAATTTTACCATTTAGATTAATACCATGAAAGTTTATCCGTTTCCATACCTCAATTTCACGAGGTTTTAACTTCGGTATATAATCTTTATAGTATAATTCAAGTACAGATTGACCACCAGCTCTAACTGATTCCGGTGTATCACCAGCTCTAACTGATTCCGGTGTATCACCACGAAAATCTATTTCGGTGCGTTGAATCATTCTACCATCTTCGTCAACAACTTTTTTATTAACAGAGTTATTCCATGTGTCATTGTAGCATTTAATGGCACTTTCTAATGTTGGCATAGTGTTAAATACCAACTTCTCTGCCAGTACTGAACCAACTGCATTATGGTATGCATTTCCACGAATTAGATCACCAGTTAGCTTTCCAGGTAGTCCATCAACATAACGAAATTTAAATGCTACACCGCATCGTAAATAAGCAGACATTGCAGAATAAGAATATGATTTAAGATTTGCCATTATCATAAACCTCCACAAGTTTAGTTTCCAATGGCTGGTTAATCATACATTGATTATATACAGGACATATTTTACATTCAGCATCTCGCATTGCAATACCATAACACATTGGTACTGCAAATAATGTACTCCCAGATAATCTAACATATTGTCTTGGTACAGTAAACTTATTAATCATTAGAAATCCTCCGGCATTTTTATCACCATTGATTTATATCTATATTGAATGCACAATGAAAATGTGTTTATCCATGTAGATGGATAACTATTACGTTGGTAATCTTTTATTGCTGTGATCATTTTCACCCAATTATTCATTTAAAAATCCTCAAATCCACGTATACCATTTGGCATAAATGGCGGTGGTTTAATTTCAATAGTAACAGGGCTATCATTTGGATAAATTGTTACTCTATTCTCAATATATGGATAGCAAGTTCTGCATATCCATGCAGACCATTTATTATTATATTTATACCTATAATAGTAAAAACCATTACATTTGCAACATCTTGATCGTTCTGCTACCTGTATCATATCACCACAAAGTGCAATTTCCCTTTTTATCTTTTCATACCTTGAATTATATATGGCATCAATTTCATCTTGCGACTTAATATTAATATCTAAAACCTCGGCTTGTATCTTATTCGCATCAATCGCCATCTCGATGACCGATGGCTCAACTCCAAGCTCTTTAAGTTGCTCCTCAATAGTGAAATATTTTGGATGCGATGAAATGTCCTTTGATGCAATCTTAGCACAAGTGTTATTAGTAGGAATTTGTCTATCTTTGTTAGTGGTTTTTGGTGTCGTAATTTGTGCATTATCGCCTCTTAAATCACATTTATTTGAGTCTATTGCTTCGCATGGTCTACCGAGTAGACTGCAAATTCTAAGTAGTTCATTAAATTTAGGACAACCAATTGGTATTTTAATGGATTGTTTTTTAGACTTTGCCATTTTAAAAGTCCTCCGGCATATCAGTATTATTTTGTGTCTCGATTAATTTCATAGGTTGTTGTTTAGATAAATTCTCTTCCAAGAATGTTATAGGTATGCACCACATATCTGTAACAACGGTGCTACCACCATCTGGTGTTCTCATTCGTATGGATTTTTGTATTCCACCCCATCTACTAACATGTGAACCCCAAATATCACCAGCTTTCATAACTCTGTTATATTGCTTTTTAAGCCTATCCATTAATGGCGTACTTTGAAAGCATACATATGTTATCGTACCAAACTCTTTTATTAAATGAGCACCAGATTTAAGGTCTATATTTGAACTTGCAACCATAGTTTGTTCTATCCACTTTTGTATAAGTAATTTTAATTGGAAGTCGTCACTTGCATCTCTTGGTGCTTCAATTTTTATAGATGAATTTAGGAGATTATTAACAACATCCTCCCAGTTTTTGGGTATAATAGGTACAAAATTCAACTCTGAAATAATTAACTTTTTAAAACGACCTTGGTCAATAATATCTTCTACTTTTAGATATACATCCATACCATTAACATTCCAAATATATCTAACAGGTTTTGTCTGAATTAAACGAGGTCTTGTTATTTCCATTTTCCTCGGGACTGCTATCATTTTTGTTCTTAATCCGCCTAAGCTATGATCGCAATCATCAAATAATTGATTTAGATTTTGTGGTGCGGATAATGCTTTTTGTTGTAAATTACCAAGTGTTGAAGATAATTTTCTACATACTGATAATCGGCCAACGATTTCAGCATAATATTCAACATCCAGAGATGTTGGTGTTGCTATAATACAGTGTGCCAAATAAGCAGAACCACCGACAACTTCAAGTTTATTATCACTTGCAAGATGTTGTGCCACAGTTATTTGGTTTAAACCAATTCCCTGTTTTTTTAGTATTAACATTGAACTATATATTGAGGTATTGCGTGATGAATAAAAGTCAGCGGGCGACAGATTTATTTTATCTATCGCCTCGCTGTCAATTAGAATTGAACCTAGCACGCACTCCTCTGCATCAGTATCATGAGGAAGTATGTTGGGCATTAGTTCTTATCCTTTTATTAAAAATCAATAGGTTTGGTTTTTACTTCCATAAGAGTTTTAACTTCATCAAACATTGAAAGTAATTTATCTTTAGGTATATCTGATGATTTTACAAACCCACGATCTGACAAGAACTTTTTGGCCTGTTCTGACGACATTCCAACAAAGTCTGCGCTGGTTAATTTTGCAAACAAATCCTTTCTTAGCGCATCCTGTTCCTCGATGCTATCAAAGCCGAGTGGTGTTTTTTGAATTGTAGCAGGTTGTTCCACATTAACCGGTTGATCTGCTGTAGGTTTAGAAACCGTAGCAGGTTGCCCAGATTTTGCTTTAATCATAGCATCGGCAACTTCAAGCAAACGGTTAAGCTGATTTTCTGATAAATTGGTTAATGAATCTGGTACAGGGTTTAAATCCTTAAATGTTTCTTTGATTACGTCTTTTCGCTTTTCAGCATTTATACCAAGCTCGTTGTTGAATTTATTATGAACCTGAACTCGTAGCTGAGTTATTTTTGCCTCAGCATCTTTTAAAATTGCCTCAGCACTAGATATGACACTTGCTTGTGGTGTTGATGGTGCAGGAGTTGGTGATGGTGTAACAATTGGTTTAGCAACTGGTGCAGGAGTTGATTTTTGTGCTTGTACTACAGGTGGCACACTCTGTTTTGGAGGTTGTGCTTTTACTTGCTCTCCAGTTGATACAGGTGCGGCTAATAGTTTACCCTTACCAGCTTTTGCCCATGTTTCTATTAATTGGGCAAGCATTCGTTGGTCTGCATGATGCAAGATACCATTTCTTTGCGCCTTAGATATGGCTTTTACAAATGCATGTTCATCTATCCGGCTGTGATCTGGTATATTGCCTCTACCGATCATAAATTTACATTGTCGCCCCATTCCGAGCAATGTGTTATTTGTTGCCAGGTTTTTAACTCTTAACCCAACATAGATATAGTCAGCCTCAGATTCTTTGTCAATCTTGTAGTCATTCAAGACCTCAAGATTACGGATACTATTAGCTATCTCATATCCGCCCTCAACTGAAATACCGATAACTTCTTTTGACCCTTCGCCACTTTTTATTGGAAACCGATAGAATAATGTGTCAGTTCCAACACCGGAAGTCATGTTACCGATTATTTGTTCATCATCTAGGCTGTCAAAGAGAATTAAAGCATCTTTAACATCCTTTTGGTCACCCTTAAATGGTGCAACCAAACCCGTTTTTGGGTCTTGTTCATATATTGCCATTTATTATCCTCCCTATATTATTTTACAATGCAGGCTTTTCATCTTGTTTTATAAACTCAGACATATCAGTCTGTCTTGTGCATGGTGGTAAATCAGGTTTAATAGTTTCTTTATCAGATCGTGGTTTACGAATCTTCTTTCCGCCAGAAATTTGAATTTCCGGATACTCAAGTTCACTTGGCTTGATCTTCTTAATTTTATTAACAAAGTCTGTAATTTCAGCCAATAAACAGTCAGGGCATAATTCGCAATCAATGTTAATACCAGGCCTTGGTATGTTATCATTCCGATCACATAAATACGATGCATCAATTTTAATTACAACCATGTCAGAACTTGCGTAAGGATTATCCTTTACAACTGCTTTTTTACACCGCGCACATACATCAACTGTTAAGCTCATCTTTATTCACCTCCTCGTTATTTATATTTTTTGTGGTTATAGCAAATACAGGCACATAACCATAACATCTTTCATTGGATGTGTCATCTATAAGAATCTTACTTATCATACCTATGCCAATTTTAATCAATACAGGATTATCAAGTGTTAAATGTGAAATTATCAATTCGAGTGAATTATCTACATAGCAAAATGAATCAATCCTACAACCATTAAAGTTTCTTAAGTCATCCACGTTTTTAATATTAATAATTGACGACATTCAATTCTCCATTTTCCGATGCCGAGGAGTTCGGTGCTTCCAGTTTTCTCATGGCCGTCACCACTGTCACCTCGGATACTTGCCAGTCCAGTCAATATATTTATGATCAGACGGATTTACAAGCCCTCGCAACATAACAGCTTACACTTAACCTGAGTAGTGTTCATCGGAAATCTTTTAATCTTCATCACATGCTTTAATGCCTGATAAGTCAATAGGCGCAGGAGATATGATAATGGTGCCATCATCTTTCAAATCCATTGAAACTTGCTTCTTCTCGCCTTCTTTTAGTGCATATTCAACATGTGTTTTAATCCACCAATCTGGTATTGTTACAGCAACACTATTCCCGATTGTGATTAATTTTTTGGTAACTATCATTTTACCATCCCTCTTTTGAATATTAAATTCTAACTTAATTCTAACTTAATTCTAACATAATTCTAACATAATTATATCAGCTTTGCAAGTCTAGTCTCGATCTGGATTATATAGTAAAAGCGGTACATAGTAAATACTTGGTTAGTCTCAAATGACAGGTTTTTAACTGGAGCACGTTTTAGACTATGGAAGCACTTGACAAGTAAAGCTAAGTATAGTATACTAAACTGAGTTACAAATGCGTTACAATTTGAATTAAAACTAGGCGGGGTGAAAATAAAGTTGTCCAAAATAGCAGTTTATAGCAGTTTTGATAAAATTTATTAGTGGAGGTGTATAAACATGCAACCTAATCGTATTGTTTCTTGTTGTGACTGTCACAAAGATTTCCCGACGACTGCAACCGTAGTAAAGTATTGTCCAAAGTGTCGATCTAAGCATTATGCAAAGGCGCACCCAAAACAAACATATTATTGTCAGTATTCAAAATGCGGTAAGTCATTTCCGAGCGCAATGCCTTGGGCTGGATATTGTTGTCCGTCCCATAGAGTATTAGCATTTAAGGAGAGAACATTTGCGGAGGCCGAAAAATGTCAAACCAATCCATAAGTGAAATGCTAAAGATATTTGATGTAGATATATCGAGGAAATCAAAAGATACCCAATCCACTTATCACTATATAGCAAACAAATTTCTTAATGAATCTGGTGATTTTTCAAGGCATGGTATATTATCATGGTTAGATAGCGTTGACTTATCAGATAATTGGCATAGGGTTGCCCATTATGCAATATCAAGATTATGCAAATCACTGGAAATTAAATTCCCATTAGATAGAGATGACTTAACCGCTAAACCAGATGAAGATACGCTTTGTACGCCAACAATGCAATCCGATGATGTTAAATTATTAATCGAATACTGGCGCAATTTTCCAGGCGAATATACTACATCATTAGTTTTTATGGGAACAGTATTTGGTCGTAGATCATCAGAAATGAGTACAACTAAAATGGTTGACATTACAAAAGATAGTGTAGTATTTAGGATTGCAAAGCGTAAGGCAATTACAGTAAGGGAATATAAATTACGGGAACAACACATGAAGTATATTATCGGATATGAAAATCTATCAGAAAATAATGTACGTAGTCATTTTAGGACTGCGCTACATAAGGCTGGTATAAAAGTGATGGAGAATCAAAATTGGCACAGTATTCGCAGGAGACTTGTTACTTCATGTGATGATCTTGGAATACCAGATAAATTATATAAACGATTTATTGGTTGGGCACCTACGATTGATGATATGGCATCAGTTTATAACCATCATTCATTTGACACAGTAACAGGGATAATGCTTGGTCAAATACCAAATCCTGAGACTGGTATTTTTATAAAGCATCCGTTTTTGGAGGGATGGAAATAATGTTCGGTGTAATATGGTTATTTAAGTCGTGTCCAAAATGTGGCGGAGATATGCATATTGATGTTGATATATTTGGCAAATCAATGAGTTGCTTGCAGTGTGGATGTGTAAAAGATTATGGTTACGTAGTAACCCAAAATGAAGCTATGATCGAGGTATCAAAACCAGGGTGTGATGCATACCATCGTTGTATTCACCGTGCAAAGCGTAGATAGTACTCCCGGCATACAAAAAATGGCGGACTAACCGCCACCACAAGTGCTAATTCGGGCGCACTCTGCCCAGTGTGTATTCGATTTTTAATAAAAAATAGGCCCGAGACGGTATACCATCCCGGGCCTATATACTTAAATATTGCAAAGTCTATCCGTTATTACTGCTGGGTTACTTCCTGGGTTACTTCCTGGGCTGGTTCCTGGGTTTCTGTAGTTTGTGCAGGTGCATTGGTTTCTGCGGGCTGGGTTGAACTTCTTGCCGCTTCCATCTCGGCTACTGCATCCTTGACCAACTGTTGCTTACCATCATTATAGATAAGCGTTACGGCATCGGCATGATACCGTGTTACAATATCGCTGGCCGCTAAGCCTTTCTTGCTAATATCCCAACATCTATCGGCCTCTGATGCGCCAGGATTCTTGCTATCCGCCGGTTGCTTTAATTCCTTGACTAATGCTTTGATTTCCTCATATTGTTTTCCGGTTACATTGTCCTGGAAAAATGCAATTCCGCCCTTAGCAACGCCGATTTTATTGATAGTCACCTTCCCAGTATCGGCGGTGCTTGCCGCTCTCTTAGTATCCCCGTCCTTCTTGCTTGTAGTTTTCTTGGACGGTGCAACATAATAAGAGACGGTGTAAACTTTCCCATCGGCATCCGGTGTAAGCATTACGGCCGGAAGTTTGGTCCATGCCATCTTGTCAGTCATAAGTTTGGCCACAGATGCGCCAATCTCTCCGAATACCTCGGACTCCAGTGACTTTTTGATTTCATCGGACCTGGTTTCCACAGTTGATAGTATTCCGGCAAGAGCCGACTTGAATTGGGCAAGTTGCGCCGGGGTTAAATCCGATACTTTGATACCGTTTAATATGTCCGCATTAAATTCTACCATTATAGTCTATTTCCTCCGATTTATTTTATTTAATAATTTAACTATATTGGTAGACTTTGCAATATTAAGTTTTTAATGTACTTGCTTAACTACTATTATTATATCATGCTTAATCGGTAAAATCTCATAAAATCGTTAATTAGTTTTCCGTTTTCGATAAACATGATTTTATGACTCAAGTATTTAAGCATCGTATAATTAAGATGTTAAGCAATTTATTGATTATCTAATAAGTTTTGTTAGTCAATAATCAATTCCAGATAATAATAACACGCTTAATAGTAGTTTTCAATCGAATTTAGGTATTTTTTTAAAAAATTTTTTAAAAAAACGGACACGCGGTACACGTAGTATTAGCTTGTATCTAAC
>Ga0172380_10003137_pt1 | contig 23511 bp, 29 predicted proteins | sample Leawe162metaG_FD_119747 | JGI IMG/M metagenome (GOLD analysis project Ga0172380, IMG submission 119747) | Leachate microbial communities from a municipal landfill in Southern Ontario, Canada - Leachate well 162 metaG | ecosystem: Engineered > Solid waste > Landfill > Unclassified | place...
CCTGCAACCACCCCTGATTTTCAACTCGACTCTACCAGCGCCCTTTGGTCGGCTTCCTCTTCGCCTTCCTGCAACCACCCCTGATTTCAACACGCCTCAACCCAATGACGCCGTTCTGCAACTCGTCGAAGATCCTGCAACCACCCCTGATTTTCAACACGCCTCAACCACGCGCCATCGACGGTTCCACAATCCGTTGCCTGCAACCACCCCTGATTTTCAACTCGACTCTACCCCGAACATCTCGCCCGTCTTCGGATTGATGCCTGCAACCACCCCTGATTTTCAACTCGACTCTACCTGCGACTTGGCGGCGCGCGTCAGCAGCGGCCCCTGCAACCACCCCTGATTTTCAACTCGACTCTACCCGCCCGGCCTGTTGCTCGGCCGCGTCGCCCCTGCAACCACCCCTGATTTTCAACTCGACTCTACCGGTACAACAAAAGAAGGTTACACACAAACCCTGCAACCACCCCTGATTTTCAACTCGACTCTACCGCTGCCGTGGAATCCGCCTTGAAACTCTTTGCCTGCAACCACCCCTGATTTTCAACTCGACTCTACCGGCGTCGCCGATCGTGCCGCCTCGAATGCCCTGCAACCACCCCTGATTTTCAACTCGACTCTACCGGTATTCACGGCGTCCTGACCCCACTCGACCCTGCAACCACCCCTGATTTTCAACTCGACTCTACCGGTATTCACGGCGTCCTGACCCCACTCGACCCTGCAACCACCCCTGATTTTCAACTCGACTCTACCTTTCCCGCGAAGTAGGAAACCGGCAAGCAAGCCTGCAACCACCCCTGATTTTCAACTCGACTCTACCTCGCCGCGCCGATCAGGCTGCGCTGTACGCCCTGCAACCACCCCTGATTTTCAACACGCCTCAACCCGATTTCCTCCCATCCGCCAATGAGTTGACCCTGCAACCACCCCTGATTTTCAACTCGACTCTACCATCGACGCCCGCGGTCAATGGTCGGGAATCCCTGCAACCACCCCTGATTTTCAACTCGACTCTACCGAGAGTTTGCGGCTTCACCCCCAAGTGTTCCCTGCAACCACCCCTGATTTTCAACTCGACTCTACCAAAAGATCGGTTGTTAAATCGCGTCGAAGCCCTGCAACCACCCCTGATTTTCAACTCGACTCTACCGGGGTCGTCAGAATCCTTCACAATGCCCCACCTGCAACCACCCCTGATTTTCAACTCGACTCTACCCCGTTGCAACGCCTCCATGCTGGTGCATCGCCTGCAACCACCCCTGATTTTCAACTCGACTCTACCAATCGCAATCAGCGCGGCGACCGAATCGGGCCTGCAACCACCCCTGATTTTCAACTCGACTCTACCTCGCTGCAACGCCTCCATCGACGTGCATCGCCTGCAACCACCCCTGATTTTCAACTCGACTCTACCTGAGCTACTTGATGGTCCCGATCCTGAGGCCCTGCAACCACCCCTGATTTTCAACTCGACTCTACCCACGGCCCGTAAGCCGTCGCGTTGCACGGTCCTGCAACCACCCCTGATTTTCAACTCGACTCTACCTCATCAGTCGCAACCCCTTCGCTATTTGGCTGTTGCGCCACTTTCTTCTCTTGGAAAACAAGCGTTTCCATACCATTTTGATTCGCTTTTTGCTGGATTATTTGCGCCAGCCGATGCCACGGCCACCCGCTTGCGATGCGAGTCTGTTCGCTTTTTCCTGCCGAAAACAACAAATACTCGCCTTGCGTTTCCGCCGTCGGCTGATGGAATAAGATACCGCCGCAGTTATGCTCCTGAGCTAGTCCTATCACCTTCGCCGTCAACGTATAATTCATGTTCGTGCAAAATCGCAGCCACCGATTTACAAAATCCGCCATTCGCTGGCCCTGAGCAGTCTCCCTTCCATGCCCCTTCGATCCGCCCGGAGACCAGCGGTAGTTTTCGTTTCTGCTTTGCCTCTCACGATCAATCATCGCGCGAATGGCAGCGACGTTATCGCCGTAACCGCCGACCGGTATCTCGCGTCCGTCGATCTCGACAATGAGAGGACACTTTATTCCGGCGCGCACTGTAGCCGTGCGAGTTTCGTCCAGCGCACCCGATCGAATAATAGGCAGCCGATAGCCGACCATCAGAAACCAGGCGTTCTTGCGTCGGTCGTACTGGAGCATCCCGCCGTTGCGATGGTACTTGCTTTTCTCTAGCTTTTCCAACGTCGCACGCGGCCGCGCCTTTGCCTTGAGCGACACCGTGTCGCATGTACTGACGGCCTGCGCTCCGTCACGTTCGATTCGATCAATTCGGAACTCCGCTTGCCAATCACCCTTGTCGTCTTCTGGAGGAACCATCTTGCATCGCGCATTGCAGAGCGGAATCGGTTGCGCGTAACAAAACGACGGAGGGCCGACCTCGTCGCCAAGTACCTGCATGGATCGAGGAAACGCCGACAACACACCGCGTCCGTTTTTGATCGTGCCCATGAGTTTATTGACCGCCAACCCCAGCGGACGCGCGTTGACCGACGGAAAATCCGCCTGCAACTTTTGCATCAAGTGTGACGCAAACTCTTTCGGCCACAACGTCACTGTGCATTTCGGCTTGTCGCCGACACGATCCTTTTTCTCCGTTTGATTCCACAATCGCAAGTCGTGCATGTAGGCGCGAATGGCAACGTCATTTCCGGCCGCCGTATGCCAGGATGTCCAATGCCGCCACACGGCGTTGCTGATGCATTGAATCTCTTCCGATAAGGCAAGCCATCGTTCGTGCATGGCGTGCCACGCCTGCGCCTCGGGGCTTATGGTGCGCTTTGATTCGGCGATCCAGCGAACGCCCTTGATTTCGATCCGATCTACTCGGACGGATTCCTTGAACTCTCTCACAATTCTCTCCCATAAAAGGGGTGGTTTCTGTCGAGTGCTTCACGGCTCGCGTGGTCCGCAGCTATTCTCGGCATGGGCCGTACAGGTCCGGCCAAAACGAAGGTGAGGCTGTTCGCGTCCGGCCGATGCGCTGCGACGTGCGGCTTGCCACCAGACATCTGGACGGAGTTGTTGCAAAAGAAAATGCGACGTGCCGAAGAAAAAGCCGCTGGCAGGATCGGCCCGCCGACTTCGATTCGGATCGCAGACTGCGATAGAATCTCTAGCGCGGATAGAGACGCAGCGGCTTTTTCTTCGGCAATTTGATTTTCGGTTGTGACAGCCATTTTCTGCGACTCCAAATCAAAGTGTCCGCAGAGTAGCTCCAGCTAGAAAATTTATCAAGAGCAATAATTGGTTTTTCCTCGGATTTTCACAAATAGTACACAGTGTTCGGTATCGTTACACCTTCGAAAATCCCGAAAAATTCCGAAAATTCCTCGGGAATACCCCTTGCTTTCGCGGATACAACGTGTATACTGATGGTAGATCGAGCGAACGACTCGATCGGGCCGGCGGGCCAAACCGCAAAAAGGGAGAAATCAAAATGAAGTCTAATGCAGAACTGGGGTATGGCGACGTGGTCAAAGTCGCGAACTATTGCGTCGGAAAAAAAGGCAACAAATATCGCGCCTACGGCTACGAGTGGCACTCCGAACAGGACGCCTCGCGCGAATTCGCCCACCACGTCGTCGTCGGTCGCGGCGGCCAGGCCAAGGAGGCGATTGATAAAATGATTGAGATGGCAGTGGTGTCCGGCGGAATTCGCGAAAACGGCTGCGATGGTTTGTGCGCTGACGAGGCAGCAACGCTGCGAGCTCAACTCCTGGAGGAGTTGGCGGAAATAGCGGAAATTGCACGAGAACAACTCAATGAACTAAATGACCTGTTCGATGCCCTGGACAACACGGCGGCAGCGCTCGAGACAATGCTAGTCCATCACACTATGTCGGCAGGCGACCGCGTACAACGGCAACGAGTGCTTGACACCGCCCGCGCGGCGCTGTCCAAAGCATCGCCCGACAAGAGCTAGGCCCGCTGACGAGCCTGTCGGCGGATGGGCGAAACGCTCCACGTCGGAGCGTCCGGGACGCACTCCAGCATGTCGCTGGACCGTAGCCGACTGACGGCGAGCGAGTGACTCGCCTCCTCGGCCGCAGAGTGGAGCGGCAGGCAAAGGGAAAATTAAAAATGGCTACAAAATCGAAGAAATGGACTGCTCGCGATGAATGGATTTTTGACGCGCTGTTCGCAGCGGAAGCGAAGGTCCACGCGATCGCCAAGGTGTATGGATATAATGTAGGCGCTGGACTCGCTATTTACACGGCGCATAAGGCAATCAAGGATGCACTGCGGAGAGATTCCGATGAAAATGCCCTCCAACGATCGATGATCTGCTACGATAGCAATTGCGATAATGGACACATGCAAGATATTGCATCGGGACTCTGGCGGCACCTCGACGAAGCCGAAGCAGTCGGTACAGCCATTGCCGGCGAAGTCATCGCATACGCGGACAGGATTTGCAGAGGACTGAAAACAGCCGAGCGATCCGCCCTATCCAAGAAGTGAATCGTTCTTCCGGGTCGCCGGGCTCTGCAAAAGCATACCGGTTGCTCGACTTGTGGGATTAAATTAGAATCAAAGGAATACCGTTATGTCGATCGGCGAAAACATCAAACGGCTACGCATAAAAAAGTGCCTGACCCAAGTAGCCCTGGCCGAGGCCGCCGGCATCAGCGCTGTGGCCGTCAAGAAGATCGAGGCCGGCGACCGCGAGCCAAAGAAGACAACGCGGGCGAAGCTGGCGAAGGTCTTCGGAGTGAACGAGGAATCCTTGTGGAGGAAATCACGATGACCGTTGACGAGGCGATTGCTGGCATTCGACACTCCGCGCTTCACGCCTACCAAAAACAATCGGCGGAAGTTGCGATTGCCGAGATCGAACGGCTGCGAGGACTCTTGGCCACGCGCGGGGCCGTGAACGAAATCATCGCAGCCGTGAAAGCCAAGGCGGCTGCTCGCACCGTTCCAATGGAAGGTTACGAGCCGTCGGCCGACGAGGTGCTTGTGGCCGAGATCGAAAAACTCCGCGACGATAATCGTGTGCTCCTCGACTGCTTGAATTGGCCGGACGAGCCATCCCCGATGGAATGTGCTACCGGAGAGAAAGAGGCGTTGCCATTACGGAGTTGTCGCCACTGACATTGGCGCAATCCATTCGATCGTCAGTCCACACCGCCAATAAGCAGTTGTCGCCGTAGTGCAATTGGAGAAGCTTGGAACAACGCGTATCCGAAGGTTCGACCCATTCTTGATTCTAGCCAGGGTAACTCTCGTATGCATCGTTTCCATCAGACCCCCGGCCGGAGTTGGCGTATACGAATTCATACTGAGTTGAAAAAAGTGAATGTTGACGTACTCGCCAGTGGGATTTTGGCACTCCAAAAAACTCTCTGCCAGCACGGTTGGGACAGATGAAAAACCGATCCCAAGAGGACGGTAAATATGTGCGTGCGGTGGGTCGCCGCCTTCATCAACTTCAATTTCTATCGTCGCCGGCAATTCGACGGCCCCCCACAAGTTCGCAGAGAACGTGATCCTCCAAAGTCCGCTTCTTAAAATTTGAAGACAAGGATCGTTGTACTGCATTCCCGATGAATAGAGATTTTTGACACCAGCTCCGTATAGTTTTCCACCATGATCGGGAACAGAGAATTGAACGGAGGCGTTGTAGTCTGGCGAGAGTTGAACGCCTACGCCACTGTCTCCTGCTTGCCGAACAAAATACAGGTTGTCACCAAACAAAATTGGACACGGTCGTCTCACCAGATTGCCCCACAACACCTTGTCCACCCCGTCGATGATGGCAAGAGGCTCGACGCCGCAGTGAGCGCCCGAGTCCTTAGAGAGTGTCCATTGGCCACTTTTTGCACCCCAGATTTCTCCGATCGCCGGAGTGCCGGTGTCATAGAGGGCCGCCGCCGGGCCATCACTCCCATCAAAGCAGCGACCTTGAGCATCGCCAAAACCGCCGCTCGCCGTGACGGCGATGTCGCCGTTTACGACGTACTGAATGTGATCGGTGTCACTCGGCTTATCGATCGTAAGGAACGACACGCCGTCGCTGCCAACGACGGATCCAGTGACGGCCATGATTGCCTTGGCGGGGGCCGTTTCGGATGCGTCGTTGCGAAACGGAATACCCGGCGCTGGAGGCGACACGCTAACCACATACCACGCGCTGTCGATCATCAGGCAGTAGACCTCCGTTCCGGCCGCTATCGGAGGATCGCCAGACTTCATCAGCCAATCTCTGGCCGTGATGTTCACGCCAGTGTCGGCTTCCGAGCCGGCAGTACCTCCCCACACGCTTACCGTGGCCGAGCCACCTTGCAAAAGATCGCCGTCCAATTTGCCGACGGTCGAGGTAGCAAGTTGGTGCAAGAAGCCGTAGGCCAGCTTCTTGGCCGCGTCCGCGACGCCGTAGACGGTAAATATGGGTGGCTGGCCCTTCCCTAAGAACCATTGGCCCGCCACTGGCCCGAGTTCGTCGCCCGGCACCGGGGCCTCACCGCTGTAGAGGACGATACAGGGACCGTATACAAAACATTGTCCCCATGCACGTCGCCCCGTGTCGCTGTTGGCGCCCGACTCGCAATAGATGGGTTCCGAGCCGCAGACAGCGAAGTCGCGTCCAGGCGTGCTGGAGGGCCTGTCCACCGATACCGTCCTGGTAGCCGCCGGCAGCGTTCCAAGCATGTTGCCGCCGACGATCCTACCGACTCCATACGGAGGCATAGTGGAAGTCGAAGAGTTGTGGGTGGCAACCAGCGGGCTCCAGCCGGGGCGGGCTCCACTAGACGGCGGGACAATCTCCGTGACCTCGCCCTCGACTTTGCGCACGGCGCGCCCGATGCGCGCGAACTGTTCACCGGTTGGAAGAATGAAAGCCATGATGCTAAATCGCCGAAGGCGTCCAGGTGCGGTGTTTTCCGAGACCGTTGATCCCTTCGCAACCCATGTAGTCGATCCCGCCGGAGAAGGTGACGACCGAGGCCGGGTCGAAGATCGTGTTTTGCCCGTAGGTCTGAATGGCAGTTACCGTCTTCGACCGCATGTCGCGTGAGAAGTCCAGCACACCCTCGGCCATGATGACCGCGGCCGTCAACGTGCCGGCAGTCGAATAATACACTCGGCCGCCGTAGACGCTCAACGACGTGACCGCGTTCGTCATGCCGTAGATCGTCGCCTCGCCGGCCGAGTTGGTGAACGAGGCGATAGCCGCCGTTGTTGTGTCGCACGTTAGGTTGCCGCCGTTCTTGATGATCGTCCCGAGCGTGACGCCGCTGCCGCAACGAACGATTGCATCCGTGTCGGGGCTGCTGTAGTAACCCATCTTCAGCGTCAGCACTGTGGCGACCTCGCCCGCGAACGGGGCGATGCTCAAATCGCCCTTTGTAACAGACACCGCGTTGCTGGCGTGCGTCCCCTTCCAAATCACAGCGCCGAGCCCATCCTCCGCCGGCGTGCCCGTGTTGAGAATCGTAATCGCCGTTTGTACCGTGCCGGTGTTGAGTTTTAGACGGCCGGTTCCGCCGTTCACCACGCAAACGTCCGGGCTGATCTTGAGATACTGCTCGCGGTATTCCGGGTACAGCCCGGTTTCGTTCACTCGCGGGAGACCGATGGTTTCCGTCGCGTCGTGTTCGTCGATAAACAAATCGGGCGTGATTTCCAATTGGTCGAGGCCGTAGTAGATCGAGCCGCTGCCCTTCTCGATGATGATCGTGTCGTCGTCCACGGGAAGTGCCGCGCCAGACCAGTTGGCCGGTGTGATCAAATGGTTTGGCCCGTCGTTTACAATGGTCGTCGATTGCGTGAAGGTCTGATTGTCGGCCGTTCCGCCGCCGGTTTCCGTGGTGGAAAGCGTAACGGCGAAGTCCATGCCGGGAGTTTTTGCGGTCAGCGTCAGCGCGCCGCCTCCCGTGGCCAGCGCCGTTATCTCGGCGAACTCGGGATAGTCCGAAGCCGACAAGGCGTTCCACGCCGCCGCAAACGCTGTCGCGCAGGCGGCGGCCTCCGGGCTGCCGCCGACAACGCTCAGCGTCTTGTTGCCGATGGTGGCGCGGAAAATATCCGTCGTCTCGATGGTTCCTCCGATGGTGCAAGTGATTACCTTGGCAACGGCCGGAGCGCCGCCGATAAATACGCATGTAGCCATGATTCTCTCCTACAGCAGCCGAAGCTGGTTGAAGTCGGCCGTCTCGAAGTTCACGAAAGACGGGCTAATGTATTGAATGTTTCCTTTACGCACTTTCTCGAATGATAACTGGCCGCCGTTGCCGTCGAGAAACTCGCCGTCGCTGGTGTTTTCTCCCAACTCGTCCTTGCACGATGCTTTGACCCTCTTGCCTGTTTTTGACTCGACGCCAGATGCGCTGACGAAAGTTTCGTCCACGAGGCAGCGTTTTCCGAAGTCGGGCGTGTTCGGCCACCAGCCCTCCGGCGCTATCTCGAATCGGTACGAAACTTTCCAGTAGTAGCGGCCAGCCTCTTCCACCCACGTTAGGACGGACTCGGGAAAGAACATCTTTGCGGAAGCGGGGTATAGACCGTACCAGTTCGATCCGTTGACCTTGTTCGCGTATTTCATGGCGACGGCAACCGAGTAGGATGCTTCGTATCGCGTTATCGTCAGAATCGCGTGGCTGATCTCGAAAGGCGGTCGATCCTTGAGCATGTCCCCAGCGCTGTTTAGAAACGGCCGGCCCCGCGCATCCACTAGAGGATAGGTCTCGATGATTTTGTCACGCCACTCGATCTCGATCGGCCACCGCAGAGGGTCTTTGCCTTTGTCGCGCTTTCCCACCGGAGACAACTGACGCGGCCGGAATGCGATTCGCGCCTCCCATACCGTTCTGTCCACGCGCGAGATTTCCGTGTTATCGCAGACGTGCTGACGGCCGCGGTAGTTGAACACTTCGCCGTTGCCGGGCAGGACGCGCGAAACCACCGTCTCGTCGTCGCTCGCGCTGTTCGTAACGATCGTGCGAACGTACTCGTACTCGACGCCGTTCTCGCCGTCGCGCTTTCGGAACGAATTGGACTTCTCGACGTTGCGAATTATCATAGCGCGGCCCCCTCGACAACCGGCATCTTGTTTCGGACTTCGGTAATCAGCCGCGTCTGCCGGCGGGCCTCCTCCAGTTCGGCGCTCGGCCCCTGCGAACGGTCGGCGATAGCGTTGAACAACGCGAGCGAACCCTGTTGCATCATGGACGCTGCGCCAGGCGAATACTTCAGATCGGACATCAAGGATGAGACGGCGGACTCGCGGGCCTTTTTCAAGGCGGCGTTGCGCTGGTCGGGCCCGATGATTCCCTTGTCGAAGCCGGCGGCAAGGTCTTTGGCGACTTCGGCGAACTTCGTGATCGGAGTCTCCGTCAGAGACTTCAGGCGGTCGCGTAACTTTTCGGTCTCGTCGGTTGTTTTCTTTGTAGCCTCGAAAAGTTCTCGTTTGGCCTTGGCGGCTTGTTCCGAAACCCCAATCGCCTTCTCTTCTGCGGGAATATCAAATCCCTCCGCAGCAATCGGATTTTCAGAAACCCATTTTTTCATGAATTCGCGCATATTGTCGGCAACCCTTTTTTCGGGTTTTATTTCCACTCCAATCTCGCTGAGGTTTCTATATCCCTCGCGTAATGTTTGCGCGAAATCATTTTGTTCTTTTTCAATTTTCTCTCGCGTCTCTTTCAAATTCTCCGCTATTTTCGAGGATTTTATTTTCTCACCTGCCGCAAGTATTTTGGGAATTAACTCGCCGACAAGGACTGCGTGTTTAGGGTCTTGGAAGGCAAGTTTTCTGAGAGTATTTACGGTATCTGTAACGGCCTTCGCATCATCCAAAAGCTCTTTTTCAAGATTCGACTTTCCAATTTTCGCAACACTAACTTCCCACTTGTTGGCCAGTTCCTCTATTGCTTCGCCGATTTTACGAGACTTCTCATTCAGTATCGACTCAGTCTTTTCGACATTAGCTAAGTCGGATGGTAGGGCCATTGGCGGCAGTTCGGTTATCACTCCAATTCCAACGGACATTTTTCCCGACTGCATAGCCCACGAAATCAATTCCCCGGCTAGGTACTTTGTGAAATACCACGTTTTTTCCAGACCGCTGGATAACTCCGCAAGATTCTTCGTTGCCTGCGCGGTGAATTGAACCAGTCCCTTTTGTGCCGAGAGTTCCTTGAAGGAGACGCCGAGCCGATCCGCTTCTATGCGCGTTTTACGGATTTCATCGCCAAAGTTTTTTCCAACAAAAACAGCCCCAATGAGTGCGGAAACGATGCCGCCAACCACCGCTCCCGCGCCTGACAATTCACCTATATTGAATCCGAGGCTAGCAAATCGTGCCCCACCTCTGCCAATTGCTACCCGTCCTATTTTCTGTAAAAGCGTTTGAACCTTCGACAAGTGCGGTTGAAGTTTTTTCGCGTCTTCAACGATGGGGTCAAGGGGACTGCCGCCTCCGCCCGATCCTCCGCCGCCTCCGCTTTTCATCTTGAAAATGTCGTTGGCCAACGCCTCGCGGGAAAACTGACGCGCCGACGCGCTCGCGCTTTTCAGACCCTTATCGAAGTCCGCCATATGCGCGGAAAGATTTACGACAAGGGAGCCGACGACGTTCGACATCAATCACCCCACTGGTTCACGACGGACTGCCAAATCTCTTTCATGCTCTCTTCGCTCTGCTGCCGCTCGCATTCCAGCGCCTTTGCAAACGGCATGTAGTACGCCGGCGGCTCGACGCTCCCCTTCTGCCGATGACAAGAGTCAAGCAAACTGCATAGATGGCCGTGCAACATTTCCGCTCTCTCCTCGCCCCACGGGTCAACCTCGTAAGCCTTTTCATGCTCGATCAATTCCTCCGCCGTCAGATCGTCGAGCATCCTCTGACGCGATGGATAACCAAGTTCGCGGGCAAGCCTTACGTGGAAACGGAGGTCGGCCCGCTCTCGGAGTTTTTTTCGAGGTCTTCCTTTTGCACCACGGTCATCCCGTTGTGAAGTTGCACCTCATTCACGAGGCGATACATCAATTCGATCTGATCGCCGGCCCAGTCCTGCAACTCCGCGACGGTGAAACAGAGCGTTCCGTCGGTATCGCAAAGCGCTCTGGCAAGCACTTCCGCGACGGCCAGCAAGTTCTCTTCGCTTGTGGCTTCCGAATCGCCTTCCTTCGCCAACGAACGAAGGTGAATCAAATCGGCGGCAGTGAGCTTTTTGATTCCCACGTCGCCGCCCCACTCGGGCACGTTGATAGTCTTGATTGGCCCCCGCATACCCCGCTGCATTTCTTCCCGGCTTAACATAGCGACTCCCGTAGTTGGTGGATCGTTTTATCGGACAAATTGAACCATTCGACGTGATTCCAAACTCCTATCGTTCCTTGACTCGCCAATCGCTCGGACGGTCCCACGTCATGGCCGACCAGATTGGACCACGGGCAAAATGCCTTGATCTGCTCTCCTTCGTGCAACGTCGCAAAAATCGTGTCGATATGCAGATTCTTGTGCGCGATCACTCCGGGCACGCTCGCAAGGAATGCGTGGCACTTCGACAAACCGCCTCCTTGAAGGGCGTAGGCAAGGCCGAGGTTCGCGCACGTGCAGCGCAGAACCTTGTCGTTGACGACCTTCGGCATCGAAGTGTGACTCGCCGAAAGATAAATCTGCTGCCAGTCGGCCGGAACTGCCGCCATGAACTCCCGCACGCGGTCCCCGAAGTCCTCGGGGAATACGGCGTCGTCCTCGAAAACCACAACGGAGGGCACGCCCTCCATGATGCACTTGTGGAAGATTTCCACATGGCTCCGCAGCACCGACCAAGCACCTCGCCCCGCACAGTGCGCCGGCGGCGCATCCTCCTGGATCGCCGCGAACCGAATCGGCTTGGGGAACGGCCAATCGACGGCCGCGACGTTTCTCTCGAAACGGTCTCGCCGTTCGGTGCTGCGGTCCAAATTGATGTAGTAACAGCGGTCGAACATCATCAGGGCATCTTGCAAAACTTGATGGTTCCGGTCATTTCGCCGTTCATGGTTCCCTTGAGATTCACGCCGCAGATACCGGCGGTCGAGAGCGTTCCGCTCGTTGTGGTATCTTTCCACGTTACGCCGAGCGAACCCATCGTCGCCGTCGGGAGTGTGCCGCCGACAATGTCACAGGACACTTCCGTCGTGGGAATGCCTGGAACTTCGGTCGCATCGGTATCGCTCGATCCCGTGACATCCGCCTTGGGATACGTCTTGTCGAAGGTGATCCCGCGCAGACTGCCGACCGTTACTCCGGCGAAGAGTAGCGTCGAACCGTTGAATTCCTTACTCATGTCTTTCCTCGCACGCTCCCCGCGCGCGAAAGCCCGAAACATAAATGAGAGGCAGGGCTGCCGGGGTGCAGCCTCTTCGGTAGCTGGCCTAGCCTCTCAATACCAAACGGTGTACTCCTGATTGATCGCGTAGTATTCCGGCACGTCCTGGCCTGGCATCGGGTCGCCGATGTCGTCGCTCTGCGTTTCCAAATGCCAAACGCTTCCGCTCGAATCCGTCCAGCCGCTGATGGCCGCCTTCACCGCGGCCGCCAGCGCCTTTGAGCCGGCGTAGGTAGCGGCCATACAGTACACGCTCAGACGCATTTCGGAGGTGTCGGTTGTGCCGCCGGCGTGATTCACTGGCCGGTCACTGTATACCTGGTATACGATGGCAGGCAGCGCCGTCCCTTGCTTTCGATAGCCGGGAGTGATGCGTGTTGATACCAGCGTCGTCACTCCCGACGTTGCCTTCAGTTTCGCAACTAGCCGTGTTTCTGGCATTGTTTTATGTTCCGTCGAAACTTTGGAAAGCAAATAGTTCCGATCTTCATTTTTTTAATCCGTAGGTTCGGGCCAATTCGTTGGCAACCGGTTCGATCTTTCGCAGTTCGTTCTCGATAGCAATCAGCATCGGGCGCTGCATCGTATCGAACGCTGGACGAAGCATCGGGAACTTTCGCGTCCGATTTCCCGTCAGCTTCCCGCCTCCGCGAACTCGCGTTGTGCCGATGAAACTGGGGATTGCCGACAAAACTTTTTGCACGTATCTGGCACTGGGAATCTCTCCGCCAGCACGAGAGTAGACGATCCTGGAAATGGCAAGGCGTCGGCCGGCGGCCGTCAAACCCACTCGCTTGATCCACGTTCTTTGCGCCGTGCCGCCGGTAACAATGTTGTGGCCGAGTTCCACGAGATGGGCGTGGGAACCGCCCTTGGAATAATCGAACCCAACGGCGACGAAAGTAGTCTCGCCCTTCTTGTAGGTTTTCACCCGCGTCCCAGCGGTCGCGTACAGACTCACTGCGTCCCGATCCTTGTAGCCTCGGGCAAGCGCACCCTGTAACTGACGCCAGGCGTTGGCCCGAGCCTGGCCAGCGAGCAGGTTCCCGGCCTCCTGCATGGCCGGCTTTACCAACTTGTTGGAAATCTTCGTCGGCAACTCCGCGAGAGTTTTCATCAGCGAAGCAAGCCCGGTCATCGTTATGGTGATAGGAGCGGTCACAGTTTTTCCTTGCACAAAATCCGCAGTTCCGTCTTGTCGATGTTCTCAACGACCGACAGCGGGTATAGGTATCGCGTCCCGAACAGCAGGCGCGCCGCGCTGTTCATGTCCGCCGTGTACCGCATGATGACCTGAACCGTTGCCTCGGGATGCGACTGCTTTGCCTTCCACGATTCCACGGCGTCCAGAGTTCGTACTTCCGCCCAAACTGTCGCAACGTCAGACCACGTTTCCGCTTGGTCGCCGTAAGTGTCGGCCGCGGCAAGTGCGGACTGCTGGATCGTAACCCGATGTTTCAGACGGCCGGTTCGCATAGTTCCCGTTCTCCGCGCCTTCGCGCTCGGCGTCTTCTTTTTTTCCACTTGGATAACGATCGCGCGGCCTGTGGATATTTTGGATGCTCCCGTGCAGTGCAATTATCCTTGGCTTTCGATTCGCTACGATTCGTCGGTTTCATTTTTCTCATCCGTGAAACATTCGCCGTTGATGACCGACGCGAACTCCTCCACCGTCGCCCGCGTTCGGTAGGGAGCCGTCGATCCGTCCGCCCACCAATTGACAATGCCTTCCTCTTCGCTTTCTTCCACGCGCGCGATGGAGCAAGGATTGATGGCGACCGTCTTCTCGACCGGAGGGTCGCTGGCCGATTCGCGCACCAGGATGATGATTTCTAAAAGCATTACGAATACCCTCCCCAGTCTTCCTTGGACATCAACCATTGCAGAGCGAATGGAACCAACGAGGTGCTCACGTTTTGTGCGTCTTCGTCAACTGGTTCTCGTTTTTCATACCAATTCGCTACAATGAACGCGAGGATATGCTTTATAGATTCGGGGACGAACGCGGCCGTAGTTCCGTAGCCAGCCGTAAACGTGATCGTCACGGCGTTGTAGGTGTCGCCCCGCGTCGAAGGCCAGGATTTTCCGTAGGCTGGTTTGATTCGACACGGACAATCGGGACTGACGCAATCGCCCTGATACTCCGTAGCCGCAAGCAACGTGTTTGTGCCTTCCGTATTCGTGTAGTAGATCGAGATGATGGAAGCCACGGGAAGGACGCGCAACTCGATCTCATCCGGGAACCGGTCGAGGTACAGTTTCCAGGTCGCCGTGATAAACTGTTTCGATAATTCACGCTCGACGGCACGGGTCGCCTTCTTGATAAGCAGAGCCACATAGGCGTCATCGGCGTGTTCGTCGATGCGTGAATGAGCCAGAACGTCGGCGAGAGTAACCGGATCGGCCGTCGCCGGAGTCGTGCAAGCATATTGCATGAAAACCTCTCGCGTGAAGGCGCACCCCGCCGCCGTGATTGGCGGCGGCGGGGTGCGCCGGATTTTCATCAGGTGTCGATGGCCGCGTTGAGCATCGACGTTACCGAATTTGCACCGTTCACACGACAGGTGAACGACTGCAAAATTGCCTCGCCGACGAGCCCGACGCTCGCGGCGTTGAACGCCTCGAGATTCCGAGCCACACCGGTGGTGCTTGCGTGCATATGAATGCCGGTTCCAGTGGCGTGCTTGTTATAGGTCGTGATGTTGTTCAGCGAAATGTCGATACTGAGCGCCGTCTCTCCGGCAATCGTCACGTTGCTGAACGATCCAACGATGAACACGTTGGACATTTTCAGCCGGTCGCACCCGCCCGCGAAGAGAATACAGTTGGTCGCCAGAGCGGTCAACGTGAATCCGTGGTACTCGAAACCGTCTATCGTCAGGTCGTCGGCGTCTGCGGCCACGGCAATACCCACCAGCGCTCCCAAAATCACGCTGGTATCATGCACGCGGATGTTTCGCAACGTCGTCCCAGTCGCCGTGGCGGCGATTGTGAGCGTAGCGGCGATGTCCAGGAAGTTGTTGATGATGTCCACGTTTTCGAGGACGCAATTCGCGGCCGTGAAACTGATCGTAGACGTTGTGGCCGTGGTAATCGAAATCTGCGGCTTGAGTCGGCCGGTCCCGATTCCGATGACTTGCACCCCGGCAATGTCGAAAACCATTCCCGTCGCCGAGGTTATGTTTTCAGCGTGGCCTGGCATGACGAAAACGATGTCGCCCTTGCTGGCTGTGCATTTACTGATAGCGTAGTCGACGGTGGCAAACGGCTTGTCTGGCGTGAACCCGTAGGCCGTGCCGTTGGTTCCCGTACCGGAATGGACGAAGAACCGTTGCCCCGTGGACATACGCATGTCCTCGATGGCAACCTTGCCGCCGGCTCCGCGACGATAGTAAAGTGAAGATCGAACGCTCATTATGCGAACCTTTCGTAAGTGATAGGCCGGCGCGCCGGGGAGGGCGCGCCGGCCGTTACGGTTTTTGGTTATGCCGTCTCCGTGCCGGCAACGATTGTGGACGGAGTAATCGCCGTGTGCGGACGCCGCGCGTGGGCGAAGTAGACGACAACGGCCTCATGTCCCGCGTGGCCGCCCGTAAGGCGAACTGCTAGATAGCGGAGGTTGTAGGTCGTTGCGAGGTGCTGCACCTCTTCGGCCGTGCATTCGAGCCATGCCTGGTCGGGTATGGCGCTGAGTGCAATCGTGCCGGACGTTTTGATGACGACCACGTTGGTAAACGTGATCGTGTCGGATGCGATCAATTCCATCAGCGTGAAATCGGTCGAATCTCCGAAGATCGTTCCGATGGCCAGCGCACCCACCTTGTCGTAATCCCTCAAGTCAATGTACTTGAGGGTAGTACCGCCGTCGGCGCTGCAAATAACGGCAGTAGTGGCGGCGGGATCGTGGTCGCATCCGAGGACGCGCCATTCACTCCTGATTTTTTCAGTTGCAACAGCAGAAGCCATTGTAGGATTCCTTCTTTCTCGGGTTAAGTTCCGGGGTTATGCTCGCGCCGCGATAACGACAAAGGGCGAGAGTGTGACGGCCGATTTCTTCGGAGTGAGGTACGTTCTCCACCAACAACGGCCATCATTCCGCATCAAGAAGCGGAACGTCCGCTCGTTGTACTCAAATCGAACGTGCATCGACTCGGCCGACTCCAGGGGCTGGTACGTGCCTTCAAGATACTGTGACCAGTTTCCGAGGATGAGGTCGCCGGCATCGCCCAACGTCGAGCAATACTCTGTCGGGTAGGCAGGACGACCCAAGAGCAGGTCGGGCCGATCCTCGCGCGCGCTGTTTTGCCACATCGGTACGCCGCTCGTGCCGATGGTCATTACCAACTGCATGAGTTGGGGCAGGCAATCGTGGTTGTAGAGCCAGATTGCGTTCTGATAGCCCCAACAACGGGAACGCATGTTGATAACGTTCTCGTAAACAATGCTGTCAGCGTCCTGGCCGGTTTCCGCCGATACAGCTATGGTACAGGGGGAGTTGATAACTCCCTCGTACTGCCCGGCCCCGGTGCCGTTGATCTTCTCGTTGAGTATCTTGCTTCCAAACTCGTCGCGGAAACCAGCCTCAATCAGTGCGGCAAAACTGATTGCCGAATCCGAAAGAAGCTCCTCCGTCGCATAAGACAGACCCATCAAGGGAACGGCGCTGAGCTTGACTTGCTCCATCGTCATGCGGGACGCAGTTACGGCCTGAGTTTCGGCTCTCCGATAGACGGCCAGGCCACCGCTTACGCTGGTGGTGTGCGTGCTGTCGGTGCGAGCCGGGATCGAGACGGTCGGGGTGGCCATCGGAATCTGCGTCGTGCGCCCGATGGTCGGGTCGGTTTCCGCCGCCCTGGTGAGCAGGTTTGCATAAAAACTGGCCGGAACCAGGAAGTTACCGTAGGAATTGGAATACGTTCCGGCCTCATCAGATCCGGCCGTGGCCAGAAACTGGAGGCGTTCGTCTTGTGTGCGCCCGTAGGGACCGGCATCGACAACCGCCTTGAAAAACTCCCGCGTGGACTTGAAACCTTTTGCTGGATCGTCCTCGAAGGCCGCCTTGACGCGAGTTCCGATCTGCCGGATGGTGTCGCCCGGCCAGCCGCCCTCGCCGCCGGTCTGGATGATGGGGGCCGTCTGGGCGAAGGTCGCCAGATCGGTTTCCCACTTGAGTTTCGTGGCAACGGCTTCCAGATCCGTTTTGTTCGCCTCAAGGGTCATCGACTCTTCGGCGGTCGGTTCACGGTCTTCCTTGGCCGCCTTGTCGAGAATCGACTCGGATTGAGTGAGGAGGGCTTTCTTGCGCTCCTCAAGTTTTTGGATTCGATGGTTCACTGGCTTGGTTCCTTGCTAAAATCGGGTTGAACGGATGAGGCCGTGCATCCCGCCGCAGCGTGGAAGATCAAGCCAAAAAAAACGACGGACGAAAAACAAACCTCCCGGTTTTACGGGATGTTGGCTTCTCGCCCGTCGTAACGTGGCGGATAACCGAATAATGGTTGCCGACCGGCCGCCGTAGCGTGCTGGTCAGCATCAGACTATGAATCTAGCGATCTCTACGGTTTTGTCAAGCGGATTTTTCTGAGATTCCTCCATTGTACCGAAATTAGTATTCATCGCCAGCCAAAGCGTGGCCGGGTCGAGTTTCCACTTGGCGGCAAACCGAGCTTCGTCGGACTTGGCCGTGGCCATCCTGCCAGACTCCAGCGAAGACCGCAAGGGATCGAGGTGGATCGCATCGCAGTCGCCTACGGAGACGACGAGCTTGCCAGCCGCCCTTACCTGTTTTTCCATATCCGAATCGGAGTACCACCACTCAAATTGCTCATCGAACCGCAGACCGATTTCTCCCCGAAGCATGAATGCCCACCCGGTCATTGTCTGGCCGGCGCATTCCGGGTTATGCCTCACGTAGACGCCGCTCGGTCCATCATATCCGCCGGGGTAGGCCAGCCAAACGCCGGGATCACACCGCAGACCCGCGGCCAGCTTCTCCAAGAACCCGCCGCACACCTCAACATCGTTGTTGAGAATCGCCACGTTGTGCGGTTCCCCTTGTGACGCCATTGCGGCCCAAGAGAGCCCTCGGTTCCATTTCCGAGTCACCAAATCGTCGCCGTCGTCGAGGAAGATTTTCCCCGGCTCGGCGTCGAGTTGCTCTATCAAGTGAATCGTCATCGCGCCACGCTCGCCGCGATTCACGGGGATCACAACGTAGGTTTCGATCATGTTTTTTTCGGTGGTGGCGGGGGAGGACTAGGGCGCAATCTCGCAATCTCAGTCGCGTCTGGCCAACCCGGAGGCTTGGTTATACCATCGCCGCCGCATTGAGGACACTCCGCTTGAATGTATCGCCGCTTCCAAAATTGCCACCATGTGCGATTTGGAGTGATGATCTCACAAATAAATCCGAGTCCTCGACAACTTTCACAAATATTGATCATCGTAGTCGCTCCAAAGCCAACCGTTCCCGCTCGATTGCCGCCCGGCGACCGCCGCCCGACGACCTTTTCCCCGACGCCAGCCGCGAGATTTCCGCGTTGAGCGTCCCGATCCGGTCTGCCATCCTTCGCAGCACGGCCTCCTCGGCTGAGAACATCCGCCCGCCGCCGAAGGTCTCACGCACGGCCTTCTGCGACACGCCACGTTGCGACGCCACAGCCTTGACAAATGTTTCCCCGGCCTCGTTCACGCGGGCCTGTAGCTCGCTCAAAGCCGCCTCGGTGAGGGGCGAGTCCGAAGAGAACTCTGCCTTGTTCTCACCGTAGGTCACGTAAGTTGGCTTCACGCCGAGCTTCTCGTTCTGAGTAGAGTAGTCGTAGTGGATGGCCAGGACGCCGATGCTGCCGACCTCGCCGCTGGGTGTAACCACCAGCTCGTCGCACGCCGCGGCAATCCAGTAGGCGGCCGACGCCGCCATACTGTTAGCCACAGCAACGATAGGCTTGGAGCCTCTTGCCGCCATGATTCTACTCGCCATTTCGGGCGTGCCCGCGTACCCGCCACCCGGACTGTCTACGTCCAGGACGATTGCCTCGACATCAGGGTTTATTACCAAGGCGTCGAACTCCTTTCCGAGACGATCCGTGGAGACGCCTCCAGAGAACTCACTCATCAAGTCCATGCGCTGGGCGACGATGCCGACGACTGGAAGGACGGCGACCGACCGGCTGATGGTTGCCTTGCGTTCCAAACGGTTGGACGCTGCCACCCTCTCGACCGTGGCGGCATCGAGCGTCATCCCACACGCCTTGGCGTCGAGAAAGCCGATCATCGCGTCCATTTTCTCTGGCCGGATGAGCCAGATCAAATCTTGAAAGGCCGATAGGATCGAACTATAGCGTTTCATCAAAAAACCTCTCTTTCAGAGTTGTTGCGAGTTCCGTTGCCCGTGTTAGTTTCCACCCTTCCAACAACCCCGGAATATCGGCCCCCGCCTCGAATATCGGCCCGATCGGAGCGACGACTGACGCCGCCAGCGTGTTCGGGTCGCATTTTTCGCCGGTTTGAGCCAGCCAAGCTGTGCAGATCGGGTCGAGTGTTTTAACGATGTACGCCTGATGCTTCGCGTAAAATCCGACTGCCCACTGGTTCCACTTCTCGCGATCCTCGGAAGCCTTTGCCGCACGGGCGCCCATGCCGTGAATCTCAGTTGCGGCCATGCGGGCGGCCGCATCGTTCAAGAGAACGGCGAAAGACGCTTCCGCCGCCTTTTTCTTTTGCTTCCGCTTCTCGTAAGCGGTCGGCTCGTCATCGTCTTCTGCCGGCTTCTGCTTTGGCTTCCCCTTGCCTGACTGGCCGCCTTGTTCATTCTGATCGGGACCGCCGCCGGCCGGCTGCATGTTCAAGGGCTCCAGGGCAACGTCGCCGCCCTCCAAGGGATTCATGTCCTCGAGTTCGCGGACTTCGTTGCGTGTGAGCCAACCACCTTGCACGCCGATGTTGTAGGACGTGTATCGGCTCGTCATATCGCCGCGCAGCAGGGCCTCCACAGCGAGCTTGCTGTAGTAGGCGGGATCGTCAAACAAGGAGAGGTCTGCCGACTGCTCCCATCGCACGGCCCACGGAGCAAGGGTGTAGGTCACAAACTCGATGGATTGCTGCTCGATATTCGAAAATGTCGCACGGTCGAGAAATCCCACAAGGTGCGGCGCGACGCGAAAGAATCTGCATATTTGCAAGCCGGAAAAGTTCTGGCTTTCGATCCATTGGCTGTCTCGATTTGATAAACCGAGTTCATGCAACTCCATATCGTCCTCGAGAATAGGAGGACTGCCGGCGTTTTCAGGTCCACCATGAAGTTTTCGCCATCCGGCGCGAAAGTTGTCGCGGGCTTGTTGAGTGAACTTTCTTTCCGCAGGTCGGCTGATCCAGAACGTCGGCAGTCCTCCGTTCTTGAACAGACTGGCGCCATGCGTTTCCTGCGCGATGGCCGATCCTATCGCGTTGCGGGCGAACTCCAAAACCGATACGCCAACCAACCCGTCGGTACTCATGCCGCGGACGTGAAACACCTGCGCCTGATCGAGAATCACCGAATCGCCCGCCGCTCGTTGTAACTGATATTGAACGCGGCGATTCGATTGCATCCGCACTTTCACGCGGTCTGGATTCATCGGAATCAGTTCCGTCTCGCCCAGATCGTTTATCACGATCTGGTTGTAAAAGTTGCCGCGCAGAGCAAGGTGGGCCATTCCCATCTCCCTCCATTCGATCGGCGTTTGCCAGCTATTCGGCCGATCGTGAAGAGTCTTCCATAGATAGTAATCCTGAGCGAGTTCCTTCCGTTCCCCGTTGCGCTTGTAAACTCGCCAAGGAAGCGAGCCAAGCGATTCGGCCAAGAGTCGCACGCAAGCGAAGACTGCGGAAACAGCCATCGCGTTGTCGGGTTTTACCGCGATACCGGCGGAAGACGCCGAGCCGACGGGGTGATACCAAAAGTTGGAATCCGGCCCCTGCGTTGCGGCATGGCGGCCGGGGACGATGCTAGACAAGGCCGTGGCGATCATAATTTAATGCTCCTCACGATTCCTACTCCGATGGCAATGGCAGCGATCCCTAACACTGTCAATCCAAGGGCGGGCGACACCAGCCACCCGCCGATACTCAGTATTAGAACCCCGAAGAGAACAAACACGTTCGCAACCGATTCTTTAGACATTTGATGCCTCTTGTTGTTCGCGACAAATGTCGTCCGCGTAGATCGGTCCGTGATCCTCGTAAGCAGATCTCACATCGAGCGAAGCCATCGCTCGGCCGAGTCCCATGATTCCGGCAACGATGCCGTCGATCTTTCTATAATCCGGCCCCGGAGGTTTCACTGGCCGATTGTTCGCGTTCGCATCGCTCTTCACGTTCACATTTCCGGCTTGCCACGTCAGAACCGCGTTGTTCGGATGGTGAAGAATCCCATGAATCAGCAACCGTTTATACTCTGCTGTCGGGCCGGCGAAATTGTTCATCGTCTGCGGATACTCCACCATCGCAATGCCGTGATCGTTCTGCATCTTCTCCGCAAGGTCGCGTGCGAATCGTGCGTCAAAGGCCAATTCCACAAGATTGAACCGCTCCGAAGCCTCTACGATCTTCGCTTCAACATCCGCGTAAGTGTCCGCCATCAGCGAGAGAAAGCCCGCCTCACACCAACCCGCAATGTCGATTCGGTTCTTGTACTCCTCAACGGCAATCTCGGGCAGCCAGAAATACGGCCACTGCCGGTACACCATGCGGCCGTCTTCCTCGAAAGGAAAGACCAGGACAAGCGCCGTCATATCGCGCGTTCGGGAGAGGTCGAGTCCGCCAAAACAATCGCGGCCTAACAGGTCGTCGATGGTGTATTCACGTTCGCACTTCGACCAATCGGTCATCGACAGCCAGGGATTCGTCGCACGTTGCCAGATGTCCAACGAGTACCGCTTGAACACGGCTTCGTCGCTGGCCTTGCCTTTTGCCGCCGCCGCATCCTCCCGCAATGAATCGACGGTAAACGTACTGCCGAGCGACGGATTGACCCTCGCCCATAGAGATTCATCTAACCAATCTTCTCCTGGCGCCGCCTCGTAAATCAGAGCTAAAAAAGCATCGTCGCGCACATCCCCCTTGATGATCGAACGTGCCCGCTCCAATTCCGAGTAGCAGACGCCTTGATCGTCGTCCCCAGCTGTCGTAATAACAAACTGCAACGGCTGCCGACGAGAACGATAGCCGTACCGCAATGTATCCCACAGGCCGCGACCCTTCCAAATATGCAACTCGTCGATGATGCAGGCGTGAATGTTCAACCCTTCCTTGCCGCCTGGTTCATTCGACAACGCCCGATACCAGGAATGGGTTGTTTCGTAGAAAATGTTGTGGGTGCTGCGGTTTATTTTTAGACACGCCGCCAACTCATTTGAGGATTGCGCCATGCGAATCGCTTCACCGTGTACGATGCTCGCCTGATCTTTGTCCGAGGCTGCGGAGTAAACCTCGGCGCCCGCCTCCCCGTCAGCACAAAGCATGTAGAGGCCGATCCCGCTCGCAAGGGTTGACTTCCCGTTTTTTTTGGGAACTTCCACGAAAGCCCGTCGAAACCGTCTCGAACCATCCGGGCGAATCCAGCCGAACAGCGGGTAGATCAAGTCATCGCGCTGCCATGGCAAGAGTTCGAACGGCTCGCCAGCCCACTGGCCCTTAGAGTGTCGGAGGAATCGAGGAAAGAAATCCGCCGCATGTTCGGCCAGTCGTTCGTCGAATCGACAGCCAGCGATGAAGGCGAGTTCGTCAGCCTGATTGCGAATCCAGCGCCGAGCCGCCTTGATGCTTTCCGTCAGATTCGGAGACGGCTTCGGATAATTGAGAACGCCAGACACCAATGGGCCGTGCCGATCCTTACGATACGTTCCATCCGCGACGTGTTGTTCCTGCGATTTTTTGTTCCAGCCGCCACCGACCGCAAACGGACTGGAACTTCCCCTTGCGTCTCGACCTGTCAGGACACGAAGATCGCGCAACTGCTTTCGCAGTTTCTTTTCGGCTTCAAGTATTTCGGGTGTCACGGACTGTGTCATGCTACTCCGTCGGCCTCGGCCATGCCCGCCAGCGGGTCCAAAACGGTCATCAATTTTAGGGTCTCGTTCTGTCGGATTTCCATTTTCTCACGCTGTCCCCATTTCTCGTGTCGGCG
>Ga0172380_10003138_pt1 | contig 23507 bp, 19 predicted proteins | sample Leawe162metaG_FD_119747 | JGI IMG/M metagenome (GOLD analysis project Ga0172380, IMG submission 119747) | Leachate microbial communities from a municipal landfill in Southern Ontario, Canada - Leachate well 162 metaG | ecosystem: Engineered > Solid waste > Landfill > Unclassified | place...
CCCGTAACGGGAACATCACCCCGCAGGACCGCGGTGCCCGGGATCTCCGCCCGGATCGTCGTTATGATGCCGTTGGTTCCCAGCCCATCACGGCGCGCACTCCCGAAATATTCTCCCGGCAAAATGGTAAGATTGTCGCCGGGCTTGAGGGCGTCTACCCCTTTCTGGATCGTGGCGAATGATTTTTCACGGCTAAGGCCGTCATTGGTGTCGGAGCCGTTTAAACCGTTAAAATATTCAGCCGCCCGAACATTGCTCGATATGATTAGAGCCGTTATGAACAATCCGCAAAACATTGAATTTATTTGCATGGAGTTCTTCCCATTACACATGCCGTTATAGTTAAAATCCATGCACCTATGGTTGCGGTACAGGTACGCGCAGCAGGTATACCTCGAACGGATCGGCCAGCTGCTGCCTGCCGCAGGTGATCCAAAGCTCGCCCTCATGCTCGACAATGCCGGGATAATGGCTCCAGCCGTCGAAGTCGCCCCAGCGTTTCAGGATCGCGCGGTCGCGGTCGACAATGAACAGGGTCAGCCGTCCCCTGGGATGGCCCGGGGTCGAGGCATCGGCCCGTCCTGCCGCCAGCAGGACGCCGTTGCTGAGGTATTTCAAGACCGGTCCGCCCATCTGGACACCGAGCTTCTCGTAGGCCGGCAGCAGTTTGCCGTCGCCTTCCCAGTCCACGCGGGTTGCTTGCCATGTCCATTTATTGTAATCCGGCGGCCGGGCCGTGCCGATGATGGCAAAGATGGGATGCGTGCGCGCGATGGCGTAGGCCGTGCCGTCGGCAGGATCGAAGGCCAGCACGGCCTCATTGGGCCGGCGCGGCGCCTCGCCGGGTTTCTGGTGGATGTCGTTCGGGTCGAACGAGCTCAGCATTGATTCCGTGGCGCGGGGCGCGTCCCACGTCGCAAAAATATCCTCGGCCTGCAGCTGCCAGTTTTTTCCGTCCAGGGTAACGTACAGGTTCCCGGAACCGGCGCAGGGACTGTAGCCCCGGCCGCGGAACCAGGTGGTAAAATAGCGCACAACCCAGTTGGAAGAGAAACCGGTGGGGCAGGCATGGACGTGTCCCCAGTCCACGCCGTCGTGCGAGAGCCAGGTTACCGACGCGCACCAGAGGCGAGGCTTCCCACCGGGGACTATGCCATTACCGAACAGCCTGTCCTTGCAGAAAGTGGTGATCATCAGGGCGCCGTCAGGCGTGATCGAAAACTTGCAGTCGCCGACCTGGCCGGTGTCAACCCACGTGAACAGGCGCACCGACTCCCACTTCTTGCCGTCGGCGGAGCGGATCAGTCTCATGCGCCGCAGGGGCGATTCTTTCAACCCACAGTACCACCAGCCCTTGTAGCGGACCAGGTCTGGGTGGATTTCGCCGCGCAGGTCAGCATCCCCCTGCAGACCGCCTTCGGCCTTGCGGGTGGCTTCAAGATCCCAGATTTTATGAGTCTGGATGTGGTCATTTTCTTTTGCTGTCTTTTTGCTTGGCATGTTTATTCCCTGTTTGCCTGGGTAAAATGAAAATCCCTGAACGCCTCCGGCTGGAGCCCGATGCCTCGCTTCACAACCTCCGGGTTCGTCGCGAAGACTAAATTATAGCCCACCTGCACATCGCCTTGCATGAGCATTTCCGGCGGATAATCGTGCGGCTTAGCGCCCCGGGCAAGAAGCTCAGATATGCCAGGATAAAGTTTGCCTCCAATACAATAAGTCAGCGAATCTTATACATCATGCCCCGTGGAAGATACTCGTAACAGCCCATGTCAACTATGCCGGAAAACCGATCCTTCCGTGAATGGAAGCCCAGGTCCATGGCGCCGCCCATCCAAGCAGCGTTCGACCCGGCGTTGATGCAGGGTGAGTTAACCGAAAGCGCATAATTGCCGTCGGCCCAATTGGCGAATAGCGGATTGGCAGTAATATTGTCGTTGCCGCCCATAGTCTGGGGTGAACAGGTATAGTGAACATAGTTGGTGCGCGATAAATCTCCGAATGACCAGTCGGCGGCCGTGTTGTTGCGATTGGAATAAACCACGCAATTCATGACCACATCATAACCGTTCCCGGCCATGTATATCCCGGCTCCGGGAAAGCCGGGCAAGCTGGTGTTGCCGACAATCGTGCAAGACTCGACCAGGTTGGTTTTGCTGGCCTGCTCAATGTAAAGGCCGCCGCCGCGCGGCACGTTGTAACAGTTGTTGAATCCTATCAGGCAGTTGCGCACCGTGGAGCCTCCCCCGGAAAGGTGCAGGCCGCCACCGCCGGCAATACCCACGAGATTTGAGAGAATATTTCCGATGATCTTGCAGTTTTCGATCAGTACATCAACATGGTATGCCATGATGCTGATGCCGCCACCATATCCGCTGCCGGTGGGGGCGCTCATGAGGCGGTTGCCGACAACTTTGCAGTTGCGGACCGTCAGGTTCGAGCCGTAAAAATGGATGCCTCCGCCAAAAGGCTCGTTTGGCCCTTGATAGATTGTATTGGAGCTTACATCGCAACCTTCAATTGCCAGGCTGCCCCGGTATGCTTGAAAACCGTCGTATGCTCCCACTCCCCCGCCGCGCATTGCCGCGTTATGTGTAATGATGCAGTTCGTAATATTGACCATGGCCACCACAATTGAATTAACCCCAATCCCGCCGCCGTAATGATTGGAAGCCGTATTATAAACAACGCGGCAGTTGAAAACCCCGCCCCGCTGCACCATTGCGCCGCCGCCGTAGGTTCCGATTGTGAAGCCGTTGCTGATTGTAAAGCCATCAATGGTTGCGTCGGGGTGATTAATGAAAACGCAGCGGTTTGTGACCAGCTTGCCGTTGTAATTGTTGCCATTGATGATCGTGTCGGCCCAGCTGCCGCTGAAGCTCCTGAGCTTTACGTCGGCCGTTATGCTGATCTGGTTGGTGAGATAATAGGTGCCGTTGGAGACCCACACTGTTTCGCCGGCCAGGGCGTTGTTCACCGCCCACTGGATGTCAGTCGCCGCGCCGGACCACGTATTGAACTTGTTGACGAAATCATTCGTGCCCTCCAGCGAAACATACCGATCGGCACCGAAGGCAGGATGAATTAAAAAGAATATCCACAGGGCCTGCATAACCCGTGCTGTTGTTATCATCATTGTCATTTTGTTTCCCGATTGACTTCTATGTTTTCGTCTCTGTTCCTTTTGAAATCGAATTCCTTGAAGGCCTCGGGGCGAAGGCCGATGCTGCGCTTGACCAACTCCGGGTTGGTTGCAAAGAATGAATCAAAATCGAGTTTAAGATTTGAGTTCATCATCCTGTCGGGAGGGAACCCGGCTGTATTCGCGGGGTCTGGATCGCCGGCAAACAAGGGGTCGGTAAAGAGCGGGTTGATGATGACCGATTCTTCACGTTTGGCGTTCTTGACCCGTTCGCCTGCGACTCCCCCATAACCGGGCATAAGCGTCCGCTTGTCCGGCGGAAAGCTGCGCACGAAGATGCAGTTGTCTGGCATGCGCAGACCGTCAAAGTCGGTCGTGTATAACAGCGGCAGGTTGGCGTCGGCCTTCTTTTTCAGCATATCGGTGAAGATATTATTTTTTACAATCGCTGCCTGTCCTGGCTTGTTTTGCAGGATAAAGCTTGTGATCATCGGCCGGGCAATGACATTGTTGGCAAACTCCAGGTTGGCGCAGTGCTTCAGCCACATTGCGCCGGACATTTTGTTCATGGTCACGCAGTTTTGAATCGCCAGGTCAGCCAGATCCCAGGCGATTACAAACCGCGCCGTATAGGTCCCGCGGCCGTCAGAGAAACAGCGCGTGATACGGATGTCCCGGCAATGATACAGGTTGAACTCCCCGCTCATTGCCGGCAGCCAGCCCCATAACGGTTGCCGGTTGAAATCCGAGAAGTAAATCCCGTCAAAACGAAGATGATCTTTCCCTGACGCCACGAACCCCTGGCTCAATGTCTTGCCAGCCCCAAACAGAATGGCCTTCTCGCCCGGCATGCATTTGAATGTTACCGGCGCGTTGCTTTCCCCGGTCGCCCTGATGCGCACGCACTCCGGATACTTTCCGCCCGTGATGGTGACCGTGTCGCCGGGATTGGCCTGATTGGCCGCGCGTTGGATTGTTTTCCAGGCACATGGCCGGCTGAGGCCGCTGTTGGTGTCATTGCCGTCCGGCGCAACGTAATACGTGACAGGCGCCGCTTTTTCCTTCAGGGTGGTGAACGAGAGAGGATCGCCCTCCGGTTCAACCGGCTTGTTTTCAAATGATTCATCTCCTTCCGTTCCCCTGGCAATCTCTTCGGGCATCCTGAGCGACATTACCCGGAAAAAATAAGCCTGGCCTGGTTTAAGTCCCGTCAGGCTGAAGGCCCCAAAGCGGTTGACATCGTAATCCAGCCGGTTGGTGCAGGCACTGGTTTCGCCCCAGCCCAGGACGCATGTCGCCGGCAGGGAGGTCATCCACTCAATGTCTGCCGTCGTGGTGCCAATCGAGTGAACTTCAGGCTTTGTAACAAGCCTCAGCGAATCCCTGCGCTTTTCATCAAAATGCGGGCCGATTGGTCTGCCCATCGGGCCGAAGGTCGCGAATACAAGCGGGTTTTTGAGGATTATGGTGCCATTTTCTTCAGCAAACTCCGGGATAAGCGAGAGTGACTGCTGGTCGTGGATTTTCCGCGCTTGGCTGAGATCCAGCGGCTTTCCACCAGCCTCCCAGAAGCCGCTTGCATCGCGGTAACTGTTATAGTTGGAATATTTTATTGCATCAGCCGCGTCCAGCCGCAATGCGACGCAGTTGTAGTTGTCATAAATGTTCCCACTGAGATAAATCTCCGAACAGCCCTTCAGGGCCAGTGCCGAATGCTTGAACCCGGTGAAAGCACAATGATTAATCCCAAGTTTAACCGCTCCTGCGGCTTCCAGGGATGTTGCTCCCGCGGTGAACAGGCAGTTTGCAAAAGCAATATCCTCGCCTTTGATAATCTTAACCGGACTACCAATATGCAACCTTTCAAATTTAAGATATTTGCCGCCACTAATCCCTAACCCATCCCTGATCACTGCCGGGCTGCGTCCTCGGCCGCGTATCGCTATGGGCTTTTCTTTCGTACCCTGCAATGTTAACTGCAGCGCGCCTTCGTAATTGCCCGGCGCCAGGTAAAGGGTGTCGCCGGACCGCAGGTCACGTGAAGCGCGCGATAAAGTTTTCCAAGCATTGCTTACCGATAAACCGTCGGCCCCGTCATTACCGTCCGGGCGGACATAGAAAATATTGTTTTCATAAGGAAACGGCCCGCGGTCGCTCCCGTCCGGCGCAGATTTGCGGAAACGGGAGCCAGACTGAAGGTGGTAGTCAAGGTTCTCCGGATCCGCGAATTCGGCATCCGGGTCGAGTGTTTGCTCGCGGTCCAGGACGATATTATTGTTGCTATTGCTGGAGACCTCCCGCTGGTCGGCCTTGCCAAGCAGGCACCGGCTAGGATCGTAGTCGTTGGAAGGAACTAAAGCCACGCTGCTTTCGGTGGTGTGGACGCCGTCGTCTCCCGCTCCTGTCTTGATCTTAAGGTCTGCCAGCCCATTGCCCCAGGCAAGTATGTTGATCAGACGGCTCCGGTATTGTTCCTTCTTACTCTCGTCGCCACCGCCATAAATAGTTACGCCATAGGCGCCATTAAGGAACGCGGCAGAATCCCTGATGATGTCCCTCTTTGCGCCGAAAATGCTGATCCCGCCACAGGTGCCGCTGTTGAAATGCGAATGGTTTCCCCATGCCGTGCAGCGCTCTATCAGGTTGTCGCCAGTGTCACGGTCGCGGCCCAGGTCGGAATTCAAGCCGATACCCTGTCCGTTGAGGTAAGCCCGGCAATCGCGGATGACGCACTCCAAGGGCAGGTTCATGAAAATGCCAAAAACGCTGTTCAGCGTGCCGTCGTGGCCATCAATCATTTCGGCGGCATTGAAGCCCGTGACCGCCAAGCCTTCAATGATTACGCGCCGGGGATTGGACAGAAAACATCCGTGTGTACCGATCAGAGATGCCGTGTAATGGTGTGAATCCGGCGGCTGAATGTCGGGAGTTGAAATATACAATTTTGCGGTTGAAGTATCGTGGTAATAAACGCCCGGCCTGAAATCCAGTTCGGCAATGTTTGGCGCCCGCTCAAGTATTTTCAGAGTGTCCAGTTCGTTGACCGCAACGACCTTGCCTGTATGGACCATGTCCGCCATGTAGGTAAAACGCGTGTTTTCCACTTTGCGAAAGCCCGTAACGGGAACATCACCCCGCAGGACCGCGGTGCCCGGGATCTCCGCCCGGATCGTCGTTATGATGCCGTTGGTTCCCAGGCCGTCCCGCCGCACAGATCCAAAATATTCACCCGGCAGGATCGTGAGCGTGTCGCCGGACTGCAGGATATCAACACCTTTCTGGATCGTGGCAAAGGCGGTCGCACGGCTCAGGCCGTTGTTGGTGTCACTGCCCTGCTTACTGACAAAATATTCGGCCGCGCCAAGCCTTCCGGCAGCCAATAGCGCCAGGAATGACAAAGCTGCCATTGTTGTTTTTATCATTTGAATTTTATGCAGGTATTTTTATTTTTGCCAGGAAAACGCTGAGGAACCCCGGCTTATCCTTGCCGGCATAGCTCACCCAGAGTTTCTCTTCATGCTCAACCGCGGCGCCGTAGGTGGCTCCGGCGCACTCCGCGAACATGGTCAGGCGCGCCTTTGCCGTGTCCAGCCAGAAAAGGGTGATGTGGCCGTCATCCCGGCCAGGGCCTAGATTCCTTGCCGTTGCCACGAAGCGCCCGTCCCGGAGGAGGGTGATCTTGGGGCCGCCGAAATCCGACCTTAAAACCTCGTCGGCGGCTTTAAAATTACCATCCCCGTTCCAGTCCACCGTCAGGTCTCTCCATTCCCACTCCTGGTAATAGGGGGGCTTGCCGATTCCGAGCATCGGGACATTGGTGCCGTGGAAGCCCCGGCTCATATCCGTCCCGATCTGGTGCCCGTCAATATCCTTCATGGTTTTTTTCATTGCCGCGGATATTTTTCTCAGCCTGGCGCCGCGGAGCAGGCAGTAAGCGGTGCTGTCGGCGCCGAACGCCAGGGCTGCCTCGTTGCCTCCGCCCGGGAAAAAATTGTTCAGCAGCACCCGCCAGCTTTTCCCGTCGCGGGTGCGGTAGAGCGTTCCCTGTTTGTCCTTTCCGCAGTAGCCGACGCTGTAGCCCATGCCGTTGTGCCAGCTCACCTCCCAGCGCCAGGCATTGACGCCGGTCGGGCAGGCATAGGCGCTGCTCCAGTTCACTCCGTCTTCCGAAAGCCAGGTGACCGACTGGCGCGCCACGTTCAGCTCGCGGTCATTTTCCGGGGTGCCGGGATCTTCCAGCTGGTAGTATCGGCCGTATTTGCCGCCGTTTGGAAGCGGCCGGTCATAAACATCAAAAGCCTTGCAGTGGCCGTCGGGGCGCGGTTCCTTTGAAACGAAGAAAAGAGACGAGTTGATCATGAGCATCCCTTCGGAGGTAATTGACAGTTTGGGCTCGCCCATGCTGGCGCAATCCCACTCCTTCAGGAACACGGACTCCCATTTTATCCCGTCGGCTGACCTGATTACTCTTCCCCTCCCGGAAGGATGAGCGCCATGCATGAAACCTTCCCGGAAACCGCAGTACCAGCAGCCTTTGAAACGGATGAGGTCGGTGAGTTCCATACGAATCTTGTCATGGTCCTTGACGCGCGACATATCCCATATCCTGTCGCCCCTGATGAATTTTGGCGCAGTTGTCTTTTGCTGTTGTGCAGGCATGTTTATATTCCTTGCCTTGTTTGATTTGTTGCCGTGTAAACTTTCATCATCCGATGTTCGTTTCCGCCAGTTCGTCTTCCGGCGCCTGGTTCCGGGACATAAAGTGGTCGCGCATACTGTGCCGCCGGCCGGCATAATCAATCTCGCGTTCCACCAGGCTGCAGAATGTTTCCGGGTTGATGTTCGCATCCAGCAATTCGCAGGTGAGGGCGTCGAGCCGGTGGATAAAGTCCTGATCCCGGGCGCTGTTGGCGCAGATATTTTTGGTTTCGGTCAGAAAAATATCATCGCGCCATAGGCGCGTATCAATGCTGTCGGCCGCGGCCGCCTTGAGCACCGGCAGGCCGATGGCATGCGTGCCGATGATTGCCTGGACGCCCGGCGAGAGAAAATGGAGCGCCACCCGCTCGGCCAGGGCGCGGTGGGGGCTTTGCCGGTTGAGCATAAGGAATTCCCCGGCCGCACCGGTGCAATGCCGCAGTTCGCGCGGCCAGGCATAAAGGACAGCCTGCCGGGGGTCATAACGGTTAAACAGCAAACCCTGGCGGCATGACCACTCTAGCAGCGCTTTGCCCTGTTGCATCAATCTCTTTTCAAGGGTAGTTTCGGGCGCGGCCATCCCGGAAGCATAAAGCGGTTTAATCCTGGTGAACAGGTCGCGGAAAACCTTTATATCCACGCTGCGCAACGAGCGGGAATCATCCGCGGCTGAAAACACGAGCGACCGCATGAAACGCGTGGCCGTATCGCGGTCCCAGAACGCCATACCCTGCTTCCTGGCCAGGCCCGCCATGGAAATAAGCATGGGCGTATCCAGGGCATATGGGTCAAGGCTGAAGCCTCCGGATTCCAGCAATCGGCGGTTGCCCATCAGCGCGAGGGGCGAGAATAGAATCGGCAGGCCGTAATATAGGTTGCCGGTGCGGTGGATGTCAAAAGCCTGCGTAAAATAACCGTCAAGACTCAGGGCGGCAAAGTTCTTGTTGTCGAAAGGGACGGCAACCTCCTGGTAAGCGACGGGCGATAAACTGGCCACGCCGATCAAATCGCAATCGCTGGCCTTGACCCTGTTTTCGCCCCGCGGATGAAACTCAAGTTCAATATCCGGAAATGCCTGGTAAAAGTGGCCTTGCAGTTCGCGCAATACCGCTTTGGAGTAAAGGGGCAGCAGCAGGGAAACGCGGATGAGAATTCTCTGCTTTTCCTGAACAAAGGTTCCCTGGGGCTGCATTTTGACCAGCAGTCCCTCGTCAATCAGCAGTTGCTGGGCCCTGCGGATTGTTACCGGCGTGGTTTTAAATATTTTTGCCAGGGCCCGTTCCGAAGGCAGGCGGTCCGAATATGCGCGCTTGCCAATTTCATCGCGCAGCTGACTGGCAATATTGTCAAATTTGCTTTTCATGTTTCATACTTGCCGGCCTCTGCCTGGTTTCTGCCTGCCGGCATTGCATCCCGCCGTTCAGGTCCGGTCGATCCGGACCGGCAGGGCATAGATGCGGCTGCGCTCTTCTGAATCAAGGGGAACTGGATCGCCCGCATATCGGTCATAAATCAGAAGGGACCGCGAGGAGTCGAGCAGCACGAGTTGGGTGTAGGCCGTTGTATGCCGGGCCGGATCTCCCGGCACGGGAGGATTGTCATCGGTCCTTATCCGGTGGTTGGCATCCATGACGGAGTTATGATGCGCGGTAATGTCAACCATCTGCCAGTCATCGCCCCGGCCGCCGGCGCTCAGCCAGAGAAACAGCCCCATCCGGCCGGTGGAAAGCGCCAGCGTGCCGTTGTCCATGAGCCGCAGGCAGGGGTAAACGCTGTATGGCGCTATCCTCTTAGCGGCCGACCAAGTGCGGCCGCCGTCGCTGCTGCGCGCCTCGATCAGCGGTTCCTTGGAATAAGTGCGCGCCACGCAGAGGAGGTCTCCATTGGCCAGCTTGACCACGCTGGCCTCGCTGGCGCCATCGCGCATGTCCGGCAGGGCATCAGCGGCGAAAACCTGGCTTACATACTTCCAGGAGCGGCCCTCGTCAAGCGATTCGATCGCCACCACGCAAGGCTGTTTTTCGCCCGCATAGGTAACATACGGCGTGGCCAGAACCGCGTTTCCCTGCCTCACCGAATCCGGGTTCATAGCCAGGCCCAGCGGCCATTCCCGGCTCCATTTGCCTTCGTGCTGCGAGCGCGCCAGGTCCCGCGGGAAACTATCAATGAAAACTGAATTGGGCTCAAGCGTATAACGGCGTCCGCCTTCGGACAGCACTATGTAGTGAAACCGCATGCGCCGGGCCTGGCCGGGGGGATCGGCCGGGCCGCGGAAGCCCGTGCCGGCGATGGTACCATCGGCGCGCGCCAGGCGCAGGAGCGGATTGGCGGCTGTATCGTACCTGAAAGGCCAGGTGGCGCCCTCATCCGCTGACAGTGCATTAACGCATCCGGATACAAGGTTGGAGCCACTGTCAGGGCAAATCTGCCAGCGCACCAGTATTTCACCGGTGGGGAAGCGGTCGGCTGAACAAGGGAACCAGAAATGACCAACACCTTCACCGATAACCACTGGTTTGCCAAGAGATACTTTCAATCCGTTTAATGTTATGGTTTTCATCGGGTTTTCTTTGATTATCAATAATTTTATCTTATTCGCTGAGTCAACATATATCATACTATGTTGTATATTCAAGAACAATTTATTTTTAATCTTGAGCAAGGCGCAAAGCGCCGCATCGAAACTTGCAAATCAGGCAATTATCGTAATTTTATGATTTGCATGTGACTATGTATGAAAACAAAGTTTTCATAAATAAGTCAGGTTGGATCATTGAGATAAGTATTTACAAGGGAGATAGTAAAATTACAAACTTTGATTGCTGCCGCTCACTCAAGTTCCAGCGCAGTTTTTTCCCAGACAATTGCGCAGTATTCGCAGGCTTCGCATCGCTTGCTGCATTTGGCCGTGGTTTCAAACCATCCGCCCGGGAAGCGGCGGTTGTCAATTATCGTCGGATAAAACAGCGGACCAAAGCCCGGCTCCATCAGGTCCAGCAGATTGCCGGTATGCCTTCCGCGCGCATAGGCGTCAATGACCAGCCGGGGACGGTCGTGCATGCGGGTGGCCAGCTTGTAGCCGCCGTGGAAATAATTTGCATGCTTGGAAACATCCTCGGGCCGGATCCATGAGCCTTGCAGGAAATTGACCCGATGCTCAGGGTTGGAATAATATTCGCGGCAGAGCGTTGTCAGCCCTTCCACATTCCGCTGCCGGTTCACGGCGGCCTCATGGGCCACGGCATTGTCGTGGAAAGTCTGGAACGAGCAGAAGTTCAGGCAGGCGCTGTTGGCCAGCACGTGGAGCCGCTTGCCGTTGGCATGCGCCCAGGCCTGCAGTTCTTCCAGCCGCTCCAGGTCGCGGTTGTACTCGCGCTGGATGCAATAGCTCGTAAAGAACGGCGCCGCGTATTGCAGCCCCTTTACCGTCCCCAGCCTGAGGTTGACCGAAGCCCGCACGTCCAAATCGGGAAAATGGCGGTGCACCGCCCGCGCCACGAGGGGGGACATCGTTGTAAGCGTGTCCAGTCCCAGCCTGTCGCTCCCTTCGCCAACCAGGCTGACAACGCGCTTTTCCAAATCGCACGACATGGCCTGATCGCCGTAGCAGCTGGTGTTCAGGAGCAGGTTCAGCTTCAGCCCCAGGCGCTTTATAGCCGCCAGTTCATTTATTACCCGCGATTCCGCGCCGGCACCCACCGGCGCGCGGCCGGAAGGTTCCCCGGGCCAGGCGAAGTAAACTTCCTCCAGCGCGTCACGGTAATCCCGGGCAATGGAAAGGAACCCTTCCGGTTCATCGTCAATCAATTTGTGCCCGATCGAGAATTTCATTAGATTCCTTTTGGGGGGCCGGGCCCAGGCGCGAGGATGTGAGCGGAATGTCCTTTTTCCAGTCCGCCGGCAGGCGCCAGGGCGGGCGGCGGCGGAACGGTTCCTCGAATTTGTTTTTCAGGACACCTTTTTTCTCGAGATGAATCATGCATTCCCGGATGCAGCCGCAGGCGCCTTCCCAGGCCTGGCCGTGCCACATTATGTTTTCCCGGGGCTGGTCGCGGTAAAAGGGATTAACTTCCGGGTTGCCGCCGCGGAAAGCGGTGCAGCAACGCGTTTCATCCAGCTTGTTCCATTCGATCTCCCGGCCGGCAACCTTGATCTTGACCGTTTCCGTAGTACTGATAGCCCCGCCCGAACAATGTTTGGCGCAGAGCAGGCAGCGGTCGCAGATCTTGCCCTCGAAAATCGGGTCCGGCTCAAGCGGTGCGTTGGTGAGGATGGCGCCGAATCTCTGACGCGGCCCGAACTCGGGCGTGAGGAAAACCTTGCTGTAACCTATCTCCCCCAGGCCGGCCGCGAAGGCCGCAATCCGGAAATGAACTGTCACGTCCGGCGCCGGCTTGCCCGGCGCAACCGGCCGGCTCCAGTCCTTCTTTGGATGGATGCCGTCATGTACATCGCTCCCGGCCCAGGGAAAGTTATTTGCAATCGGCAGAGCGTCATAGCCGGCATCTTCCAGGAACCCGGTCAGGCTCCAGAGCACCATCGGCATGCGGACGAAATTGATCCCGGCATAGCCCATCATGGAGTAAGAGGTGAAGAATGTTCCTTCCTCGATACCGATGAGCGTCCCGCGGGGAATGCGGCAGGCGCAGACGATCATCGCCCTGGCGTCCGGGAAAATATAGCGGGGATCCATGTCCTTGGGAGCTCCCTCGAACCGGTCCATGGAGGCGATGCCCACCAGGTCAGCACCGTGTAGCTTGCCGGCTTTTTTTACTTCGCTTGATTTTATCATGGCCGATTTACCCTCCTTCGAAAAGGAGGCGGAATGCCGCCTTTTCATTAAGGATATCCTGGCCGATAACGGGGTTTGCCGTCAATGGACTCAAGTCGGTTTATGGTGGACGGAATTCGGTGCCGGTCTGTTGCGGCCGAGACAGCGGGCACGGTAGGCTGCCGGCGAAATGCCGGACAGTTTCCGGAACAGGCGGCAGAAATAGTGTTCGTCCCGGAACCCCACTTTAAAAGCAACCTCCTTGACCCGCAAGGTTGTTTCCTCCAGGAGCAGCTTCGCTTTTTGAATCCGCAACTGCCGCAAGTGCCGCAGCGGCGGCAGGCCGGTCTCCCTTTTGAATATTTCGCAGGCGTGCTTGGGGCTGAGGTTCATCAGGCGCCCGATATCGCTTAGCCCGACCGGGCGGCCGTAATTAGCTTCCATGTACCAGAATGCCTTTTCGATGCGCGAAACAGGATGGAGCTCCGGGTCGAGGTTCCGGGCAATGTCCAATCCGGCCCGGAGGACGGTGATTACAAATTCCATCAGGAGCGCGGCGGCCTGGTATTTGTAACCCGGCGCGCCGCCATCCAGGCCGGTGCTGACCCGTTCCATCAGGGAGATGCAATCGGGATGGCCTGGACAGATGGCCGCGGATCCTTGGCCTGAGCACAGGGCATTGAGCCACTTCTCCAGGTCCGCATAGCCGGGCTGCCTGGGCAAGATATGAATATTGAACAAATTGAGGGGAGTGGCGCCGATGTTGGCCCAGGTATGGGATATTCCGGGCGGGATCACAACCGTGCGGGCGGGATCAATGCGGTGGAGATTGTCAGCCTGCATCTCCCCGATCCCGGACTGGTTGAACACCAGTTGCCAGAAATCGTGCCGGTGCCCGGGTCCCATCCGCCAACCGACCGGATGAGTTGTGCCTTGAAGATCGCGAAACGGCGGCGGCAAACCGGCAACGTGGAATAAGAGGCACGGCTCAGCATCAGCCGGCACCAGGGCCGGAGCAGGCAGTTTTTTGATACCGGGCTGAGTCAAAAAGTCCGCCTCCCTCTTCCGGAGCAACTTTGCGTTCTTAAATCATTTGCCATGATTTGAGCTTAGAAAACGAAGTTATTCCGGTCAAGGCATAACCATCTGCAATGCCATTTCGAGCCCGTTGCCGGCATGGCCTTTTAACCATGGTTGTGTTTTCGGATTCATTTTGCTAGGTTCCGTGCCATGAAAGAAAAAGCTGGCTGTGACAGCCGCCTTGACAGCTCCGGCCGCAATGTCCTGGATTTCGGCGCCGCCGGCGACGGAAAGACCAGGGATACAGCCGCGATCCAGAAGGCGGTTGATGCCGGCGGCATGGTTTATTTCCCGCCGGGCGTCTATCTGAGCGGGACCATCTACCTCAAAAGCAACGGCGGCTTGAATCTTGCGCCCGGGGCGATTTTGAAGGCCAGCCCGGATTACGGGGATTTCAACGCCCCGGATTTCTGCCCCCAGAACAGCTGGAGTAAAGCCGAGTTTTCAACCGGCAAGCACCTCCTGGTGGCGCTCGAGCAGGAAAACATAACCCTCTGCGGCGGCGGGCGGATAGAAGGCAATTTCCCGGCCTTCATGCTCCTTGACAAGCCGTTGAAGGAGTTCATGCCCGGCGTTTATGATGTTGCCCCGGGCGGCAAACTCGGCCAGATGCTTTTCTTCTGCGAATCCCGCAAAATCAGGATCCGCGACATCGAGCTGGCCGATTCCTCCTACTGGCACTGCTTCTTGCACGGCTGCGAGGACGTCATCATCACCGGGCTGCGCATTTATGGCGACCGCAATGTGAACACGAACGACGGCCTCGATATCGACTGCTGCCGGAACGTTACCGTCAGCGATTGCATCATTGACGTCGCGGATGACGCCATCGCAATCCGGGGCAACTGGAAGAAGCTTAAAAACAAACGCCCCTGCGAGAACATCGTCGTTTCCAATTGCGTCCTTTCGGCCGGCTATGCCTGCGCCGTGCGCGTCGGGGTGGGGGATGGCATCATCCGCAACTGCCTTTTCAACAACATCGTGGTGCCGCACGCCGGCGTGGCTCTGCTGGTCCAGTCGCGCTACGGCTTGGAGTCCGAGGGAGTCGCCATAAGCGACGTGCATTTCAGCAACATCCGGATCGCCGAAAGCAAGCGCCCCTTCTCGCTTTACCTTGAAAGCAAGTCCCTGTCCGGTCGAAAGGATTTCCCGCGGTGCGCCAAGACCGATTCCGGCATCACTTTTTCCGATATCAAGGCGCGCGGGAAACGCACCTGCTTCATCGTGGGCAACGGACGCGGCATCATGCGCGATATCCGGTTCAAAAAAGTGATCCTGGACTACGAGGGCTGCGGGGTCTGCCCGGAGATTGACCCGGAAACCGGCTGGTTCGGGCACGCCTCCACCGAGGCGGTGATCGACCTGGAAAAAGCAGATGATATCCGCTTCGATAATGTCGAGATCAATATTGCGAACAACAACCCCGGCTGGCGCTACGCCGTCCGGGCGGTGGACTGCAAAAATATTTTATTAAATGCATGCAAGGCCGAAAGAGACATCGTAATCAATGGAGATAAATTGAAATGAAAAAGTGCATCATGGCCGTCGGCGCCCACGCCGACGATATCGAGGGCAACGCGGGCGGGACAATCCTCAAATACAAAAAGCTTGGATATGACCTGGTATACGTCATGTCCACCAACAACATGTCTGGCAGCTGGCAGACGCTTGCGCCCGATGGCTCGATTGCATCGCGCAATGTTCCGTGGTTCGAGATCATGCCCCAGAGAAAAATCGAGGCCGCGGCCGGCGCCGCCTTGTTCAACGCACCGGTGTTTCACCTGAACCATCCCCAGCGGCATTGCCGGGACCGGGAAGGCGTGCAGCATTACATCGGATATGGGACGCCACCGGTGAGCTGCGTCGCCGCAGACCAGCATTCCATCCTGACCGCGCACGAGTCGGCCGATGCGCGCAAGGCTGTCGCAGAGCTTGTCAAACGCTTCCAGCCCGAGGTTGTCATGACGCACGACTCGATCCAGCTGGACATGGAACACATCGGCACTTCGCTCTTAGTCACCAGGGCCATGAAGGAATGCGGCTACAAGGGTATGGTGCTGCTCTGGCCTTGCGTTGATGTTCCTTTCTGCGGAGAGATTTATAACTTCCGCCAATCCTATATTGACATCAGCGACTATTACAAGGGCAAGCTTGATTCAATCGCCATCCACAAATGCCAGATGCCGAAGGTCTCGCACTTAAGCTGGCGGCCTTGGGAAAAAGGAACCGGGTGCAAGCACGTCGAGGCCTACGCGGTTGTCCAGGAGGGAATATCCGGCGGAGAACTGCGCGACGAGATCCTGAAGAACAGGCAAAAGAAATAGAATCATTTCCGACGCTTGCGGGCCGGACCAGCTTTAGCCTTTTTCTTTTTGGCTACCTTGGGTTTCGGGGCGGCCTTGGCGGGTTTGCGCGCCCGCTTGAACTCGTTGTCCGCTGCCCGCTGGAACTGCACGAAGTAGTCGGTGAACTGCATATTGTGCGGCAGCGCCCGCGCCTGCCGTTGCTTCTCGAAATCTTCCCTCAGCGCCGTGGCGATCGGCTTCCAGAGTGTGACGGCCAGTTTGAAAGCCGCCCCGGCTTTTTTGGCCGGCAGGGCGCTCATTTTCCGGCAGGCCTGCCGATAGCTTTCCCTGATTTCTTCCGGCACGCGCTTGTAATATTCCCGGGGCAGGGGGCAGGTGGAATTGAGCTGATCGAAATTATCCTGCGTGTTTTCGCCGCTGTTTTTCATGTAAATAAAACAATACCTTCTCCGGTAAAATGGGTCAAATCAATATAGCCGTTATGGCAATTCCTTGTCCGCGCGGCAAAGTATCTCTGCCAGCTTTCCGCTGATTTTGTCCGGCAGGGTATTTTTCTGCGGCGCGGCGAGTATTTCCTCCACTTTCTTCCGGGCCTGCCGGTAGACCTCCGGCTGGCCGGCCACCAGCCACTGGTCATGGGTGGTGCGGTCGAACAGGGAGGGCGTCAGGAATTCGTCGCTGCGGCAGGCCGCCAACGTGCTTTCCTCCATCAGGAAGTTGCCGCCGGGCCCGACGCGGGCAACGTCATCAAGATGGTTTTTTGCGTCGCAGACTTCCATGCCATCCTTCATCCGCTTGCAAAGCCGCGCAATCTCGTGGTCCACCAGTATCTGTTCCAGCACCAGGAGCTGGCTGGTTTCCAGCTCGCCGATGCCGTTGATGATGTCAACCCCGGCGAGCACCAGGGGCATGGCGCTCGTCATCTTTTCCATGATGGCCTGCGCCCCCGGCGCCTTGGCGTCGGTCAGGCACCCGGCGTGGACCCCGGGCAGGCCGTAAAATCGGGCCATGGCGGCGAGCGCCCCGTTAATCAGGGTGGATTCCGGCGCGCCTTCCAGGAACGAGCCGGAGCTGAAATTCATTATCCCCGCGGCGTTGCCGTAAATAACGGGCGTGCCCGGCTCGGCAACCTGGAACAGGACCAGAGCCGAAAGGAACTCGGCGTTCGCCACGGCCGCGTCGGAATAGAGGCCGGCCGGCCCGGTCGAGCCGCAGGCCGGCATGGGATAGGGCAGGATGGGCACGTGGTATTTGACAAGCTCAAGGCAGGCTTCGCACATCTCGGCGTCGTGGGTCAGGGGAGGGATCGTGCAGTAGCAGACCGAGAATATTTTCCGCTTCTTGATTTCCGCCTCGCTCCCGAGGATTGCCGCCAGCCCCTCGATGAGGTAGGGGATTTCTTCCCGGCGGTGGATTTCATGCTGGATATGCTTGGATGAATGCTGCAGGGCGATGAAGGTCGTCCGGATATCGGCCGAATTCAGGGGAATGTCGTCCAGCACCACGTTCGGCCAGACCACGGCGCCGAGCGGCAGCTCCTCGAAAATCTTCAGGCTTGCCGCCAGGTCCTTCGTGACGGCCGGGCGCCGCGCCCCGGTTTCAAAATCAACCGCGAAAGTCGCCGCGCCGTCAAGCGTGTAGCCGGTCCATTCCGACGGCATCTTGAAATCAAAGGCAGGGTTGCGCGCCCCGAGCGTGAACGACTTGGGCGCCTTCATCAGGGCCTGGTCAACCAGCGCAGGCGGGATGCGGACGATCATATCATCCCGGTTGATAGAAGCGCCTGCGGATGAAAGCAGTTTGAGGGCCTTCTGGCTCTGGAATTTTACGCCGATTTCCGAAAGTATCTTGAGGGTATCCTCGTGAATTCTCTGCTTTTCATTCTCCGAAAGGAAACTGCATAGCGTGCGCATGGTTTGATTCTCCGGAAGGTCCAGCTTTGGCGTAATAATCCGTGCCTGCTGTCTCCAAGATTATTCCCGCAAGGCAGGACTGTCAAATGTTTTCGTCCCATAACGATTGCTTTGAGTGTTTGACCTTAAGCGCCGGCGGTTATACATTGCTTGCTCAAGACCGGCCATGGCGGACTGGCCAGCAAAAAATGCATAGGAATATAATGGAGGGAAGTTTATGGGCATAGGGCTTAATAAGCAAATCTGGGCCTGGGCGCACAGAAAAGACAGCCTTTTTAACGCCCACGGGATCAAGATCCATTCAAAAACCACCCCGTCCCGGGGCGCGGAACTTTTCCACGCCGGGAGAATTTTCATGGCCTTGTCCCCCTCGGAAGCCGAGGCGGAGGCAGTCGCGGGGTTTGGCCGGGTCGTCTGGCGGATTCATGCAAAGGATAATTTTGATTTCTCGCAGGATCTGAATTCTGTCCGGGCGCTGGCCGGGACGCAGGCCAATATAAACGGAGTTGTGGTGGATGATTTAACTTCAACCGAGATTGGTAAACGCGGAATGAAGACGGCCGACCTGGCCCGCCTGCGGGAGCAGGTGCATGGCGGGGACAAGCCGCTGGATCTGTGGGGCGTGATTTACAGCATGAACCTCGGCATCCCCTCCCTCGGCGATTATCTGCGCGAGCTCGACGGCGTGACTTTCTGGGTCTGGGAGGCGAGGGACATTGCCAGCCTCGAAGACGATTTCAAAAAAGCGGAGAAGCTTGTCCGGGACAAGCCCATCCTGCTGGGAATCTATACTTACGACTTCGGCGGCGAAAAACCCATGCCGATGGACATGATGCGCCACCAGTGCGCCCTTGCGGAAAAGTGGCTGGAGGAGGGCAGGATAACGGGCGTGGTCATGCACTGCACCTGCATTGCAGATTTCCCGCAACCTGCAGTTCAATACGCTTACGAATGGACCGGTCTTCTTGGACAAAGTCCGGCTTGAATATTCCGGCGGGTTGCTTCTGAAAGCCGGGCGAAACTGATAATGACACGACGGCCGGAATCATTAATAAAACATTCTAATATTCTGCAGAATGTTAGAATGTCAATGAAGCCATCGACCAAGAGTGATTTTTGTCAAACGTGCTCGTGAACGCTGGTGATTAATGGATTCAGCCCGGCATGTTGGCTGCATCCGGCCGCGGTTTAAAACTGAACCTTGGGCGCGGTCTTGGCCTCTTTGTCAGCTTCAAAGTAAGCGTCGCGCTTGGCAAAGCCCATTGCGCCGGCCGCCATATTGGCCGGGAAACGCCGGATGGCTACGTTGTAAGCACGGACGGCGTCATTATAGCGCCGGCGCTCTACCGAAATCCGGTTTTCAGTGCCGGCCAGCTCGTCCTGCAGGGCAAGAAAATTCTGGTTGGCCTTCAGGTCCGGGTATTTTTCCACCACCACCATCAGGCGCCCGAGCGCGCTTTCCAGCTCGTTCGCGGCTTTTGCCTTGGCTTCCTGACCTTTGGCCTCACCCCACTGGCTGCGCAGCCGGGTGACTTCCTCGAGCACACCTTTTTCGTGCTGGGCGTAGCCCTTGACCGTGTTGACCAGGTTCGGGATCAGGTCGTAGCGCCGCTGCAGCACGGTTTCCACCTGGGCCCAGGCAGTGTTGATGCCCTCGTCCAGGTTGACCAAATTGTTGTAGACGGATATGCAGGCTATGACCGCTATAACCGCGATTACCGCCAGAATGCCAATTGCTTTTTTCATTGTTTTCCTTTTGCTTAAACTACCACCCCCGGCTTGCGCCGCCTCCGCCGGAGCTGCCGCCGCCGAAATCGCTGCCGGAACCGCCGGAGCTTGAGCCGCTGTCGGATCCGCCACAGGACCCGCCGCGGCCCCCGGAACGGCCCTTGCTCTTGAAAATCGCCCAGATGAAAAAGAAGAGGAAGAGGCAGATAATGAATATGAAAAACGCTGTTTCTACCGGGCCGGCTTTTTTCGCTGGCTCAGCGGACTCCGGGGAAACCGGTACGGCTGACGTTGCCGGGATCGCCGCCGGCATGTTCGTCAGGGTTGCTCCGGCGTTTTGCGCAATCATTCCGCCGAGCACCGCCACCGCGCTGATGATGCCATCGGCGTAACGCTGCTGGCGAAAGAAGGGCAGCATGGATTCATCAATTATCCGGCCGGTTTTGGCGTCAGGCAGGACACCTTCGAGGCCGTAGCCCACCTCGATCCTGGCCTTGCGGTCCTGGACCGCAACCAGGATCAGCACCCCGTTGTCCTTCCCCTTTTCACCGATACCACATTTCTGGAAAAGGCGGTTCGCAAAATCATTGATGTCCCCGCCCTCGAGCGAAGCGAGCGTCACCACGGCCACCTGGGCGGATGTTTTTTCCCTGATCTCAGACAGGCAGCCGGCGCAGGACTGCTTCTGGCTCTCGTCAAAAACCTTGGCATAATCGCTGACCAAACCTTCCGGGCGGAGCCTGTTCAGAAGCTCTTCGCTATCCCCCCTGCACATGCTGAACGCGAAAAGGATGGAAGCAGTAAAGGCAAGTAAATATTTCATGGCCGGCTATTTAACCTGTTTTGCGGGCGATTCTCAAGCGCAATATGCCATGCCTCCGCGGAGCATGACTTGCCTGCCGGATTTGTTCATCTCGCAAGATCCAGGAGATGAAAACCGGTGGCGGGATCGAGGGCGCGGCGGGCGGAAAGCCCCCCGAGCTCGAAGATGACCGCCTCTATGATTATGTTTACTTTCAAACCAGTGCGCCCGCATCCCGCGAGAGTGCCCTTGCCCCTCCCGGCGGCGGCGTGCAGGTGGAGCTCCGGGCCGCTGCTGCCGGCAAAGATCGTGCCGATGCCCATTATTTCGCGCCCCTTGCCGAATGATTCGGTGAGGACGGAGCGCCTTTTGCCCCGCCCGCAGGGCCCTACCACGAGCGTGCCGTCGCGCGCGCCGCCGAGGAGAAGCACCAGCGCGGAGCGGATTTTCTTCCTGCGCGCGAGGATTTCGATGCAGTCCGGCAGGCGCTCGCCTTCCTCGAGGCGGACCACAATAATTCTTTTCAGCCTGGCTTCGGCAGTTTGCATAGGCTCTAACAGTTCCTGCAGTTTAATTCTTTCATCAATGGATACATCATAATCCATTCGGTCCACCCGATCAAGTCAGGAGTTCTGTAATAATATTACGTTATAATATTCTTTACAATATTCTCTTATTCTGCAGAATATTAGAATATTATAAAGGAGGCAAACCGGGTGCTATGAAAAAACCAAAACAGCTTGAGCGTTATTTCAAAGGGGCGGCCAATCACCGCCGCATTGCAATCTTGGCCTTAGTTGGAAGGAACGAAGGCGTCACGGTTGCAGGCTTGGCTGTCGCCTTAGGCGCAAATATGAAAACAATTTCGCAGCACTCTCGCGCACTGGTTCATGCCGGCCTCTTAAATAAACAATATCGTGGCCAGCAGGTATTGCATTCCTTGTCACCATACGGCAAGGCTTTCTTGAAATTCATGCATACATTCTAATATTCTGCAGAATATGAGAATGTTCTTGCGGGGTAAGCCGGCTGGAGATGGCCTCATTCCGCGTATGTGTTGTTGTATCTACGGATTGCAAATGATAGATTCAAGTTCGTGATGATGCGGGGATTCCACATCGGACATATGGCGCGGCACGCGGCTGATGACAAGCCGCGCCAGCCGATCAGGGTGATCTTCAGGCGCCTGCTGACGTACGCACTCAAATCCCGGGGCGCGCTCGCGATCGCCGCAACTGGCGTAATCGGCGCCTCCCTGCTCAACATGGTGGTGCCCCAGTTCACCCGCATCACCATCGACCGGATTATCCCCTCGGGGGACGTAAACAGGGTGTTTTTTGTGGCAGCCGCGATAATCGCGACCGCCATCGCCATGGGCGCGGCCTCTTTCGTGCGCAGCTATTTCATGGCGATCGTCGGCCAGCGGACGATCTACGAGCTGCGCAACAGCCTCTACCGGCACCTGCAGACATTGTCGCTCGGATTTTTCGCGCAGCGCCGCACGGGAGAGCTCATGTCGCGCGTCACCAACGACGTTAACGCGGTGCAGCAGCTGATCACGGGGGGCGTCATGGAAATCGCCACCGACGCGGCGACATTCCTGGTGATCATGGGCCTTCTTTTTTTCACCGACTGGCGCCTCATGCTTTTCCTGCTGGCGACTTTCCCGGTCACGATCCTGGTCACCATGAAATTCGGCAAGTCCATCCGCAGCGCCTACCGGGAAGTTCAGAAGCACATCGCGCACGTAAACGAGCATCTGCAGGAAACCATCGCGAACATCCGCGTGGTCAAGTCGTTCGGCAACGAGGAATACGAGATTGACCGGTTTGACCAGCACAACCTGCTCAACATGGAGGCGAGCATCAACGCGGTGCGGCTCTGGTCGATTTATTTCCCGCTGATAGAGATGATGAATTACCTCGGGCTGGTGATTATTCTCACGTTCGGCGTAACGCGCGTGATGGCCAGCGAGCTCAGCCTCGGCACGCTCGTCGCCTTCATGGCCTACTACCAGCTCTTGCAGCAGCCCGTCCGGCGCTTCAGCCACGTCATGAACATAGTGCAGCAGGCTTCGGCCGCGGCAGAGCGAGTGTTCGAAATCATGGATACCGCGCCCGACATCACCGATAGCCCGGGCGCGGTCCCGCTGGCCACGTGCCGGGGAGCCCTGGCAATCGAGCACGTCACCTTTTCATACCGGGGCGGCCGCGACCCCGTTCTGCGCGATGTATCGCTTGAAATTCAACCGCAAAGCACCGTGGCGCTCGTCGGCCCCTCCGGCGCCGGGAAAAGCACCATAGTCAACCTGCTCATGCGCTTCTACGATCCGCAGGAGGGGCGCATCCTCATGGACGGCGGCGACCTGCGCGGCCTTACCATAGAATCGGTGCGCAGGCAGTATGGGGTGGTGTCGCAGGAAATCCTGCTGCTCAACGGCACGGTGGCTGAAAACATCGCTTATGGCCGGCCGGGCGCCCTGCAGGACGAGATAACGGCCGCGGCGCGCGAGGCCAACGCCCACGATTTTATAACCGATTTTCCCGAGGGGTATAACACCCAGGTGGGCGAGCGCGGGGTAAAACTTTCGGGCGGCCAGCGCCAGCGCATTGCCATCGCGCGGGCCTTGCTTAAAAACCCGGCGATCCTGGTGTTCGACGAGGCGACCAGCCATCTTGACAGCGAGGCCGAGCAGCGCATCCAGCAGGCCATGGAGAGGCTGCGCGCAAACCGCACCTGCATTGTCATCGCGCACCGGCTGTCAACCGTGCAACGCGCCGACCTGATGGTCGTGCTCGACAAGGGCAGGATCGTGGAGCAAGGCCGCCCCGCGCAGCTTCTGGCGGAAGGTGGCCGTTACGCCGGCATGTTCAACCTGCAGTTCGGCGCATCAGGAAAGAAAGGGTGACTCCTATGGAGTAGAGGTTGGCGTTGTTGGCAAATGATAAAAATTACTAATTAAGACGCGTCCCCAATTATATGCTTGTTGTCAGTGTTCATAACGTGTTCATCCGTGATTGGTTCGACATTGGATTGTCTGCTTCGCTGCTTGCACGAGACTGGCCAA
>Ga0172380_10003139_pt1 | contig 23504 bp, 17 predicted proteins | sample Leawe162metaG_FD_119747 | JGI IMG/M metagenome (GOLD analysis project Ga0172380, IMG submission 119747) | Leachate microbial communities from a municipal landfill in Southern Ontario, Canada - Leachate well 162 metaG | ecosystem: Engineered > Solid waste > Landfill > Unclassified | place...
CTCAAGAGCAAGAACGGCGGCGCCAGCATGGTCGAACCGCTGTCGACCGGCATCGCCTATGGCATCCTCGATCGCGTCGCGCAAGACAAGATTCCGATGACCACACTCGGCTATGGCCGTTCCGATGCCGCCGATGGTCGTGTCTTCCCTTACGTGTTCCCGCTCATCACCAGCTATTGGGATCAGGCCGCCGGCATGATCAAGTACCTGGGCGAGAAGGAAGGCGGACTGGCCAAGCTCAAGGGCAAGAAGATCGTGCACCTGTATCACGACTCCGCCTTCGGCAAGGAGCCTTTCCCGGTATTTGAGGCCTATGCCAAGGAACTTGGCTTTGAACTGATCAAGCTGGCCGTGCCGCATCCGGGCAACGAGCAGCAGTCGCAATGGCTGCAGATTCGCCAGGCCAAGCCTGACTACGTGATTCTGTGGGGCTGGGGCGTGATGAATCCGACCGCGTTGAAGACGGCGCAGCGCAACGGTTATCCGACTTCGAAGATCCTCGGCGTCTGGTGGTCGGGATCGGAGGAAGACGTGATTCCGGCCGGCGATGCCGCCAAGGGCTATTCCTCAATGACGTTCAATACGCCGGGCAACTATCCGCTGCTCGATGAAATCAAGAAGAAAGTCTATGCCGCCGGCAAGGGCAACATGGAAGACAAGTCGCGCATCGGCTCGACCTACCACATGCGTGGCGTGACCGCAGGCATCCTGTGGGTCGAGGCGATCCGCAAGGCGCAGGAAAAATACGGCAAGGGCAAGGTGATGACGGGCGAGCAGGTACGCTGGGGATTCGAGAACCTCAACGTCGACGAAGCCAAGCTCAAGGCGCTGGGCGCGCTCGGCATGATGCCTCCGGTCAAGACCACTTGCCTGGACCACGAAGGCTCGGGCGCCGTCAAGGTGCAGCAATGGGATGGCAGCAAGTGGAAGGCGATCACGCCGAACTGGGTGGTCGGTGACCGCGCCATGATCCGCAAGATGGTGGAAGAAGGCGCCGCCAAGTACGCGGCCGAGAAGAAGATCTCGCCGCGCGACTGCTCCAAGGAAGGCTAAGCGTAACCCCGGCAGCAGGCGCAGAGAAACATCCTCCGCCCGCTGCCGCCTATCCCTGCGATCCAACCTGCCTCATTCATGAATTCCCAAACCGCCACCACTCACACCGCGCTGCTCAGCGTCAATAACGTTGAAGTGATTTATGATCACGTCATTCTGGTACTGAAAGGCGTGTCGCTGGGCGTACCCGAAGGTAAGATCGTGGCGCTGCTCGGCGCCAATGGCGCCGGCAAGAGCACTACCTTGAAATCGGTTTCCACCCTGCTGCGCGGCGAGCGCGGCGATGTCACCAAGGGTTCGATCGAATTTCGCGGTGAACGCATCGATCATCTGTCGCCCAACGACCTGGTCAAACGCGGCATGGTCCAGGTGATGGAAGGCCGCCACTGCTTTGGCCACCTCACGGTCGAGGAAAATCTGCTGACCGGCGCCTATACGCGCAAGTTGTCGCGGGCCGAACTCAAGCAAACCCTGGAAAAGGTCTACGACTATTTCCCGCGCCTGAAGCAACGCCGCACATCGCAGTCCGGCTACACCTCGGGTGGCGAACAACAGATGACGGCGATCGGCCGGGCACTGATGGCCAAGCCGACCATGATCCTCCTCGATGAGCCATCGATGGGTCTGGCGCCGCAGATTGTCGAGGAAATTTTCGAGATCGTGCGCGACCTCAACAAGCGCGAGCAAGTCAGTTTCCTGCTCGCCGAGCAGAACACCACGGTGGCGCTGCGCTATGCCGATTTTGGCTACATCCTCGAAAACGGCCGGGTGGTCATGGAAGGCGACGCCAAGGAACTCGCCAGCAACGAGGACGTGAAGGAGTTCTATCTCGGTATCTCCTCGGCCGGGCGCAAGAGTTTTCGCGACGTCAAGCATTACCGCCGCCGTAAACGCTGGCTCGCTTGACGAACGCATATCGCACGGCGCGCTGCGGCGTTGCTCAAGGGCTTATATAGCGCTGCTATACCGCGCCCCTTCGCGCCTTGCATCGCTTGGCGCTATGCGTTCGTCACTGTTGCCCTGTCGAACCTTTGTTGGAGTTTGTGATGTCCAAGTTTCTTGATTCTCTCGAAACCCGCGATCCCGCCGAGCGCGAGCGCGACCTGATGGCGCGACTGCCGCAGCAGGTTGCGCATGCCAAGAACAACTCGGCGTATTTTGCCGGCGCGCTGGCGGCGGTCGATGCGGCGAGCGTCAATAGCTGTGCTGCCCTGGCTGCTTTACCGGTGTTGCGCAAGCATACGCTGATCGATTTGCAGAAGCAGCAGAAGCCGTTTGGCGGCTTGACGGCGACACCGATCGCAGGGCTTGGCCGGGTGTTCTCCTCGCCGGGTCCGATCTACGATCCCGAAGGGCGCGGCGCCGACTGGTGGCATTTTGCGCGGGCGTTGTATGCAGCGGGATTCCGGTCGGGCGATCTGGTGCATAACACGTTCTCGTATCACTTCACCCCGGCTGGCTTCATGTTCGAAGGCGCGGCACAGAAAATCGGCTGTTGCGTATTCCCCGCCGGCACGGGACAGACCGAGATGCAGGTGGCGACGATTGCCGATTTGCATCCGGTCGCTTACGTCGGAACGCCCTCCTTCCTCAAGATCATTATCGAGAAAGCCGACGAACTCAAGGCGGATATTTCCTGCGTGAAAAAAGCCATGCTGTCCGCCGAGGCTTTTTTCCCGGCGCAGCAAACATTCTTCAAAGCGCGCGGGATCGAGTGCTTCCAGAGCTACGGCACCGCCGACCTGGGGATGATCGCCTACGAAACCGAGGCACATCAAGGCCTGGTGCTCGACGAAAACCTGATCCTGGAAATCGTGCGGCCCGGTACCGGCGATCCTGTCGCACCGGGAGAGGTCGGCGAGGTCCTCATCACTTCCTTCAATCCCGACTATCCGCTGATTCGTTTTGCCACCGGCGACATGTCCGCGGTATTGCCCGGCACCTCGCCCTGTGGCCGCACCAACACGCGCATCAAAGGCTGGATGGGGCGTGCCGACCAGACCACCAAGGTCAAGGGCATGTTCGTCCATCCTGAGCAGGTGGCCGCGGTGGTCAAACGTCATGCTGAAATCGGCAAGGCACGCCTGATTGTGACCAATCCGCAAACCAGCGACAGCATGACGCTGCGCTGCGAGGTCGCCAACCCGGCAGACGGACTGGCCGAGGCTGTCGCCGCCAGCATCCGCGATATCACCAAGTTGCGCAGCGAGGTCGAACTGGTTGCTCCCGGCAGCCTGCCCAATGACGGTAAAGTGATCGAGGATGCCCGCAAGTATGACTAAGAATACTGAACGCACGAAGCCGCTCGCCGGCTTGACCGTGCTGGACCTGACCCGTCTGCTACCCGGTCCAGCCGCAACGCTGCATCTCGCCGATCTCGGCGCCGACGTCATCAAGATCGAGGATACGGGTCTGGGCGATTATGGACGCAGCCTGGGCGCCGGCGCCGAGGCTGCCAACCGCGCCGGTGAAGACAGTCCGTTCTTCAGACTGCTCAATCGCAACAAGCGCAGCCTGCGCCTCGATCTCAAGCGCGCCGAGGGCATCGAGATATTCCTGCGTCTGGCCGCCAAGGCCGACGTGATCTTAGAAGGCTTCCGGCCGGGCGTGGTCGACAAGCTCGGCATCGGCTATGACAAGGTCAAGACCATCAATCCACGCATCGTCTATTGCGCCATCAGCGGCTATGGCCAAAGCGGGCCGTGGCGTGAACGGGCCGGTCACGACATCAACTACATTGCCATGGCCGGTGTGCTCGACCAGATCGGCACAAAAGGCGCCGCACCGGCCCTGCCCAATTTTCAGATTGGCGACTTGCTCGGCGGTGCCCTGACCTCACTGGTTGGATTGCTTGCCGCGGTGATCGACGCCAAGACCAGCGGTCAGGGACGATACATCGACGTCGCCATGACCGATGCCGTGTTCGCCCATGCGTTCTCGGCCATGCTGGTGACGCTTGAACAGGGAAAACCGGCTGCACGCGGAGACGACCTGCTGTCCGGCGGCGTGCCCTGCTACGGGGTATATCGCACGGCCGATGACCGCTATCTGGCAGTCGGCGCGCTCGAACCGAAATTCTGGGAAATGCTTTGCACTGCAGTGGCGCGTCCCGATCTTGTACCCTTTGGCCTCGCTTCAGGACAACAAGGCGACTGGGCCAAGAACCAGCTCGCCGAACTGATCATGACCCAACCTCTGGCACATTGGGAAGCCTTGTTCGACAAGGTGGACTGCTGCGTTACACCCGTGTTAACCCTGGATGAAGCGATGCGACATGAACATATTACCGCTCGAGGCATGCTCACTCACGTCGGCGGAATAGCGCAATTTGCCCCGCCCTACCAGATTTCCGATTTCATGTTTGATACCGACCAGCCTGCTCCCGCCGCAGGCCAGCATAGCGCAACCATACTTGCCGAAGCCGGCTACAGTGCCGCAGACATCGCCGCACTGCGCGATTCCGGCGTCATCTGACCGACTGCCTTTAGCCCGGTAGCCCTAGGCCTGCGGCTTCTTCTTTCTGGCCGCTGCCGGCTTCTTTTTCGGTGGCGGCTCTTCCGCAGCACTGGTCGTCTGCATGAAATTCCAGGGCCAGTTGGCCGGATTCATGGAGGGATTGGCAAAGGGATTGGGCTGCGCTTCCGCGCTGCCGGAAGACTGGCTCATGGTCTGGAATGCCGCGATGGTGGCGCGCTGCATCTCCAGCCCCTGGATGCTCATCTGCAGCATGTTCAGATTCATTTTCAACCAGCCTTCGACCGCCTTGAGATCGGTGATGCGCTTGTCAAGTTCGTCGACGTCGAGCGTCGGCGTAACCATGCCGGGCAGCGGAAAGCCCATGCCACCCCACATCGATTTCAGGAATTCCATCGGGTCTTGCGTTTGTGCCGAGTCGGTCATGATCCGTTCCCCAGTTGAGGATTGCTCCTGTTGCAGAGATATTACTCCTGCAACCAGCAGCGGAACAAATTCTTGCGATGGCGCCTGTTACAACCGGTCTTGATCGATCAGGCGGCTACCGCAGTCGTGGAGACTGCATGAGCAGTCGGCGGAAGCGCGGCCCTGCCGCGCTCAACCACTTCGTCATCCACCGTGATCTGCAAGAGGTCGAGCACCTGATGCGCCATGCCACGGCAAGCGTGGGACAAAGCCGTGGGGAATGCGTTGGGAATCTCTGTCTGCAACAACAATTTGCTCGCCGAGAGATTGAACACCGGCTCAAGAATACGATCGCGGTAGGGCGCGAGAAACTCCGTCACGGTTTTCTCTGCCGCCTCGCGCTGCCAGGCGTTGGTTGGCCACTGGGTCGGCACCGCGTAGGCACGCGGGAACATTTCGAGATCGCGGATCACGGTGCGGATATCTTCATGCGAATCGCGGAACGGCAGCAGTACCAGATCGGCCAGGCTGTAGAGCTTGCGATCCATCTCGGTGCGGTTGCCACCGCCATCGATCACGCCAAGCCAGGCTTTCAAAGCCCGCACTTTGTCTACCACCTTGGCCAAAGCCTCACGGGTCCGTGCATCCGCGGTCAGGTAGCGGCGGCTGGCGGGATTGAGCGGCTCGCGATAGGTGTCGGTCAGCACACAAACCGAACGCTGACCGACCAGACCGAAACCCTGGCAGAGCATGTGCGAAAGCGTAGTCTTGCCGGTGCCGCCCTTGTTGCCAATGACGCAGATGATATCTGCCATGGTGCCTCCCCGTTATTTGCCCCATTTGCCGCTGATACCGGCGGAGCGTATATCAGGCTCGGATTATTGGCGAAAGCATTGCCCGGCGATGCGGTGAAATGCAAGGCAATCGGGGCTTATTTCAGTACCGCGAAAACGGGAGCCGCCCTATATGCGGTAGCAATGGAGCTGGGTTGCTCGCCGATCAGCGACTTCAACAATACATTCTGCCACCGCATCGGGAACTTCAAAACTATTGCTCACCAGCAATGTGCCAGAACGCATCTCGAGGCGTGCCTTGGCCATCAGGCGCGGCATCGGGTGCGGCGAGAGGAAGGCGTAAACAACCGCAAAAGGTCCCAGGTGCTGTTGCCAGAAATCGCCATAAACGATCTGCAGATTGGCGTGTCCAAGGCTGGTCAGCCTGGCCCAGAGCCAGGGCAGGGGTGCGTGTTCGATGCCGAGGAACTGGCAGTCCGGGCGCACTTGCGCCAGGCAGCGCAGCAAACCACCCGGCCCGCATCCCAGATCGATGACCCGGCATGGTTCGGCGGGTAGCAGTTGCAGCAGTGCCGCAGCAGTGGTCGCGTTGGACAGGTACAGCGGTACCCGGCTTTGATCCGTGCGCCAATAGATCAGCAGCAGCAGGATGAAAATTGCCAGATACCAGCCCGGTGCCAGTTCCAATTCACTCGCCAGTACCACTGCTGGCAGAAAGCCGCAATGGATGACCAGCCACCACTGCGGTGAACCGAGCCAGTTGCCGATGAGCGCTGCGCAGATGCCCTGCAACCCGGCAATCGCGAGTGGTGAACCCAGGCCTTGCGGATAAGCGATACGCACCAATGCGACTGCAAGGATGCCACCGAGAACCTGGGCAATCAGGGCGTTGCGCAACGGCGAAGAAGAAGGTGACATGCCGCGATGATACCGCGCTGAGCATCGGTCGAGGCTGCCCCAGGCGCGGAGTGGCCCAATGACCCAGAGTCACTTCCTTCGGGGCGCGACCAAAAGCCACTTCCTTCGGGGCGTATAATTTGCGCATGCCTTCCGCCACGCCGCAACTCCTCGCCGGTCTCAATCCTGAACAACTCGCCGCCGTTACGCTTCCTCCCCAGCATGGCCTGATCCTGGCCGGTGCCGGCAGCGGCAAGACGCGCGTCCTGACCACGCGCATCGCCTGGCTGATCTCCACCAGCCAGGTTGGACCGCACGGCATACTCGCCGTGACGTTCACCAACAAGGCCGCCAAGGAAATGTTGACGCGTCTTTCCGCGATGCTGCCGCTCAGTTTCAACAACTCTGCGCGCGGCATGTGGATCGGCACCTTTCATGGCCTCTGCAACCGCCTGCTGCGCGCCCATTACGTTGAGGCCGGCTTGCCGCAGTTGTTCCAGATCCTCGATCAGGCCGACCAGCTTTCGGCGATCAAGCGCCTGCTCAAATCGCTCAATGTTGACGACGAAAAATTTCAGCCGCGCGAGTTGCAGCATTTCATCAATGCCCAGAAGGAACAGGGCTGCCGCGCCTCCGCCGTCGAAGCCTGGGATGATTTCAGTCGCAAGCGTGTCGAACTCTACGATGCCTACGAGCAGCAATGCCAGCGCGAAGGCGTGGTGGATTTTGCCGAACTGCTGCTGCGTTCATTCGAGTTGCTGTCACGCAATGAAATCCTCTGCCGCCATTACCAGCAGCGTTTTCGCCACATCCTCGTCGATGAGTTCCAGGACACCAACCAATTGCAATACCGCTGGTTGAAGCTGTTGGCAGGATGGAACCCGCGCAGTCACGGCGAAGGGCCGTCCCGAGCCGGGATGACACGCGGCGAAGCCGCAAACCGAACAGTGGACTCTGCGGAGTTCCCCGTATTGAACGAGCGCAGCGAGCAAGCAGGCGTCCCCTCGCGAGGGGGGAACGAAGGGGGCGGGTATATTTTCGCGGTAGGAGACGACGATCAGTCGATCTACGCTTTTCGCGGCGCAGACGTCGGCAACATGCGCGACTTTGAGCACGAGTTCAAGGTAGCCAATGTCATCCGGCTGGAACAGAACTACCGCTCGCACGGCAACATCCTTGATGCCGCCAATGCCATCATCAAGAACAACGAAACGCGGCTCGGCAAAAATCTGTGGACCGATGCCGGCAGCGGCGAACCGATTCGCGTTTCCGAGACCTTGAGTGACATCGACGAGGCACGCTGGATTGTCGAGGAAATCAAGGCGCTGTCGCGCGATGGCCATGCCCGGGCCGAGTGCGCCCTGCTCTATCGCTCCAATGCCCAATCGCGCGTGCTGGAGCATGCCTTGTTCAATGCCGGTTTGCCTTATCGCGTATATGGCGGCCTGCGCTTTTTCGAGCGGCAGGAGATCAAGCACGCCCTGGCTTACCTGCGCCTGATCGCCAACCCCGACGATGACACGGCCTTTGCCCGCGTGGTGAATTTCCCCACACGCGGCATCGGCGCACGCTCGCTGGAACAACTCGCCGATCTGGCCAAGACCCAGGAAAGCAGCCTGCATGCGGCAATCGGGCAACTTACCGGCAAGGCGCAAACCTCACTGGCCAGCTTCGCCCAGCTCATCGTCAAAATGCGCGAGGGCAGCAGCGATTTGCCGCTGCCCGAGGTGGTCGACCATATCCTCGATTTGTCCGGCCTCAAGGAACACTACCGCAACGAAAAGGAAGGCCAGGATCGCCTGGCCAATCTCGACGAACTGATCAATGCCGCGGCCAACTTCGTCATGGAAGAAAGCCGCCACGACAACCCCGATGCGAATGCGCAAGACCAGACCGATCTGGCAGCTTTCCTCGCCCATGCCGCGCTCGAGGCCGGCGAGCACCAGGCCGGCGACAGCGATGACGCGGTGCAGCTGATGACGGTGCATTCCGCCAAGGGTCTGGAATTCAACGTGGTTTTCATCAGCGGCCTTGAGGAAGGGCTGTTTCCCCACGAGCAATCGCAGATGGAAGAAAAAGGGCTCGAGGAAGAACGCCGCCTGATGTATGTCGCCGTCACCCGTGCGCGGCAACGGCTATATCTGTCCTTCGCCCAGACCCGCATGCTGCACGGTCAGACGCGCTACAACCTGTCGTCACGGTTCCTGGAAGAGATTCCGGCGAGCTTGCTGAAATGGCTGACGCCGAAAATCAGGAATGACTTCGTCGCCCAGCCCAAGGCCAGTTATGCTTCGATCCCCGCCCCGGCACAAGTACCGCGCCAGTCACATTCCTTGCAGCGGGAAAACGAAAGCGGGTTGCGCATCGGGCAGAATGTCCGGCACGCCAAATTCGGCGTGGGCGTCATCGTCAATGCCGAAGGCTCGGGCACTGATGCACGGGTGCAGGTGAATTTCGGTCACGCCGGCATGAAGTGGCTGGCATTGTCCATTGCCAAGCTGACGCCGGCATAGGTACAATCTCAGGTGTTCTGCCCGGCAAAAAAATAATTCGTAATCAAGTCCTGCAGCAGCTTCTCGACGGTGGCATCTTCCATGGTGCTGATTTCCTGGTAAAGAGATTTGGCGATGCCTTCGAACAGGACAATCAGGCGGGGATCAAAGTGACTGCCGCTGTCACGGCGAAGAATCGCCAGCGCTTCCTCGAACGGCATGGCTTCCTTGTAAGGCCGCTTTGAAGTCAGCGCATCAAAGACGTCCGCTATGGCGAAAATGCGGGCATTGACCGGAATTTCCTCACCCTTGAGTCCGCGCATGTAGCCGGTGCCGTTGAATTTTTCGTGATGGAATTCGACCACGTCATGGGCAGTCTTCAGCCAGTTTGATTTGGCCAGGATGTCCATGCCCAGGGTAACGTGGGTTTTCATAACCGCAAATTCCGCCTCTGTGAGTTTCCCCGGTTTCAGCAGGATGTTGTCGGTGATCCCGATTTTGCCGACGTCATGGAGAAAAGCCCCGGCAATCAGGTTGCGGATCGTTTCCGTATCCACCTGGGCGGCTTCAGCCAGGCGCACGGCATAGATCGAGACACGATAGTTGTGGATGTTGGTATCCGAATCGCGCTTGGCAATGGCGCCACCGAGCACTTCCATGAGTTCGATATTGCCCTTGAGCAGATCGCGCGTGAATTTGATCACCTTGCGATTGAGCGACATGATGACCGGATAAAGCACCAGGGTCGTCAGCAATACTGTACACAGTGCGATCAGCAAGGTTATGGCGAGTTCCTGGCGCAGACGACTCAGCGTCTCCGAATCAATGATGATGACGCCTTCAAAGTAGCCGGCGATGCTTCCCTTGGCATCCTTGAGCGGCACCATCACCTGCAAGACCGTTTGCTTGTCTACGATGAATCGTTCGTATTGCGGCACGTCTCCCAGGGGAAAAGTGTGGCCGTGCAGCTTGAGATGGTCCTCGATCGCCCCGTGCTGTGAATTGACCTGCTCAAGGATGCGCTTGCGCTCGCGGTTGTAGATTTCGACGACGACGAATTGTCCGCGCACGAAATCCTCGGCAAGCTGCTTCAATGCGGCCCGATCGGCATTGTCGCCGTTGATCAGGCTCAGGCTGGCATCCGTGAGCTTGGCCGACTCGGCAATAGCCAGTTCCACCAGCTGATCGTCAATTTTTTCAATGCCGAAATAGGACACTGCACCACCGACCGCCAGGGAAACGCCGATCCAGCCGATCAGCAGACGATTCAAGAGGGTGCGATGTATGTTCAGCATAAGGGGCAAGTCGGGTTCCGCCAGACAACGATCGTATTATATGCCGACACGCCAGGCCGTCATCGACGGCGCTACCGGGGGTGTACCGGTTCAGGCAGTCTTGCGGGTCTTGCCCTTTGCAACAGATTTCTGGGGTTTCGCCAATTCCTTGTACAGTTCGGCAAATTCCTGCGCCAGCTTGTGGCGCGGATCAAGGTGGATCATCGGTTTGGCCTGCTGATGCGATTCCTTGATTTTGACCGAGGAGGAAAGCCGCGTCTTGAGCACGGGCAAGCCCTCCTTGCGCAGTTCTGCAACCAGTTGCTGCGGCAGATTGGCGCGCGGCAGGTATTGGTTGATTACGATGCCCTCCACCTGCAAACTCGCGTTGTGATCGGCCTGGATCTCGGTGACATTTTCGAGCAGGGCATACAGCGCACGCCGCGCAAATTCGTCGCAATCAAAGGGAATCAGACAACGGTCCGCGGCAATCAGGGCCGAACGGGTGTAGAAGTGCAGCGCCGGCGGCGTGTCGATCCAGATCTCGTCGTATTCGTCCAGTTCATCGAGCGCCTCGCGCAACTTGTAGATTTTGTAGCGCGACTCGAGCTTGGCCTGCAACTCTTCCAGCGAAGGGTGCGAGGGCAGCAAATGCAATCGCTCGAAAGGCGTGGGAACAATGAATTCTTCGGTGGCACGCGGACGCAGCTTAAAGCTCAGCATCTGGTCGAAAAAATCGGTCGCGGTCAGTTCCAGCGCATCGGCTGCGGCACCGATCAGATAGCGCGTCGAATTGGCCTGCGGATCTAGGTCGATGACCAGGGTCCGGACGCCCTGGGCCGCAGCAATGGCCGCCAGATTGCAGGTGATGGTGCTCTTGCCGACACCACCCTTCTGATTGAAGACAACACGCTTTATTCCTGCGGAATTGGCTTTGCTCATGGGGCATTTCCTCCTGCGGTAAGAACCGGCATTTTGCCATATTTCATGCTCGATTGTTGCGATGCAGCAGAAGTCAACTCACAACCCCGGAACTCTGCATGGAAAGGCAATGTTGGTCAGGAGAGCACAGAAGGTCTGGAGAGTTCGCTCGTCCTCCCGGTGCAATAAGCGCACATATCGGCCGATCAAACTCTCCAGACCTTCTGCCTTAGCTACCTGATGTCAAACGGATAAAACAAAAATCAACTTGTCTTCCTTCGGCTATGGCTTATTCACCCAAAACCCCGTCCCTTTATCTAAAGACTTCCCGGTCGAGGCGAAGTCGAGATAGCCCCTGCTGGCGATGTAATTCTGAAAGTTGCCGCTATAGTCGAGCCCAGGAGAATACATATACCAAGTATTGCCGATAACATCCCACGCCCAAAGAGAAATCACCCCACCGTCCATACCTTCACCGAATTGCCTGGCGGTCATTGTCTCGCCTAAAGAGACGAGGCTCCAACCCTTGGCGAGTTTCGGTCTCAACGTCGCGTAAGTTATTGCAGTGCCGGTTATATAAACTATGCCGGCTTGCTTCGCATTGACCCAAAAACCTTCACCGCCGTCTATCGTACTTAGCAAACGATAACCCCTCGAGGCTGCATAGTCCGCCAACACAGTCCCGCCTTGTGCAGCAAGTGAGGGTGCATAAAAAGCCCATAGGTTTTCCTCTGCAATCCATTTCCATATCGTCACGAAGTGATTCGTGTCGGAAAACGTGGAGGCTACATCGATAGGGGCATCCGTTCCGTTGCCAACAAGGTTCCACCCCGGAACAATATTTAGAGAAAAATCATTTGTTGAGGTATTGCCAATGGATCCTCGAACAGTCAACTTCACCGCACCTGCAGAAGTGGCTGTTCCTTCAAGAGTAACAGGCACTAACTCTCCCTCTTTGACTGTGACCTCCTTACGTGCGATCTGGAGTCCATTCACCGTCAGGACAGGTACAAAGGTCTTGTCTTGGGTGTCATAGGGGGGGAAAGAGTAAGGCATCAGGTCGAATTTAACCGCCACCTTATCTCCCACCAGAACATTCGCCGTAGACAAATAGATTGGCCGGAACTGTCGACCAGTCAAAAAAGAGCTTTCCAGACTTACTAATCCGAGGCCTTTCAGACCGGCGAACGTGTTGTTCGGCGAAATGGTAAAACTATTGGCATTAAGATCAAAAATACCCATTCCCCAGCCATTTTCCACCCGGTTATCACGCACCACTGAACCGATGTGAGGGGTATGCGATTCGATCTGAATTCCCCAAATAGCGCTCTGCTGTATTAGGTTGGAAGCGATGGTGCTATTGGCGGCGTCACCAATGATGGTGACCCCTTTAATTGTATTTGTGATGGTGTTGTTGATGAACTGGATATTCGCTGCAGGAGGCTCGCTGCTAAACGCGCAAAACACATTTTCGAAAGTGTTGTTGTCAATCAGCGCCGCCCTGCCTTCATAACCAATTGCCGCGCCAAAGTCGCCTACCCAGGACCCTGCGTTTCGCAATTTGCTGTTCCTCATGCTGATCTCACCGCCCTCGTACACCCTGATCATAAAGAAATGATCCTTCTCAGGGCCGTTGATTTCGCTACCCTCGATCTCTAAAGCGCTGCCTGCCGGAACGTGGATCCAAATCCGCTGCTGCATGCCTTCCGGGGAAAAGGTCAGTATGGAATTTCGGATGATCAACCGTCCGCCCGGCGCGATCGAGATCCCTTTGGTGATTGTCTTGGTCTGACCTTCCCAGACAACCTCGCCGCTGATTTGAGTTACCTCGCTATGCGACTCGCCAAAATCGATGGGCTGGAAGCTTGGCGTGGCGACGCTGAGTATGGAGAAGGCATTCGCTACCGAGCCGCTATCTACGATGGAACTGGGTGCGTTTTCCCAATAGTTTCCCTGCCAGACATTTTTTGCGCCGCTGGCATTCTCCTCGATCGCGGGCAGGACGGACTGTAGAAAGTTATTTTCTGAAAGAACGTTTCCAGCCGACTGAACAGCCAAAACACTCTGTACACTATTGCGTATCTCATTTCCCCGGATCTGGTTTTCTCGCGCATCGAATAGGTAGAGTCCCCGATCAACCACCTGCATCACATTCCCACCCACCTGATTCTCCCAGGAAGTGAAAAGACTAATTCCCTCTCCGGCATGGTTGATTTGATTATTGTGAATGGAATTGCCATAGGAACGATACGCGAAAATGCCATCTTCAAGAATACGGTCCAGCGTATTCCCATTGATGATATTCCCTGATGTCCAGCGCAGAACGATTCCCAGTCCGGCATCGCGAATCGCATTCCCCGCAATCTTGTTATTCTTCGATTGGAGAATGAACAGGATTGCCGACCCTGAATTCTCAAGGCTGTTATTCTCGATAACGTTATTATTGGACCAACTTTGAAGGGCGATTCCTCCCTCCCCAGTCCACCATTTTCCTCCTTTCACCATGTTCCCGGAAATCTGATTGTTGCTCGAAGCGTGTAGCGAGACCCCGTTCTTTATGTTCAATATGGTATTCCCATGCACTTCATTGTGGTCGGAGAACATCAAGCTAATGCCATTTGTAGCCAGTCCAGAATTCTGATTCAGACCTGGTTCGCCAATGATGCTGTTACCTGAAATATGTGTTAGAGAAGAGTGCCAAAACGAGATAGCGTCAGAAAGATCGTGGTCTGGTTGTAAAGTAAATGCATTGTCATCTATGACTGCCTGCGTCGCGTGGATGATGGCGATCTCGATGTTACGGAAGGTGGAGTTACGGATGACAATCTGCTGTGGAGTCTCGGCCAAAAGCATAGCGCGTGGCTGAGCTGTGACTACGGAACTTTGGGTGAATTCAATGGCTCCTCCCGGCTCCACATATAGGCTGGTGATCCCGCTTCTAGACCACATATCAAACGAATCCGAAGGGAAATTTATCTCGAGGACTGTATTCTTCAGAACCAGGGTGGCATTGCTGAGGACTCGCACCTGGCCGTTGATGACCAATTTCTCATTCTCGATGGTCTGTTGGCCTTGAACTATCCAATCACCATTAATCGTGCGTACAGGTGAATCCGAAGTCGGTCCCGGCGGTACAGCGCTTGCAGTGCCGATCCACGCATTACTTCCCGCGAAAAGCAAGATCAACCACAACCGAGAACGGATGAATGTGCGCACGAATTCAACAGATACCGACATGAACCATCCTTTCAAAGGAAAGTTTGGCGGAAAAGGATAGGAAATTTGCTCCTGATTTTTTCCGGTATCTTGCCGATTGTGTAACTTCAAGGAATTCTCCCGAACAGTGCAGGCCACTGTCCTGATTTGCAAACTGTAGACCCTATTAATAATATGGTCAATCTGGCGTCATTAAAGCTATTCACCAAAATTTAGGTCGTCAGACCGAGACGCGTGATCCCTTCGCAAACAGATCGGTTCCTTGCTCCGGCAGATGCGCGTGCTTAACGACGGAAAGCAGCAGAGAACCGGCCAGTGATCAGGTGTTGCGCGTCGCAAGACGCGATTGGCATATCAATCACGGATTACGGAGACCTCAAAGACCGACCCCAGTCGATTCTGGAGCTGTCACATGGTCTCGATTCGGCGATATGTGCGTTGCCCAGCACCGGGAGCCGGAGCGAGACCACGTGACAGCTCCGGCACAAGCACTCCGAGCGGTTCTTCTTTGAATTGCCCAAGCTGGGCTGGCCGACGATTACTTTCAACCGCACCTTGCGCAAGCAATGTGCTGACGGCACCGCGGTGCGCGGAGTATCATCAGCACTCTTCAAGCCACATCACGACAAGCTCATGGAAAAAGATCTTAGCGCCGCCGCCCTCGAATATCACTCCTTCCCGACCCCGGGGAAAATTTCGGTCGTTCCCACCAAGGGACTCACCAACCAACGCGACCTCGCCCTGGCCTATTCGCCCGGCGTTGCCGTCGCCTGTGAGGCCATCGTGGCGGATCCGGCGCAAGTCAGCCGGCTCACCAGCCGCGCCAATCTGGTCGGCGTGGTCACCAACGGCACGGCCGTGCTGGGCCTGGGCAACATTGGTCCGCTCGCTGCCAAACCGGTAATGGAAGGCAAGGGGGTGCTGTTCAAAAAATTCGCCGGCATCGATGTCTTCGACATCGAACTCGACGAACCCGATGCGGACAAGCTGATCGATATGATTGCTGCGCTGGAACCGACTTTCGGCGGCATCAATCTCGAGGACATCAAGGCGCCCGAGTGTTTCTACATCGAACGGAAGCTGCGCGAGCGCATGAAAATCCCGGTATTCCACGACGATCAGCACGGCACGGCCATCGTCGTGGGTGCGGCGGTATTGAACGGTCTCAAGCTGATCGGCAAGGACATCGGCGCTGTGAAACTGGTCACCAGCGGTGCCGGTGCAGCGGCCCTGGCGTGCCTGGAAATGCTGGTGGCGCTCGGCGTCAAAGTGGAAAATGTCTGGGTCACCGATATCCACGGCCTGGTCTATGTCGGCCGCAAGGAGGAAATGGAACCGATCAAGGCGCGCTACGCGAAAGAGACCGAGGAGCGTACCCTGACCGAAGTCATCGCTGGTGCCGACGTTTTCCTCGGTCTGTCGGCCGGCGGCGTGCTCAAGCCGGAAATGGTGGCGAAGATGGCACCCAACCCGCTGATCCTGGCGCTGGCCAATCCGACACCGGAAATCCTGCCGGAGCAGGTATTGTCCGTACGTAATGACGCCGTCATGGCAACGGGACGCTCCGACTATCCCAACCAGGTCAATAATGTGCTGTGCTTCCCTTTCATCTTCCGCGGTGCGCTCGACGCCGGCGCGACCACCATCAATGAGGCCATGAAACTGGCTGCGGTGCGCGCCATTGCCGAACTGGCACAGGCGGAAACTTCCGACGTGGTGGCCAAGGCCTATGGCGGCGAGAGCCTCAAATTTGGCCGGGAATACCTGATCCCCAAACCCTTCGATCCGCGTCTGATCGTCAAGATCGCACCGCAGGTGGCCGAGGCCGCCATGACCTCCGGCGTGGCGACGCGTCCCATCGCGGATCTGGAAGCGTATCGTGAAAAGCTCAACAACTTCGTCTATCACTCCGGCTTCGTGATGAAGCCGGTGTTCGCCTCCGCCAAGCAGGCGCCGCGCAAGGTACTGTATGCCGAAGGCGAGGACGAGCGCGTGCTGCACGCGATCCAGGCCGTGCTCGACGAGGGACTGGCCCAGCCGTCAGTGATCGGCCGGCCCGAAGTCATCGAAGAAAAAATCAAGCAAGCCGGCTTGCGGCTGGTCCCCGGCCGCGATTTCGAGGTCATCGTGCCCGGCGTCGATTCGCGCCATCGTGAACTGGCCGCCAGGTATCACAAGCTCATGGGACGTTCCGGCGTCACGCCGGAACTGGCAGAGCAGGCATTACGCAGCGACGCCACCCTGCTCGGCTCCATGCTGCTAAGGCGCGGTGACGTCGACGCCATGCTCTGCGGCACGGTCGGGCGCCATGCACAGCACCTCAAGCACATTGCCGACGTCATCGGTCTGGAAGACAACGCGACCAGCTTCGCCGCCATGAACCTGCTGATGCTGTCGCGAAACACCATGTTCATCTGCGACACCTATGTCAACGAGGAACCCAGCCCGGAGGTAATCGCCGACATTGCCCTGATGGCCGCAGAGGAAGTACGTCGCTTCGGCCTCACGCCCAAGGTGGCCCTGCTGTCGCACTCGAATTTCGGCAGCGTCCAGTCCGCCTCGGCACTCAAGATGCGGGCGGCGCGGGCGATCATCGAAAAGCGGGCGCCGACGCTCGAGGTCGATGGCGAAATGCACGCGGACACCGCGCTGTCCGAAGCAATCCGCAGCCGGCTCTACCCCGACAGCCGCCTCAAGGGAGAAGCCAACCTGCTGATCATGCCGAATGTCGACGCCGCCAACATCGCCTTCAACCTGCTCAAAGTCACCAGCGGCGACGGCATCACCGTCGGCCCGATCCTGCTCGGCGCAGCGAAACCGGCACATATCCTGACCTCGACCGCAACCGTGCGCCGGCTGGTGAATATGACGGCGCTGGCGGTGGTGGATGCGAATCACCTGCGGGGGTAAGGGAATACAGGGCTAGCGCAATATGATTTTCGGATTGAGATCCTTGAAACACATGCCCCAGCTTCAACAACCGGCACCCGTGCGGAACTTATTCAACAACCTTACCTATCGCATATTTGATAGGTATTTTGATCAAATCCAGCATCTTGCAGTAGTAGACGGCAAAATTTTGAAATTGGCGGTCCGGAAGTACCGAGGCCAAACGCACCGGAAGCAGACTCAAACGATACAGCAAGCGGAGAGGTCTCGGATAACCGGATTCGATAGATGCGACACCCTGCTGTTGTATCGCAACAGCAATGCACTCAGATCTTAAAGCCAGGGCATCAAAGCGAAATATTTTCTCCCCTCCTATTTTCTCGCCGACAAAATACAGGTCGCATTCATGTCTATTGGTCAGGAAGAAGTATGACGAGAACAGGTTCGATAAATCGACAGCCTTCTTGAAATCATTTTCCGTCAGGTTCAGATAATAGTCCCAGCCTACGCTTTGTGTCCCGGGGGACTCTTTGGGGCGAGTACGAGTTGTTCCGTGTTCTACCCGGCCTGTTGTGGCACAAGTGAAAATCACAACGCCACCGGCTTTCGTCATGCGATGCATATTCAGAAAAGTTTCTGACCACTGCGGGTTATGCTCGAAGCATTCGCACGATACGGTTAAATCATAAGTTTCGTCGGGATGGTCGAGTTTGTTTCCCTCGCTGACCACATCCACGCCAGGGCCTGCTTTCAAATCGACACCGACATAGGTGCTTTTCTCGAAATAGGGTCTTATCGATCCATTGACGTCATAAGACCCAATTTCCAAAACCATTCTATTTGCATAGTCGTTCGTCAGATGCTGACTGACTGTTTTGATAAATTGAAGCTGTTGGTGATGCGCCATTGATAAGACTTTCTAGCGGTACGTGAAGAGGTCTATTTAACCAAGAGCCTTGCCAAAGGCTGGGGCGTGGCTCGGTTTGTTTCCTGAATGCTGGCTGTGGTTTCATTCTACTTCTCACCATGGCGGTCCCGGCATGCCCACGTGCTAGAATTTCTCACCAGAGCCGGGTTCCCGTCTTGAATATTCCGATCGAGGTATTGCCATGACCCATGCCATCCGTTTTCACCAGACCGGCGGCCCGGAAGTGCTGCGCTGGGAAGAGGTCGCGCTGCCGCAATTGCAGCCGAATGAAGCCACCGTCAAGCATCATGCGGTGGGACTCAACTTCATCGACATCTATCACCGTACCGGCCTTTATCCGGTACCGTTGCCTTCGGGCATCGGACTGGAAGGTGCAGGCGTGGTCGAAGCCGTGGGCAGTGCCGTGACCGATCTCAAGCCTGGCGATCGGGTTGCCTATGCCGGTGGGCCGATCGGCGCCTATGCGGAACAGCGCAACATCCCGGCAGACCGGCTGGTGAAACTGCCCGATGCACTGAGTTTCGAACAGGGTGCGGCGATGATGCTGCAGGGCATGACCGCGCAATACCTGCTGCGCCGAACCTACCGCGTCCAGCCCGGTGATCCGATCCTGATTCATGCCGCGGCGGGCGGCGTCGGCCTGATCGTCTGCCAATGGGCCAAAGCCCTGGGCGCAACCGTGATCGGCACGGTCAGCTCGGATGAAAAAGCAGCCCTGGCCAAATCCCATGGCTGCGATCACACCATCATCTACACGCGCGAGAACTTCACTCAGCGCGTCAAGGAAATCACCGGCGGTGCCGGTGTGCCTGTAGTGTATGACTCGATCGGCAAGGACACCTTCACCGGCTCGCTCGACTGCCTGCGTCCGCTCGGACTGATGGTGAGCTTTGGCAATGCATCGGGAGCGGTACCGCCTTTCGATCTGGGCGAACTCTCCAAGCGTGGCTCGCTGTTCATCACCCGGCCGACCCTGTTCGGCTATGTGGGACCGCGCAACGATCTGGTGCAGACGGCCACTGAATTATTCGACATGGTGACCGCAGGCAAAGTCAAAATCGAAGTCAACCAGACCTACGCGCTCCAGGATGCCGCCCAGGCGCAAAGCGATCTGGCGGTGCGCAAGACCACGGGTTCGACCATCCTGGTTCCCTGATCATGCAGTCTTTCCTGATTGCCAATCCCAAGGGCGGTGCGGGCAAAAGCACGCTCGCCACCAACCTCGCCGGCTGGCTGGCGAAACAGGGACGGTCCGTCATGCTCGGTGATATCGATCGCCAGCAGTCCGCACGTGAATGGCTCAAATTGCGGCCGCATTCCCTGCCGCATATCGCCAGTTGGGATTTGCAGCCTGATGAACCGGCGCGACCGCCCAAGGACACCACCCATGTCGTGCTCGATACGCCGGCCGGACTGCATGGCAAGAAGCTGGCGCATGTGCTGAAGCTGGTGCAGCGCGTGATCGTGCCCCTGCAACCCTCGCTGTTCGACATCCTCGCCACGCGCTCATTTCTGGATTCCCTGCTCGAAGAAAAAGCCATCCGTCGCCATGACGCCTTCATTGCCGTGGTTGGCATGCGCGTCGATGCGCGCACGCGCGCGGCGCACGAACTGGAGCGTTTTCTGGAGACTCTCGGCCTGCCGGTGCTGACCACGCTGCGCGACACGCAGAACTATATCCAGGCGGCCGCGCATGGCCTGACCATTTTCGACCTGTCGCCTTCGCGTGCCGAGAAGGACTGGGAACAATGGCAGCCCCTCATCGATTGGGTGGAGCGGCCGCTTAGCGGCGTGCAATCATGACTGTCCTGACATGCAAGCAGGTTCTCGGAGGCGCCGCTCCCCAGGTAGCGCCCGTGACCGTCAAGGGTTGGGTGCGCACACGGCGCGATTCAAAGGCAGGCATTTCCTTTGTCAATCTCTCCGATGGTTCCTGTTTTCATCCGCTGCAAATCGTCGCGCCCAGCACCCTGGCGAATTATGCAGAGCAGGTGCTGCACCTGACCGCCGGCTGCGCCATTGAGGCCACTGGCACGATCGTCCCGGCGCAATCAAAGAACCAGCCCTTCGAGATGCAGGCTGCCGAAATCAAGGTGGTCGGCTGGGTGGATGATCCCGATACCTATCCGATCCAGCCCAAGGCACACAGCATGGAGTTCCTGCGCGAGGTCGCGCATCTGCGACCTCGCACCAACGTCATCGGCGCCACCACTCGCGTGCGCAACACCATCGCCCAGGCAATTCATCGCTTCTTCCATGCGCGGGACTTCCTGTGGGTGAATACCCCCATCATCACCTCATCCGATGCCGAAGGCGCGGGAGAGATGTTCCGCGTCTCGACGCTGGACCTGGCGAACCTGCCACGCACACCCGCCGGCAAGATCGACTTCACCCAAGACTTCTTCGGCCGCGAGGCTTTCCTCACCGTCTCCGGACAACTCAACGTGGAAACCTATTGCCTGGCCCTGTCCAAGGTATATACCTTCGGCCCAACCTTCCGCGCCGAAAACTCCAACACCAGCCGCCATCTCGCCGAGTTCTGGATGGTCGAACCGGAGATCGCCTTTGCCGATCTGGCGGAAGATGCCACGCTCGCCGAAGCCTTGCTCAAATACGTTCTGCAAGCTGTGCTGAACGAGCGGATGGATGACATGGAATTCTTCGACGAGCGCATCGAAAAAGGCCTCATCGCCAAGCTGCAAGGCATTGTCGCCAGCGAATTCGTCCGCATGGATTACGCCGAAGCGATTGCCATACTCGAAAACTGCAAGGAAAAATTCGACTACCCCGTCAAATGGGGCATCGACCTGCAATCGGAGCACGAGCGCTACATCGCCGAAAAGCACGTCGGCAAGCCGGTAATCCTGATGAACTACCCGAAAGAGATCAAGGCTTTCTATATGCGCCTCAACAACGACGACAAGACCGTGGCAGCGATGGATGTGCTGGCACCCGGCATCGGCGAAATCATCGGTGGCAGCCAGCGCGAGGAACGCCTCGACGTGCTCGACGCGCGCATCAAAGCCAACGGGCTCGATCCACAACATTACGGCTGGTACCGCGACTTGCGCCGTTACGGCACGGTACCGCACGCCGGCTTCGGCCTGGGCTTTGAACGCACGGTCTCCTACATCACCGGACTCAACAATGTGCGCGACGTAATTCCTTTCCCGAGAACACCCGGCAATGCCCGCTACTGAAATGAATCTGTCATGGCGTCGTTGTCTCGGGCTGGCCGCATCCCTTCTCGTCTTCGCCCTCCCCGTTCAGGCCGCCAAGAAAACACTGCCAGTCCCGTTCAACGGCGACCTGACGACACCAAGCATCAAGCACGGCGCCGAGTGCCCGCTGCCGAAGCAACGATCTTGCCTGATCAGGAAGCCGGTCGGCAAAAGCTATCGGCTGCTGACACCCGGGGTAAACCTGGAAGACCTGGGCGAATACTGGGTCGCCGATTTATCCAAAATCAAGGACCCGAAAAGCAACAAGGCTTGGCTGCAGATCTGGGGCGGCAACAACGAGTTGCACGAAATCGAAATCCTCTTTCCCAAAGAGCCTGTGGTGAAGGAAGCGCCCCCCCCCGGCAAGGAACCCGCTCCGTTGCCCAAGGACGACGAGAACAAGCCCGAATCCTAACTATTTCATTGCGGAGAGCGCTGCGTTGAGGCCTTCCGGCACACCGGCGCAAATCGCCGGAGCGGCGATAACCACCCGGTTGCGCCCGGCGTTTTTGGCCTGGTAGAGTGCCGCGTCGGCACGCGCCAGGAGTTCGTCGACATTCGCCACAGACTCGCCGACGGCAAGGGTTGCGACGCCGATGCTGGCGGTCACCGGCTGCAAGTTCTTGCCGCCGATGGTCAGCGTCAGCCCGGCAATACCGTTGCGCACGCGTTCCGCCAAGGTGGCGCCGCCGCCGGCATCGGTGTTCGGCGCAAGGATGCAGAATTCTTCCCCGCCATAGCGCGCCAGGCTGTCCGGCAGTCGCAGCAGATGCTCGATGGCCGCCTTGACCTCGCGCAGCACTTGATCGCCCGCAAGGTGGCCGTAGTCGTCGTTGACTTGCTTGAAGTGGTCGAGGTCGAGGATCATCAGTGTCAACGCTTCGCCGCTGCGACGTTGGCGAGCCACTTCCTGTTCCACCAACTCGAAGAAGCTGCGACGATTGCGTGCCCCGGTCAGCGGGTCGCGCGTCGCCAGGACGCGTAGTTCCTCGTAGCGCTGCGCCTCAAGCAGGAGCAGGAAACTGAAGGCGAATACCAGGCGGAAAATGAAGCCGAACAGGAAAATGCCACTTTGCTCCGGAGAAGGTGTCAATAGCTCCCGCGGCAGCGCAGAATCGGTCAACTGCAAGGCGACCCGCAGCAACAGCAAGGCGCTGCCGGCAAGGGCGGTGCCGCCAATGACGATGCGCAGTCCCGGCCAGGAATCGCTGCGGGTGAACAGCAACGCGCCGACCAGCGCCATCTGCAGAGCGAAGATCAGACCCCCGACCATTTGGGACGCGGCCGGATTGCCTGCGAACCAGAGCAGACCCGCCGCCATCAGCGGCACGGGCCAGTAGGGCCAATGGCGGCGCAAGGGCAGGTCGTAGAAGCGGAGCAGGGAAGCAAGCACCAGGGCGTGATGGAGGCTCAGCAGGCTGAACGCCAGAACCGAGGAAGCCCAGCCGGGAACCTCCCCGCGCGAGGCCACCAGACTCCAGGCTGCGGCATGGACCAAGAGGCTCACGAGCCAGAGGCGTATGGCCGGCGTCAATCGCCGGCGGAACGAGAAGAATGCCAGGACCAGGAGCGTCATGGCGGTGACGGAGAAAAATACGGCGGCAGTGCGCGGATCGATGATCACGGCGCCGCTCGTCGATGGCAGCAGGCTGTTGCGTTGTCCTCGCCCATCAGCATGCCGGCCGCCAAGTCATTGCGCCTTTGTCCAGGAATCCCGCAGTGTCACCGTGCGGTTGAAGACCGGAGCGCCGGGACGCGAATCGTGGCGATCCGCGACAAAATAGCCGTGTCGCTCGAACTGGCAGCGTTCTTCTGGCAGCGCCTGTTGCAGCGACGGTTCGAGATAGACGCTGATGATGCGCTTCGAGCCGGGATTGATATCGAGCAGAAAGTCGCGCTCACCGGCGCCAGGATTGGCGACAGCGAACAACCTGTCGTAA
>Ga0172380_10003140_pt1 | contig 23491 bp, 25 predicted proteins | sample Leawe162metaG_FD_119747 | JGI IMG/M metagenome (GOLD analysis project Ga0172380, IMG submission 119747) | Leachate microbial communities from a municipal landfill in Southern Ontario, Canada - Leachate well 162 metaG | ecosystem: Engineered > Solid waste > Landfill > Unclassified | place...
CCAAAAGTATGTAAAATCATATTTACAAACCATAAAAATCCTGATTCTCTAAATTCATCCCAAGATTTTTTAAAAACCATTTGTTTTTCTTTTTTAATTTTAATCTTCTTAACCATTTTTAATCTCCTTTAATTTATTTAGAAGCAAACCATTCTGCATGTTTTCTTAACAATAATTGTCTATTTCTTTCTGAATTAGCTTTAAATTGCTGCTCATTTTGTATTTCACTATTCAATTTAAAACCATTTTTCTTAGTGCTCGAATGATGATGATCATGTATATGTTTTAATGGCATCCACATACATTTTGCAAATTTCATTATTCTAAAACAAAGATCTGTTTCTTCATAATGTGCAAATCTAAAATTTTCATCAAAATAACATCCATCATTATCTTTCATAACATCTAACAAAACTTTCTTAATTCCAAAAAAAGCACCTTGCACTGATTCTGATTCTACAATTGAATCACTTAAAGGCAATATCTTAAATCTACCATCTCTTGACCAATATAACGGATGATATGCACAACCAACAACTCCAACATTATCTATATCTAAAGTTTCTTTGTACTTTTCATCCCAATTTTGTTCACTAATTATAATATCAGAGTTAATAAAAACAATATAACAATCTGAACATATATTTTCTAATGCTAAATTATTTCCAGCTGCAAATCCTAAATTATTTTCACTTCTAACAATTTTAGTATCTTCAAAATTATACTTCAATAATTTTTCATACTCTTCTTTAGTACTACCATTATCAACAATAATAGTATTAAATTTATCTTTTGCTAATTTTTTTGCTGATTCATACATTCTTATCAACGAATCAGTAGTATTCCAATTCAAACAAACTAAATAAATCATAATTTCACCCTTTTTTGCATTTTATCAATACACCAAAAACACAAATTACCAATCAGCTTTTTAATTTTACTAAAAAACAAATATATTTTTTCTAAAATATCAATTAGCAAAACAATTAAATAAATTCTCATTTCCAATTCCATTTCTTTATAAATTTTTTATATGCAGTAATCATTGTTTCTCCCAAATATATTCAATATTTCCACTATCATATATTTTTAAAATTTCCGTTACTTTTCTACGTTGACGATAAATTAATATTTCTTTACAATTAGGTTCTGATTTACATATAAATTTAAAATGTAAATCAGTATAAATATTATTGTTAGCAGTAGTATGCCAAGATCTGTCAACTGAAGCATATATTTTTTTAGGATTATATTTATATAAAAAATATTTAAATAATTCAATATGTGCATTTTTAATAAAATAATTAGATAATGTACAAAATGTAGAAAATATAAAAACATTTTCTTCCATTTTAATAAAAGTCATTATAGCAATTAAAATTTTATTATCATCAAATAATCCTATATTAATTGTAGATTTAGTATTATATAAACAATTATTTTGTAAAAAACAATCTTTCAGTTCATTACTAATTTCTTCAATATATATATTTGTTATAACATAAATCTTGTTTTTATTCAACAAAAATTTAATGTAAGATAAAATAATATTTTTTTTAATATGCCAATCATATTCATATATATGAATAAGTTGAATTCCCTTTTGCTCACATTGTTCTGTTTTATTAAGATGATAATTTTTATCAATATATCTTTCATTATGCCAATAAGTTCCATTATATTCGAAAGCGATTTTTAATTTTGGAATGTAAAAATCTAGTTCTAAATAATTTTTAAGTATTTTTCTATTTTTTTCTATTATTGTATCAGTATAAATGTTTTTTAAAAAATCTCCAAGCTCTTTTTCAGCTTTTGAACCAAAACTGGCACATTTCGGACAATCACTACCGTTAGCATGATTAAATGCATCTTGTACAAAAATTCCATGTTTATGACAAATTATTTTTATTTTATCACGTATATGTGTATATTTTACTAAAGAATAATCATACTTGTCACCATGTTTTTTCTTAACTTTTTCAAAAAACTTTTCACTATGTTTTTTATAAATTTCTGTGCGTTTACATTTAGGACAGCCTTTTCCTGCTAAATGAAAGCGAATATTTCTTTCAAAAATGCCATGTTTATAACAAAATATTTTAATTTTATCTGCATAAGTGTAAGTTAATTTATCTAATAAATTATAATTATACACATTATGATATTTTAAATTACTTGTTCTAATAACATCATCTTTCGTCATTATTCTAGTTCTATTAACATTAAATTTAATTACACTATTTCTTTGATAATCTATTGCGCAATTTTTACAACCATATTTCATTTTTAAATGATTAATAGGTGAAGTTTCAAAAATGCCGTGGTTTTTACAAATTATTTTTATTTTTGTATTATTATCAACAAATTTTGCTTCAGAATAATCAAATTTATTGTTATATTTTTGTTTTGCTGCATTTAAAAAACATTCAAATGTCAATATCATTTCCAATTCCATTTTTCTATAAAACGTTTTCTACTTTCTTCCATCAATAATTTTTTCTGTGCAGGATTAGAGGATGCACTATTATGATGTTTAATAATTACATTAGTATCACACTTGAAAGAAATTCCTACACGTTTCATAGTAATACAGTAATCTACATCTTCATAATAGAAATAACGTTCATCAAGTTTTCCGATTTTATTTATTGTATCTCTTTTTATAAACAAACATGAACCTGTGATCCAATGTGGTTCAGGTCCCGAATTTATTATAGAACGTCCTCTTGCATTTGAATCTAACACTGCTCCAATATCTAATCCTCCGGGTGTTTCTATTGCTGGTGATACTGCACCATATTTTCCTTCATTCATTGTATTAACTAATTTTTCTAACCATTGATCTTTAACTTCAATATCATTATTCATTAATACAATATCATCAAAAGGAAATACTCTCATTATTTGATTATGTGCAGATGCAAATCCTAAATTTTTCTCATTCTCAACATACCAAATTTTATCACCTAATGATTGTAACCATTCTCTTGTACCATCTGTACTACCATTATCTGACACAACAATTCTATGTTTAATAAAATTTGTATATGCAAAAACTGTTTCTAAACATTTCTTTGTAACATCCAACCTATTATACGTGAGAATTGATATAGTTATCATTTGTATTCCATTTTTATTTGTTTATAAACATTTTCTAATTTTCTTGTTATTTTAGATGCAGCAAATAAATGTCTTGCTCGTTCCCTACCTCTATTACCCATAATATTAGCAAGTTTTTTATTTCTTAATACATAAAGTAATGAAAAACAATATTCATCTAAATTTTTACAAACAAATCCAGTTACTTTATCGCTAACTAATTCTGTTTGCGCATTATCTGTTTCAGGTGTAGATAATGTCACTATTGGCAATCCACTCATCATTGCTTCAGCAATAGATAATCCAAACGTTTCACCTATCTGACTACCATGAATATACACAGATAATGATTGCATATATTCCTTTAATAATTCAATGCTATACATCTGTGGCATTTCTTGTACTTTGTTATAAAAATTTTGAATTTGAATCATTGTTCTATAATAATTTGTCAATCCAATAACATTAAATCTAAAATCCATTTTATCTTTCAAAAACGATAATGCATCAATACAAATTTTATGCCACTTTAAATCATCTTCTCTACTTATTCGTCCTACATTATTATTATCAAACAAAGGATAAACATCTAATAGTTCGTCATCAGTTGCTAAATATAGTATGTCAAAGTTGTACCATGAAGGTATATTACCATTAGCATTTTTAGATAATGTATTTATAGAGTCATAACTAATCAACAAATGTAATTTAATCAATTTTTGTGATAATTCTGAAGAATCAAAATTAGCAAAAATATTTGTTTCAATAATAGGAATATTTAAATTTTCAAATGGTTTCAAAAACTCATCTTCTTTAAATCCTGCCCTATGTATATGAATTATTTCAATATTTTCTTCATCACATAATTTTATTAAATCTGGCTGAAAATATACTTTTGCATATTTTGTAAAATTTTCAAAAGCATTACCTTTTTCTTTTAACACTGCAATGAAATTTTTTGATTCACCTGCATATTTACAAATATTAAAAATATTCTTTTCAGTACCACCATAACCTAATTGATTAACAACATGTAACACATTCATAATAACCTCGAACTTAATTTATCTGTTTTAAAATATTGAATACAATAAATGCCTTGACTTCTTAATTCTTTCAAAGTGAATTCTTCAAAATCTGAAGCAATAACAATACCTTTAACATATTTCCATATTCGCGTCTTAAAATGTCTAAAGGTTATCAAAAATATTGATTTTATTTATAAGTATTAACAACAGTTGATACTTATTGGATTTAACCCTAAACCCTCTATTCCCTGATTATCAAAAATCGCAGGAACTACTTTCCTAATTATATTATATGCACCATTCACATCAGCATTGTATACTACTTCACCATTTTTAGATCTAAATAATCCTCTATTTACTCTCTTGCCTAAATAATTAACCTGATGTACCATCTCTTCTAAATCTACAAAACTACACTTACTAGTATAACTTTCTTCGGTTTCTATTACTTCTATTCCAACTTCTTCACCTTTATATCTCAGCATACTTATCAATTTATTATGAGGCACACATACAAAATTCTGATTAGCACTTTTCTTTAAATTAACTTTATTTTTCCAACCATCATTTTTTCCTACAACTATAGTTTTTATTTTGAACTTTAAACAATAATTAATTATAAATCTACTTGACTTATGGAAATAATCTTCTATTTTATTATTTCTTTTATGAGTCAATTTTTTAATTTTGTTATAAGCTTTGATACTTTGTAGATACGCCTTCTTTTTATTATAGTACTGATTTATAGATTTAATAATTTTACCATTTACAATAAAAGGTTTTTCACCGGTATTGTTTACACATGTAGCTAAATTATTTATCCCTAAATCAATCCCTAAATAAAGTTTATTATCTAATTCATATTCTTTTGTCTCCTTAGTATATATAACTTCAACTATATAACATGTACTCTTCGGTATAACTCTAACTTGATCAATTACTTTCACTTTTGTTTTTATAGGATCAATTACATCTTTAGTAAAATTAATAAATTCATTTTTAATTACAGCTTGTTGATTTGTGAATATTACTATATTTCTACCTTTTAATTTATCTTTATATTTTGGTAAACATGGTTTTCCTTTAAATTTAGTCTTATTTTGATAATAAGATTTGATCAATTTGAAAAATGTCTTCCAATTTTTAAATAATTGTTTAACAATTTGTTGACTTGAAGCTATAGGTAAAGCTCTATAATCTATTTGATTTAATTTAGCTAAACGTGTAGTTAGATCATATTCGTTTATTTTGTAATAAATTTTGTCTTTAATAGCGAAAGTTTGTACTAAGTCTTTGTAGTCAAGTATATTCTCAAGTTTTTGAAGGTATACTTGTCTTAGAATGTAGTTACAATAGTTATAGAGGTTTTTGGAAAGAAAGCAAATATTGTCAATTTTTTTATTATTGACAAAGATATGTCTTTCAACCCTCTGTATTGTCCTCAAGTGCCATCCTTTTCTATTAATTTCAATTTTTCTTTTCTTCTACTTGAATATACTTTCATAGAAAAACAATGAATTAAATCTATAACGTTTCTACTATTTCAGGCGTTGTTTTCACGTTCAAATTCGATTAATAATGGTTCAATTTCTTGTACTTCAGTATCAATCATCTTTTGAGTACTTTCTTGTCTAACTTTTCTCATAGAAGTAACAGGTTTACCATTTTGTATTCTAATCTGCGAAAGTAATATTCTTGCAAAATGTTCATCACTATTTACGTCTAATGATATGCTTTTTAAATATCCTATCTTTTTACCATCAACAAAAACATTAGTACCAGGCGACGTTCCATCTGTTTCAATAGTCAATTTTTTACACTTCATTTTAATCTCCTTACATATCTTTTAAATTGAATTTAGGCTGTGTAACAATATCATTGTACAAACCATTATAATCTCCATTAACTACATCTAATATTTCTGGACGATCAACTTTTTTATTTTGCATTTTCCAAAAAATATGATAATCTTTTTTATCTTCTTCAATCACTTTAAAAAACATCTGATTAAGAAAAACACGCATATTATCATATCTAAACAAACCTGGATATGGAAATGAATGATAGCCTTCTCCGTATTGTCTTTTTGTTTGATCTTCTTCTTTGCCAATACCTGAAATTAATCTTTCTTCTGGCCAACTATAAATAAATAAACCATCATTTTTTAATACTCTTTTAATTTCTAAAATACAAGCCATAGGTGACATTATATGTTCTAATACTTCTAATAATATTACTACATCAAAATGACCATCAGGATATTGAAAACGTTCTCTTGAAATATCTACTATAGATAATTGTGCATTTACTTTTAATTCTGTTGTAGCATATCTATAATTCTGTTGTGATGCATCAATTCCATATAATTTAGAATTCTTTCCAGCAGAATTAAATCTTTTCAACAAATTACCTTTTCCGAATCCAACTTCTAAAATATTATATTCTTGTTTATTGACTTCATTAAACCAATTATCAGGAATTTTATCTTCTATTCCCATTCCCCAATTATTCACTAAACTATTAACAGCATTGTAACTCATTTTGTATTCCTTGCATAAATTGAAATTTTGTAATTGTATTTTTTTCTATTATTTTTTGAATAATAAAATTGTTGTTTTTCATAATTACAGCTTTAGCAAATTCAAGTTCAGTTATAAGTAATAAATCATTTTGTTCTATTTCTCTTACAATAAAAACTTCTACACCAAAAATTTTTGCATAACTATTTTCTTTATATGTTGCAGGAGTCATGAAATCTGTGTGTTGAAGAATTTGTGTAAACCATTTTCTATTAGAACACAAAATTTTGTCAACTCTTAAATCTAATCTTTCTATATACGAAAAAGCTTCAGCAAATGTATCTGCTGTTATTTCGCTTAAACCAGTAACATCATTAATTAATACTATTTCCCAAGGAAAAGGCGATAATTGTGATAAAAATTCTTCAGCTTTCATTTTTTAATTATATATTTAAAATATCCAAAACTTTTTTTATTCTATGATACCATTGGTTTTCTTTCATAGTTCTTTCGTGACCATTATGAGCAATAGCTTCTCTTTCATGTTCATGTTCTAAATAATATGTTATTTTATTTCTTAATTCTTCACCATTATCATCTATTCTATATGATACTATTTGTTCATTATCTTTGAAATAATCAAATACTTCTGGTCTAGTATTGTCAATCATTACCATTCTTCTACATGCAGTTTCTTGAAAAACTCTACCAGGTGTAGTACTTTCTATTTTAGTATCATTCGAAGGTTCATAATCTCTATTTACACAAAGATTTATTTTTGCACCTGACATATATTTGCCCATTTCTTCTGGACTTTGTGTATCTAAAATTTCAATTCCATTTTTATGAATTATTTTTCCTAACCAATCTTTAGGACAAATAACTTTTATTTTATATAGATTTTTAATTGGTTCTAACATTTCTAAAACATCTCTTCTTCTATTAAACATTACACCAGCAATTAAAATATCTGATTTGTATTTTTCTTCAACTGTTTGAAAATGATAAATATTAGGAGAAAATCCAAGAGGTAAATGATAAACTTTACATTTTACATTATTTTGTACAGCCCATTCATTAAAATATTGACATCCTCTTTTATCAACTGTCATAGCTATTGTAGCATATCTCATTGAATCCCTCATGAGCGCTGGTTCATATAATCCCTCAGTATCATATATTACACATTTTTGATTACGATACTTCTGCCATGTTCTAAAACCTGCAGCTAATGGTGCACTAACAAATACCCAATCAGGTTTATAAGCAACTATAGTTCCATCATCTTGTTTGCAAATGTTATGTTCTATAAAATCAAAAGTATTATCTTCTTTTTTAATTTGATTCAATGCTTCTATTATACCATCTGAAACTAATTTATGTGAATAAACACCATTAGTCTGTAAAAATGCAATTTTCATTGAAGTCCTTCCATAAATTTAAACTTATTTATTTTATTTTCAATTGTTTCGCATATCTCTAATTTTTCACAATTATGCATAAATTTAAACTTATTTATTTTATTTCTATCTATTATTTCATATCTATCTATTAAGTCAACAGCATCAGCATAAACAAACATACCACATAATTTATATAAAACTAATCCAACAGTTCTACTACTTGGATCATCAGCTCTAACACAATTTGTTTCTCTTTCAACTACAACACCTAATTTACGTTTTGGCAACAAATATATTTCATTTTCATTTAATAACTCTGAAACAATAACATCTTCAAAATTTATATAATGACGATATAAAAAATTTATTTTAGTACCTATTAATATTTTATCTAAACTTTCGTTTTTCTTCAAAAAATCATAAATTAAAGAATTAAAAAAAATTGCATATTCAGTTTCATCATATAATATTTTAGTATTTATAGTTACATTTAATAAAAGTTCCAATAATCTATATTCTTCCAAACTTAATGAATCTATTAACTGATTTCCATATTGTTTAATTTGTTGTTCTAACGATGTTTTATTCAATCTAAAACTCATCATTGGCATATTAACTTGCGAAACTAATTCTAAAAGATTTACAGAAATTCTTTTAGTTCGAATTAAATCTCCATCACCATTAATTGTATTAACATTAATTCCATCTTCATTTAATGTTCTAATAGTTTTATCACCTATATCAAAAATGGGAGGCATTCCAACCGGTAAAATTTCTTTACTTAAAAATTCTGGTAATAAACTTTTATGTTCAACTGCTTTAACTATAGCAGCAGAATACATAATAATTTTTTTAGTAAGTTCATCCATAATCAATAGTTCTTCAGCAATTCAAATCCGGTTTTCGCTAAAATCGTATTTATTCTGTTCCTATATGTATGATGTGCTAATGAATGTACACGAGCCTTTTCAGACATAGATTTTCTTAAATCAGAATTAGTTATTAACCTGACTAACTTTTCTTTCAAATCACTTTCATCAGAAAATGACAAATACATATCATCTTTAAACATTTCATCAAAACCATTTTTATCATTCATCTGAATTAATAAAGGAACACCTCCAATAGTCGATTCAAAGCTTCTCATGTTACAAGTATCGTTTTCTACTGGAATATTAATACATATTTTCAATTCCTGTAAACAACGATTTGCAAATTCACCCCATGCACTATTATAATGCTTAAAATCACAATACTGTTTTACTATATTAAAAAATTTATCTCTAGATGAATTACTAAAACCAATGTACCCAGCATCAAATCTTTTCGTGATTTGTGGTAATGGTTTAAATATTTCAGGATCTGCAGCATGTGGAAGCCAATGAACATTTTTTTCTTCGTAATTACAATCTAATATCATTTGCTTAAAATTCTTTTGAGCATAAAAAATATGATCATATTTAAATTCTCTAATCATTTGTAATCTATGTTTAGCCCAATCTGGACGATGTAAGTCCGAGATCCAAAATGCGCTACGTGTTTTAGTAGATAGTTTACCATTACAATGATGTAATTTATAATGAACAGAACAATCTATAACTAAAACCAAATCAATATCTAAATTATTAGATTCTTCAATTATTGGAACGTCCTCAGGAATACGAGGATGTGCAACGATGTTTATTTCATCTTGACGTGATAATTCTCGTTTAATATAACTTCCAACTGTCCAGTATCTTTCTATATCTGAATAAATTAATGCTATATTCATTGTTTTTGTCCTTTTATTAGCTTAAATAATCTTTTTCTTTGCATCTTCAGTATGTTTATATTCTTTTTTGTATATTCTTTTTTTATTCGCTTCACTTATTTTCTTCTTTGTAATATCTGTATGATGCCATCCACCTTTATGTGGGTGTTTATTTCCTTTACTTATTTTCTGTTTTGTTTCTTCTGAATGATATTTACCTTTCATCGCCGATATTCTATTTTTATTTGCTATACTTATTTTATCTCTATGTTCTTGACTTAAATGATAGCCATTTTTATATGTTCTTTTCTTATTCGCTTCACTTATTTTTCTTTTAGCTTCATCAGTATGTTTAAAAATCCCTTTTACTTTTTCGTGTCTTATACGTGTAGATTCTTTTCCTTTATCTGATTTGAAAAACTTTTTCATTGCTTCTGAAACAGTTAATTTATGTTCAACAGTTTTTATTGGTCTGATACCTAATTCTTTTTCTCTAGCATATCGTTTTTTACTAGATAACTTCATTTTTTCTTTGGATTCAAGGCTTCGTTTTCTACCCAGTAGTTTCGCAAGATGTTCTTTTGTTTTTTTCTTTCCAGTCATCATTTTACTCATATGCTCACGCCGTTCTTTTGATAATTTTACTCCAAGATGAGCTTTTCTTAATTTTTCTTTCAGCAAATCACTCATTTTTCTTCTTTTATTTGATGTGCGTATTTTTTCAACATCTACGATTTCTCGTTGTAAATAAATATTTGTTAAAGGACCTTTTTGTTTGTTAATTCTACCAATACTATCGATTAAATATTCTTCTATTTTCAAAGACTCTTTTTGCGTTAAACTTTTTTGAAGTTCTTGAATAATTGGATTAGTTCCAGATTTTATGATTTTTCTTATCTTGTTAAGTTTTAAAGAATTCTTTTTTGTTTTGTTTGCTTCATCTAAATGTGCAAATTTTCTACCATAATGTCCACTACCTACATAAAAAGGTTCATAATCGAATTCATATTTTCCATATTTATATTTTCCAGGTTTTCTTGGATCTAAATATACATATACATAAAATCTTCTATCTTCAAGCAGAAGCATTATATTTTCCCCATCCACCAATTAAACATATCTTCTAAAGTTTGTTCGATTTTAATTTCAGGCTTCCATCCAAATTCATTTGTGATTTTTGAATTATCACCAACAAAAAATGGTACATCTATCTTTCTAATTCTAGAAGGATCTGTTTTAATTTCTACATCTATTTTTGCAATTTCTATTAACTTTTTCAATAGTTCTAGAATGTTATAAGCGTTTCCAGAACATACATTATAAATTGATGATTGGTTATTATTACTGACTAGTGTAGAGTAGATTCTACATACATCTCTGACATCTGTGAAGTCACGAGATACATTAAGGTTACCTACATAAATTACTGGTTCAGCATTGTTCTTTTTAATATTAGCAAGTTGTTTAGCAAAACTAGATAATACAAAATTATCTGATTGTCCAGGACCAACATGATTAAATAAACGTAATAAAATTACATTTTCTGGTTTTAAGAGATTTATGTAAGAATCTTGTACCATTTTACTTATTGTATAAGGACTTCTAGCTTCGAGTTCACTATTTTCAGTTAATTTTTGTTCTTTTGTTTTATATACTTCTGATGTTCCTGCTACTATCAATTTTATATTATTATTTTGACATACTTCAAGCAGGTTTAATGTGCTTAAAATATTGTCTTTCATTGTATGAATTGGATTTTCAAAAGATACATGAACTGATGATTGTGCAGATAAATGAATTACAGTTTGAATTTTATTAGATGTAATAAAATTATCTACATCTTCAAACTTAGTTAAGTTTAAACTTTTGCATAGAAGACCATCTGAATAAATAAATTTAGATCTAGAAGATATTAGTATTTCATGTTCAAGTGTTAAAGATTTACATAAATGTTGGCCAACAAATCCTAATCCTCCGGTTATTAGAATTTTCATTCTTCAACCCCCATTGTTTTCATAATTTCATGAATAGCAGATTTCAAATACCTACGATGTTTACCCAAAGTTTTACTAGCAACCAATTTATTTGAATTATCCCAATTACGTAAAGTTTGCTTACTTACATTTAATTTTTCAGCAACTTCAGCTAATGTATAAAAATTTTTCATAAACTAAAAAACTCCATTATTTCTATAAATGGAGTTTATAAACACAATAGAAAAAAGTTATATAAAGTTACTAAATATTATTAAAGATAAAATAAGAGCAAACAAATGTAATTATTATGGCTAAAACTGCTAATGCTATAGGTTTGATTGTTTTTTTCAATCCATATCCATTTTTAAGTGCAGTATTCCAGACTAATAAAGCCCAAAATCCTGAGAAAAGAAAAACTGGACCGCAAATTACTGCTATAAAAGTTAAAATTATTATCATTCTTTTAGGTATTCTGCTTTAAAATCATCTAATGTTTTTGGTGGATTGTTTATTCCCATACTTTCCCAAACATAATTTTTAATATGTTTTCTATTATTAAAAAAAATGTATACTAAATCAGTTAATAATGTAAAATATGGTCTTTTTATTTGGTTTGTCCATGTATAAGTAATAGAACATTTTTCATCATTTTTGAAAATACATTCTGTTTCTATAAATTTTATATTTTTATATCCTTTTATTTCTAAAAAAGCTTTGACAGCACCAATATTATATTCACAAAATTCTTTTGGAAAGCAACGTTTTTCTATGCATCTATATTCTGTAATTACTTTGTTTTCTGAATGTATTAAACTAACTAAAGTATTTCTATTCATTGTATCTAGCACATGTTGACTTATAACTTTCTTTAAAATATGAATTGGTAAAAGTTTTATTATTTTTATTTGAATATTATCATATTTATTAGAAATATTAGATAAATAACCAATTTCTATTATTGATTGGTTCAATTCAGCAGAAAAATATGATAATAATTCTACCCATTGAGAAACAGAAATCCATTCTTTAACATTATATAAACATTCTGTCATCCATTCATGTTTTTGTAATAATAATTTACAATCCATTTTATTTAAAACAGCATGATGAAATAATTTTCTCACAGCATATGAAGAAACTATTTCAGAACAACATTTATCAAATTTTTCTGTTTTATTATATTCTTTCATTACAGTCATATTTATCCATTTGGAAAAATTTCCGGCCAACGTCTTTTCAAAATTTTATTATTTTGTTCTTGAATTTGTGACCAATTATTAGAAACACTTTCTAAAGTCTTTTGCCCATGATGCCACACGAAGGCTGACCTTTCAACCCCTAATTTCTTATTTAATCTATGTTGAATATAAAAATCTAAATCAGTATCTTCTGACATCCCTACAGGAAAATCTTCACAAAATAAAATTCCATTTCTTGGTGGACTTGAAATTTTAGCTAAATCAGATAGTAAATTTCTATGAAACATTAAAACACATCCTGTAAGCCATGAACTATAAACTCTTGATGGTAAATTTTCTCTTTCATTTTTTTCTATTAAAACAAGAAAGTCACCTAATGTATAATTAGGTGGAATTCCGGCAAACATTTGATTTTCACCATGTATATTATTTGAAACTGGTCCAACCATTCCGACATCTTTATCGTCTTTTAGAAAATTAATCATCTTTTCAGCAAAATAATCGGTTGGCAGTGTATCATTATTAAGTATACAAATCCATTCACCTTTAGCAACTTTTACACCTTCATTGTAACCTTTAGCAAAACCATAATTTTTGTCCAATTTAACAGATCTTATATTTGGTCTTTCCTTACAAGCAGAATAAAGATAATCACTAACATTTTGTTCAGTACTTCCGTTATCTACTATAATAATTTCAAATGGTGAATGTACTGAATTATATAAATCTCTCACTAATGGTTGTACATATTCTATTTTATTAAAAGTTGCAATTACAAAACTTATTAAATCTTTTTGATATTCTTTTGAAATATCTTGCTGTTGTATACTTGTAAATTGTTGTTGATATTGAGGTATTTGTGTAAATTTTGGTATTTCAATAGATCCAAATTTGTGAATCAATTGTCCATTTTTCCATTTAATATCATTTTCTGTAACGTTAATTTGATCAAAAATTTCTGGTAATTGACCGTTATATGGTTCAACACCTTCTGTTGGTTTATTTATGAAAAAAGAATGTTCAGTTGAACATCGATCTATTTTTGAATCCTCCATATCAGGATTTTCTATTTTTATATATAAACCCATTTTCTTTTTAACTTCATCAGGAGATTTCATATATGCATAATGATAAATAGTTACATCAGTATGTTTTAATTTTCTTCTATGATCAGGATTTGTATCATCATAAATTTTTTCATGAATTTTATTTTTCCAATGTAATCCAACATTATTTCTGTATATTTTATATTGACTATCAGGAAATAAAAATGCGTGGTTTAAATCTTTCCAAAAATTTACTCTTGGCATTAAGAAAAAATTAGCAGTTGTATCAAATAATAATTGATTTTTTATTTTGTTAATTCCAGATTCACTAAAAACTTCGTCACCATCAAGCCATAGAATCCATTCAGAAGTTGCTGCTGATTGTGCAATATTTCTAATTAAAGCAAAATCATTTTTCCATTCAGCTTGAATAACATATGCACCGAATGCTTTTGCTATTTCTATTGTTTTATCAGTAGATCCGGTATCTACTATTATTATTTCTTCACAATATTTTTGAACTGATGCTAATGCATATGGTAAATATTTTTCTTCATTTTTTACCATCATACAAAGTGCTAAAGAATTATCCATATTTATCTCCACTTAATCTAGTTTATATTTTTTAATAAATTTAATTACGTCAAAAGCAACTTCATCCATTGACCATTTTTTTGAATCCTTCAATGCTTGTTTACCACGTTTTTTTACTTCATCAGGATTATTAAAGCAAAATCGCATTGTATTTCTTAAATCTTCTATTTTAGTATCAGCCCAAAATGAAACGCCTTGTTTAGATTGAACATGATATGAAGATTCTACTAATTCAAAAGGAACTAAAAAAGCATTTTTATCTGTACAAAAATCTCTTGGTCCACCAAAATTAACTGCTATAGAAGGAATTCCTAATGCTTGCGCTTCAATAATAGGTTTCCCAAATCCTTCTGCTCTTGAACATTGAACTAAAACGTTTGCAGCTTTATAATATGATGGTAACACATTAGGATCTGTATCTTCATAAATATATAAATGTTTAGGTAATAAATCTTTTGGTTTACCTAAAACTGATACAACATAATCTGTTATTTCTAATATGACTTTATGAACTTCTCCACCATCGTAAGATTTAGTTACAAATAAAACATCATCTTGTGAAGTAAATTCTGTTAAATATGATTTCAAAATAGTTTTATAATTTTTTCTTTCTTGAGCATGACCAATAAACATAAATACAAACGTATTATCATTCATAGAAACTGTTTGTTTTGTATAACTATCAACCACATTCATCAAATCAATCGGAATCACACTTTCATTAAATAAATTTTTATCATATCCACATCTAACTATGTCTACAGGTTTTGTTATTCCAGCTTTTTGAATTAATTCTTTGCTGTGTGTAGAATAAACCCAAATATAATCACAATCTTCAACACCATCTAACCATTCATCAGGTACTGATGTCTCAACAGGTAAATAAAGAACTTTAGTTTTACCCATCCAATCTTTAAAGTTGATTGGAAATTGATGACGAACTTGAACTTCATTAGTAGGATGTCTTAATACTATTTCATCTGTTTTATCACCAAGTTTATAACTTTTATTTTCAGCTAGATTAACAGATTTTAAAGTAATATTAACACCTAAATCATCTAATGCACAAGCTAAATTTCTATTTACTACTGAAGCTGAAAAATAACTATACACTTGACCTTCAATATCGATTTTTATATTGCCGAATGATTTGTATAATCTTTCATGTTTTCTTGCAGCATTTTGCCAACTTGTTTCTTCTATAAAATATTTAATATTATCAATGATAGTTTGTTGTTCTTCTACATTATTTAATATTCTAACTATTGTTTCAGCTAAATCATCAACATTTTTGCTTTCAACTTGAGGTATAATATTCTTCAAATCTACAAATATATCTACATCAGAAGTTATTACTGGACGATTAGCCATAATTGCTGTTCTTCCTGCAGAAGAATTTGCTTGAGCTGCAGAATGAACATATGGTAATGAAATAATATCTGCGCAATGTAAATAATCAAAAATTTCATCATATGGTAAATATTCAGAAATAAAAATTACATTATCATTTAATCCTAAATTATTTACTATTTCTTGACATTCTTCTAAATATTTTTCAGAAACTTGTTGATTTAATTTGTGTATTGAACATACAACTAATAATAAAATATTAGGTGTTGTTCTTTTAATTAAATCAATTGCTCTTATTTGTTCTTTAATACCTTTTTGAGGTAATAAAAATCCAAAATTAACTATTATAGGTCTAGTATGATCAATGTTTTTCTCTATACAAGCTATTTTCTTATCTTTATTTTTTCGTAAAGGATGACTTCCTATTGGAATTATTTCAATTTGTTCTCTTAAAACATTTTCACCGATAATATCATCTGCACTTAAATCAGTATGAACTATCATTGTATCAAAACATTTTCCGAATATATCAACACCACCCTTCGTAGAATGTAACGTCATTATACTACGAATACCTGCTTCTTTTAATTCTTGACCAAATATTTTCAATTGACCAGCATTTAACATATCATGATTATATTGAACATGAACAACATCAACATTATTTTTCTTTAATAATTCTACTAAATAACCGTATGAATTATCTCTGTTTGTCCAACATGGGATTACTTTTACTAATGGATTTTTAGAATCAGATGGGTCTTCTTTACCACAAAAAATAGAAATGCGACAATTCAAATTATCAACTAAATCCATTGAATAATTTGAAATACCGCATTCTCTATTCCAAGGCGTTATTAAAGCTACATGTTCTGGCAATTTTTTGTATTGAACTTCTTCAAATAAAGATGTTGATTCTTGAATATGTGATACTTTATTAGAAATTTGTGTAATTTTACCGTTAAATATTCTATCTTTTTTTATATTAACGTAAATTTTATCGTCTTCAATCAAAAATCCGACTTTTGATAAATCGAAAATTTTATCTAGTCCCAATTTGATCGGATCTATATTAGTAATAGAACCGAATGACATAACTTGAGTAATTACGCCATTTTCTTTTTCATAAACGATGACTTGTTTTGACATTTATTAATTTCTAACATAAACCATCGTTTTTAGACTTCTAATTGCATTTGCCAATTTTAATGCTGGCACAGCAGATTTTTCATCTTCATTAAAATACGATTCTTTCAAATCATTTCTATTTTGTTCATCTTCAAAAAGAAAAACATTTTTATTTCCTTCAAATTCAGTACTGACTATTTTACAGCCAACACTTTGCAAAAAAGCTGCAAAGTAAAGATCAGATGTTTTGACAGTTGTTTTTGACATTTTTTCCTTTAATTTATTTTAATAGACTGTTTAATAATAGAATCAGCTATATTTGAAATTTTAAATTTTTCATTATATCTTTTTTCTAATTCAACCATAAATTTATCGAAATTTTTATATGATTTTGTATTTCCTCGAATAATTTCTGGTTGTGAAAAAGCACCACCATTATCTTTCAAATTTTCTTTATTTAAATAAAAATACCATGTTGCAGTATTTTGCCTTTTAAATGGATTATAATTAGCTTTACCTTCAGGATAAATGGTTATAAAAATTCTTGGTCGTTGATCTGAAGATTGATCTCTCCAACCAATATCAAAATTATTTGCTTTTGCATAAGCATACATTTGTTTTATTTGAGAAATACTTTTTGGATCCAATACTTGTGCAATTTCATTTAAATTAGCCATTTATTGTATTACCTTAAATTGGTTATTTGCTATTACTTTTCCTTCATCAATCATCAATCCAGTAGATACATCTACTGAACTAGGAACTTTTAATTCTGAAGGAAATTTACCACCACCTCTAGTTTCATACATTCTATTCGAATTCTTATATCTTGCTTTATAATTCCAACAAAGTATTGGATGACCTTCTTGATATAATTGAGCAATTTCTGCTTCTGATAATGCCGTATCAAATGTTTTTATTTGATCAAAACCACCATTAAATACACCACCTCCACCAGACACATTATTATTACCGAAATAAAATAAACCAGGATACCAAAGAGAACTATTAGTATAAGTGATGTTTCCAGTTAAAACATTATCTGTATATACTCTCTCTCTAAATGTATCATGTTTTAAAACATAGTGATGCCATAATCCATCATTAACAATTGATGTTACAGCGACTTCATTTCCTGAACCAACTCTTAATCTAACTGCTATTCTACCAGGATATGCAGGGTGTCCAGGCGCTAAAAGGTTAGCTGTCGGATTTGCTACTGCACCAATCCATGATGTTCCACCCCATTTACCAAACACTCTCATTATGGAAGTCCCAGTAAATTTAAACCAAAAAGATAATGTCCAAATTCCTGCATTAGCAAATGATGCAGCTGGAAAATAACCATAATCATCAACACCATCTAAATTATATGATCCATCAATAATTCCTGGTTGCCATATACCAGAACCATTAGAATTTAAAATAGTACCATTATACCCATTTCCTGAACTATCACTTGCAACTAATCCTGATGTTTCATCTAATTTTGCCCATAATTTTAATGCCATTTTTTTATCCTCTTGCAAACCAATTGAAACATAATTCCCATGGTTCATTTGGATCTAATTGTTTATATTCTACATAAAAACCTACTGTCAACGTATCATCAACATTACATTTCATTTCTCCAGCAAATACATCGTCACCAAAATTATAAATTTGAGTTGCATCTCTTAAATCATATTCCTTAGCAAGGTTAGCAACTGCATTTTTAACTTTAAATACTGTTGGTACATATACCGGTTGTTCTGTTCCACCAAATCCAGTAGATGTTCCTGTTACTATAACACGAACATATCCGTGTGCATTATTTTCTTCTAATGCATCAACACGTTTAACCAAAGAATTACCAATTCTTCCTATAGGCATAAATTATTACCTTTATAGAGATGTCGAATTAATTAGATACTTTAACTTTATATATTGTTTAACTTTATATAAAAACAATATAAAATTAAGATTGAAATAAATCTTTCCACCAATTTGCTACATTTTGCCAACTATATTTTTTTGCATTTTCTTTACTCAAATTTGACAAACGTTGCCATTTTTCTTTATCTTTTAAAATAGAAATAGTTTCTAATAAAAATTGTTCTCTACCTTCTTTAGTATATGGCCACCAAGCACTTCCGTCACCTAACATAATTGCAGAATCACCAAATGTAGTAATTACTCCAGCATACTTATTGCAAATAACTGGTAATCCAGCATATTGGCATTCTATACCAGTTATAAAAAATGTTTCACTAAATGCACTTGGATATAATAAAAGAGATGCTTTTTGTATTTCTTCAGCTAATTGTTCTTGTCCAACTCGACCATAAGTAAATATACCTTGCTGTTTTGTTAATTCTTCTAATTCAGCAATTTTTTTAAGTCCTTCTTTATCACCTCTACGTTCACATGCTGATTTCCAAGTAAAAGTGCCATAAAAAATATGTAATTCTAATTCAGGGATTTCTTTTTTTAACCACTGCCATAAATAAAGAACATTATCTAATCCTCTATCCCAACTACTACTCCAATGTAATCTATATGGATTTCTTTCAATATTTTTATTATCAAATCTTGCAAAATTTATTCCATTAAAAGATATTGCCAATTTTTCTTCAGGTATTTTATGATAATCTTTAACAAATTCTTTGTGCCATTCACTTAACGTAATGTATTTATCAACTTTATCCAAATGCAAATTTATTGTATTACCGCCCAAAATCCAAATATCGTGAATCATTACATAATTTTTTCCAGATCTAATATTAAAATCAAATGGTTCTGTTGTCCTTGAACTAATAAAATAATCTATATAATTAAACTCTATAAATTTTGTTAATTCAGTATATTTGTAATATTCAATATTTCCATCTTTACAATTTTCTTTACAATCACAAAATACTTTAACATTATATCTATCACATAAATTTCTAGCTAATTCGATTTGCCAAATTTCACTTCCGCCAATTCCAGTAGTTAGTGATTCATAGTTCCACTTTTCCCATGACATTCCAGAATATATAACAACCATTTGTTTTTCATATTTTTTATTTAAATAATTTGTAGTTTCTTTTTGTTCTAATTGATATTGTTCTTTATTTTCGCTTTCTGCAATTTTTCTACTTGTTGCACCAAAATGAAATACAAAAGCTCTATAATCCTGAACAATTTTATATCCCATTTTTGTTGCTCTATAACAAAAATCAACATCTTCACCAGAATTTACAAATTCTTCATCTAAATAACCTACTTTATTTAACAATTCTCTTGAAAATAAAGTGCAATAGAATGCCACCCAAGGCCGTTCTAAAACATCATTGTATGGTGACCTATATGAATATATATCTTGTACAATAGGTTGAATCTGAGTGAACGTATTAACACCAGGAAGAAGCTCTATATCTTTTATTATTATTTTATTATTATTCTGCCAGCCAAAATCGCAGTTAGATAAAACACCAACAATACCATTAGTAGTTTTACATGTTTCAACCATATATGATAACCAATTATCACTGACAATAATATCATCATTTAAAATACAAATAAATTCAGAAGTACTAATTTTTAAACCTTTATTAACAGATTTTGAAAATGATGTTTTTTCTGAACGTATTGAAATAATATCAGCACATGTTTGCAAATATTGAAATGTTTCTTCATTAGTTGAAGCATCAACAACAATTATTTTATAAATGACACTTGTACATTTTTTTATACTATCTAATAATAATTTCAAACATTTAAGATTATTATAAGTAGGAATAATTAAATCAACAGATGTAGTATTAAAAAATTCTTCTAACCATTTTAAACCAATATTATCTATAAAATAATCTTTAGCAATTTCTGGACCTACACTATTAAAATATTTTCTAAATTCTGTATCATCTCTAAGACGTATTAAATGTGTTTTCCAATCAGATTCTTCATAAGCAATTAAAGCTGCACTAGGATAATTTAATAAAATTTTTACGTATGCTGGTAGTGGTGAACAAATAACTGGTTTGCCTAAAGCTAAAGCTTGCGTTAATTTATTATTACTTTTTGCGTCTTGTTCTTGATAATTACATGGAAGAACAATAATATCAGCTTTTTTTAATTCATCAATCCATGTATGTTTATTCCATTTAATATCAGCATTATCATGTTCATGAATAGTAATTAATTCCATTCCTAATTCAGAAATTATTGGTCTTAATTTTTCTGCCATATGAGCATGTCCTCCATACCCATACCAATATACTTTTAACATTTTTAATCCTTAGTTAGAAAAAGCATTTTATTATTTGATCTTTTTTTCAATTTATCTAATATTTTAAAACGTTTATAATCTTCTACATCGTCATTTTGTTCTTTGTCATGTGAAATACACAAAACAAGTTTAACATCACTATTCAATTTTTCCATTTCTTCTTGGAAAACTTTCACACCATCAGAAAATACAAATATTGGTTTTTTATTATTTGTTATTATTTCAGTAAAATTATCTGCTGTAGCATTTAAAAAATAACATCCAAATGGTAATCTTCTAGCTATACTTGAATAAATTGATTTAAGTGTAGAATATTTACTACTAATTAGTAAAATATCATATTCTTCAAAATTTGTAGTAGTAATTATGGTATTCATCATTAAATCAATAAAAAAAGTACGTTTACCAAGTACAGAATGTACATTGAAATAAACATTTTTTTTATGATTATAAGCGTCAGTTAAAATTTTCATAATTCGTATGAATCTTCTATTACACTAACATTTGAATTTATACTTGCTACTTTTTCTACTAATCTATCTGAACAACAAATAACTTTGTCACAAATACTTAAAATTTCTTTAACCCATGAAAAATTTAATATATCTTCACATAAATCACAATAAACAGTTTTTCCATTTTGTTTTAACATTTTAATATTAAGATAATGGTTTTCATCAAACGTTTTTCCGATGATAGCAATATCATAATTTTCACGTAAAATATCAGGATAATTTACTACATTTGAAATATAACCTTTAGATCTTAACCATCTATTTATATTTAGTACTCTTATTCTAGTTTGTGCTGCTTCCCAATTTATTGGCGAAATCCAACCAATTTTAATATTTGAAACAGGCTTTATTGCACGAATAGCAATTGACGGCGTGTCGAATCCATTGTACGTTTGCATATAATCTATAATAAATCCAGTGTTTATTAATAAATTACTAATTTGTTTTTGAGTATATCCCCATCTGTGAATTTGTGACTCATCAGATTCACCGGCTAACGATTTTTGATATCCAAAAAGCGTCATCATATACCAGTTTTCATATCTTTCATCTTTTGATTCTAAAAACTTTTTAATACACATTTCTAAATCAGGAATTCTTAACTCCAATACACCACCTTGTTTTAAAACTCTAAACCATTCTTTAATTGCTATTTTTCCTTTTTCATATCCTACATGTTCTAAAGAATGCGAAGAATAAATTTCTGAAATAGTGTTATCTAAATAAGGAATATCATAAAGCATATAAACAGCATCTATGTTTGTTCCTTGAAAATTATCTACATTTTCAAATCCTTCTTTTATTTGTGAACCACATCCTAAATTTAATTTTTTTCCTTCACCATTTTTTTTCTTATTTAAACAGTTATCTAAAATAGTTTTATTATTTAATGCTCTAGAATCATTAGGTCTATATTTTAAAACTATATCATTATAGTCTTTAGCTTTTAAAATATTTCCAATTTGATTATAACAAAAACACAATTCTAATGCTGGTGCCCACGTATAATATTCAAGAATTATTGATGATGATAAATCTTTAGGAATTTCAATGTTTAAACATATTTTATACCAATGTATTGCTTTTTCAAAATTATTTTTTTCTGCAAAAAATCTACCCATTAAATAATATGCTTCAGCACGTCTTTCTTCTAAATCAATACATTTAAAAAGGTATTTCTTAAAATCTATAGGTTTTTGATAATGAATTTTAGCCAACATAAAATATGCCATATATTTATCTTCCCACCAACTTGTAGGATTATTGACAAATTTTGTTAACCATTTTTTTGCATCATCGAATCTATTAAAATCAAAACATTCTTTTCCTAAATAATATTGCAATCTAGAATCATTTGGTTGTTTCTTGATTGCAACTTCTAATATTTTCAAATTTCTATCAGATGTATTAGATTTTTTATAATGATCCAATTCAATATCACTTTTATATGTTCTACCATTTAATGGCAAATATTCGTGAATTGGTTGTTCCCACTTAAGATTCAATGAACGTTTTACAATTCTTTCACGCATTAATGACAAAATAATATTACCATATTCATCTCTAGAATAATTGTATTTACATAATATTATCTCTTTATCTGATAAATCTAAATTCTTTATTTTAATTTTA
>Ga0172380_10003141_pt1 | contig 23482 bp, 16 predicted proteins | sample Leawe162metaG_FD_119747 | JGI IMG/M metagenome (GOLD analysis project Ga0172380, IMG submission 119747) | Leachate microbial communities from a municipal landfill in Southern Ontario, Canada - Leachate well 162 metaG | ecosystem: Engineered > Solid waste > Landfill > Unclassified | place...
ATACCCCGATGCTTTGCATCGGGGATGAATGCCAGCCCGTAGCGTAGCGATAGCGAAGCGGAGGATTAACAAACTTTTCCGCAGGAATACCGCGACGCCTTGGGCGCGCGGTAGTTTATTTGCATACAATCCGCTTTTTCAATAATCGCAAGTGTGTCTAAAATTAGCGATGGCTAATTTTAGACACACTTGCAAAAAGCTTTTGATTTTTTAATGATTTGATTTCGCGTTATTTGATTTTTGACAAGCAAAAGCATTTTTTGGTATGATATAAAACATCAAGTCAATCGCTTGAAATTATGGCCAAAAAGCCAATTGTTAAAAATCAGATGGAGTTTCAAAATCAAGATTCCAAGAAATTGTATGATTTTTTGGTACAAAGGTTTGACGCGCACGACAGAAAGTTTGAAGCCATTGATAAAAAGCTCATCTCCCACGATAAAAAATTTGACGCGCACGACAAAAGGTTTGACGCCAATGAAAAGAGGCTTGATAAAATGGAAATGAGGCTTGACTTGAAATTTGAATGGCTGGATGAAAAAAAGGCGGACAAACAAGATATTTATGATTTGCGGGATGAAATGATTACGCATATCGATGGATTGGCGAAAAAAATAGATGATTACCAAACCGAACAAGCGATGATTATGAGCCAATTGAATCGCCACGAAAAATGGCATTTTCGCGTTGCCGCCAAAGTCGGCATTGATTTGTTGGACAATTAGCCGTATTTTTTAAATTGAAAGCGGAATTTTCGCCGGTTAGCCGGCTTTTTTTGACAAACAAACAATTTAATTATATTCTATTTCAGAGCAAGGAAGTGCGAAATTGGAAAGAGAAATTGAACGCAAGAATATCGCAGCACCAGACGAAGCTTGTTTTGAACGATTTGGCAACATCGCTGAGCAGTTACTTGTCGCCGGCGAGGGCGGGCGCATCATAACCACTTATGAGGTGGTATTGCAAGCAAAACCGGAAAAGGAAGATCTCAAAAACAGCACAGTGGTTCTTTAATTTAAGGAGGAATTAATTGCACGAAGAGTGAACGGCAAACCTTGCCGACAATGCCCGGTTTTCTCAATTATAAATAAGCGCATCAAGACCAACAAAACATTTGGTCTTTTTTTATAAATTCATCATCCCCGAAGCGTGTCTAAAATCAGCCATCGCTAATTTTAGACACACTTGCTAAAATAAACTACCGCGCGCCCAAGGCGCCGCGGTATTCCTGCGGAAAAGTTTGTTAATCCTCCGCTTCGCTATCGCTACGCTACGGGCTGGCCTTCATCCCCGATGCAAAGCATCGGGGTATTCTGCCAGATTAATAAATTTGCCGGCATTGATTTTTTTATATGGAAACTAAAAAGGGGGACATTGTTAAAAAAATTTTGGAAGGATTGTTGGTGGCGGGCGAGATTTTGGTCACGGCAATGGAGCCGCGGCTGTCATTGGGCAGAGCGATGGCTGATTTTAGACACACTTCGGGGGAAAAAATCATTTAAGTTTCATAGCAAGAACCCAAGAACCCAATTTATATTGAAAGAATAATGCGGCGATGTTAAAATTAGATAATTTACCTTGAATCGCAAAACGCTTGAATTCAAATGCCATTGGAGGGGTCTAACCCCTGCGATTACACAGGGGATAGACCCCAAAATACAAAGCGTTCCGTAATTCAAGGTAAATTAATAAAATTAATAAAAAAATAAACTACCGCGCGCCCAAGGCGCCGCGGTATTCCTTCCGCTCCGCTAACGCTCCGCGGAAAGGAAAAGTTTGATTCCCCGCCAAGCATCGCCGGGGCATAGCCTCGAGGTATTCTGGCGGGTAAATAAAAAATATGGCAAAAATTCAAAAAGTTTGGCTGGCGGTTTCTGGCGCGCTGTTTTTGATTCCGGAGTTCTTGTGGAGCCCCCTTTGGAATTTTTCGTATGAGTTGTGGTTTGAGGAACATATTGGTGATGAAAATTTAGTAAGGGATAATTTTTTAACCAATTCCGATAATGCCAACATATTAATGATTATTTTCACTATACAAGCTATCGGTTTACTTGGTCTGTTGTTTTGGTTTTTGTTGGGCAAGTTAAATAAACCGATAAAGATTGTCGGTTTGTTTTTGTCTTTTTTTGGTCTTTTGGCGATAGTATTCGCTTTTATTATGTTTTATTCATTTAGTTCGTGGCGCTAATAATTAAAAAATATGAAAAAGATATTTTTCTTGATTGCGGTTTTTGCAATTTCGTTTTTTCCTGCCGCTGCGGCATTGGTTTGGGCGCAATTCAATCCGCCGGTTTCGTTTCATTTGACCGTGGCCAAAAAAACCTTATCGGGCGACGGATCGTTTGATTTTGAGATCAAAAGACAAGGGGCGGTTGTTCCCATCGGCATCAAAAATTTGTTTTCGGTTTTTGCGGCCACTGACATTTCTGACATCAAAAACGCGTTTTCCGTTGCCACGCAAAACGGGCAGGGAACATATTCGGCCGATTACACGATATATGATTTTTCCGGAATTGAATTGCGCGAAATTGAACGCGCCGATTGGAAATTGAAAACCATTAACTGCCGGTTCGGCTCCGTTTCGGAAGACCCTTTTTATTTTGTGAGCGGCAATAGCGTCGTATTTTATGGTATTGCCGACGGCGAAGATATTTATTGTGAATTTATCAATGAAAAAGTAAAAAATCCGGTGCTGATTGTGCCCGGGTTGCTGGGAACGGAGCTGTATGAGGGTGAACAAGAAGTGTGGCCCAATGTTGATGATTTGATGGTCGCTCCATTTGATAATTTTTTAAATGAATTATTATTCGATAACGAATTAAATTCAGAAAAACAAATTATACCGAATGGAGTTATCGGCAATGTTTCGGCATTATTTGATTATACCGATAAATTAATCAATTTGCTTACTACATCGGAGGTGGGGTATGTTGCGGATGAAAATTTGTTCACTTTTCCATACGACTGGCGTTATGGAATGACGGGGGAATATCCGGACGGTCAAACCAATATGGATTTGCTGGCCGAAAAAATTGAGGAAATTAGGGTGCAAACCGGTGCGGAGAATGTGGATGTGATCGCGCATAGTTTGGGCGGGTTGATTGTGAAAAAATATATTATGGACAGCACAAACGATGCGCCTGCGCATATTGGCAAATTGATATTTGTTGGCACGCCCAATTTGGGATCGCCCATTGCCGCCAAAGCGATTTTGATGGGACATAATTTCAATATTGCGGTATTGTCGGGCGGCAAAATCAAAGAAATCAGCGAAAATATGCCCGCGGCGCATGATTTGTTGCCCAGTTTGCAATATCGCGACGCAATCGCCAATTATATCAAGCTTGTTGAAGAACAGGCCGATGGAACATTTTTGTCTAAAAATCTTGGTTTTGGCGAAAGCCAATCATTTTTGGCCGGTCATGGCGCCAATGCAATCGCGCAATCTAATGCCAATTTGGTGCACAATATCTCGGGATTGGATAATTTTGATCCGGCGGCCAAGGGAGCGGATGTTTATAAAATCACCGGATGCGCTTCGGCAATGCCGATGCAAATCAAAGCAACAAAAAGTTTTGCCGGTGCGATTTCATACGAACCGTATAGTTATATTTCCAGCGACGACACGGTTCCGTTTGGCAGCGCCGACAGCATTCCGGCGGAAAATTCAAAATCATTTTATGTTATAAAAGCCAAACACGGCGCTTTGATGGGGCAGAATGGCGTGCGCCAAACCATTGCCAATATTTTGGCGGGAACAAATTTGGCTGCGGGCGATAATGTAATCAATAAAAATCAACTGATCCATAATGTTAATCTTTGCGCGCTAAACGGCGTGGCGATAAGAATTTACAGTCCGCTGAATATTGAAGTGGTTGATCAGAACGGAAAGCGGCTTGGATTGGATCAAAACAACGATCCGCAAAACGATATTCCCGGGGCGAGTTTTGAAATCGTCGATGAACATAAATTTGTTTATTTGCCGCAAGATCAAGCCGGGGAATATCAAATCAATTTGCAGGGAACCGCCACGGGAACATTTTCGCTGGAAACGCAAAACATAACCAATAATCTTGAAGGTGCGCCGCGGATTTTTGAAAACATTCCGGTGAACGCAAGCTTAAAAGCAACGCTTGAAACCGGCGCTGATGCGGCAATTTTGAAACTTGACAATGACGGCAATGGCCAAATCGATGAAACGCTGTCTCGCGGCGAAGTTGCCGGAATTGACATTGATACGGTAATTGCCGATGTCAATCGTTATTATGAGGCGGGGATGATTAAAACCAAAGTCGCCAAAAATTTGCTTTTGGCGCAATTAAAAGCGCTGAAAGTCCAAATATCGGTATTGAAAAAACTGCAAGCGAATCAAAAATTGCCGCAAAAAGCCAAAACCGCGGCGGTGCGGGTGTTGAGCGAGGTGATTAATAAACAAATTGGTTTGCTAATTAAAGAAATAGAGAAAATGAGCGGCAAGGCAATCGATACGCCCGCCGCCCAAACATTGATAGATTCTCTGGGACATATTTTAATCAAATGATTTTCTAACCCCGCACTTTTTTAGCATAGGCTAATTTCTTGTCCGCGGATCGTTAGCGGACCCGCTTTTGCGGACTTGTCCGCCGAAGCCCGCTTCAGCGAGGCGAAGGCGGAAGGAATACCGCGCCGCTATGGGTGCGCGAAAGTTGTTTTGAGCGGATGCGATTAAGCGGATTGACCTTGGAGGGTTTTTTGTATAGGATGGGAATAATATGAAATCGATCGGGGATTTTGTCGAAGATATCTTTTCGGCCAGGGGCGGGAACAAATTGCTTACGGCGCTGGTTTTGATCGCGGTGGCGCTGGTTTTGGTTTTGATTGCGGCGGGAGGTGCTCAATTCAACCTGGCCGATCTTAAAAAAGTAATGCCGCAGCCAAGGGATTTGGCAACATCGCCGATTGCGCAGGATATTATCAAGGGCAAGGAGAAACAGCCGGTTATGCCCCGATCCGGACAAGAAACCAACAAACAAGACAAAGCCCCGGTTGCTCCGGACGCGCTAATAAGCGAGGCGTCTCCGGCAAAAGCGGTTGCCGCGGCAACCGTTCCGTCCGCGCCGGCCACCGCGCCGGAAGCGGCTCGATCCGACATGGTTATTATACCCAAGATCGGAGTGAGCGCGCCGATTGTTACTCCGCAAACAAACGATACCGCTCGGCTGAAAAAATTGCTCGATTCGGGCGCGGTGATCTATCCGGATTCAGCCGGACCGGGCCAAACCGGGCAAACAATTTTGCTGGGACACAGCGCGCCGCCGGGGTGGCCGAAAATCAAGCACGACACGATTTTTTCCCGCATCGCGGAATTGTCTGCGGGAGATAAAATCATCGCGGTTTATAACGATAAAACCTATAATTATTCCGTGGTTAACAGCCAGATCATTGCCAAAGGCGGCGATATTTCCGCGTCGGCGCCAACCGCCAGTTCGCTGGTTTTGGTTACCTGCTGGCCGCCCGGCCGCGATCTGAAACGCCTGGTCGTGGAGGCCGGATTGGATTCGGCAGAGTGAATGCTTGGCCGCTAAACCATTCGGCAGAGGGGGGTTTACTGAAAATCATTGATGAAAATCATGTAACCACTCACTGGGTTTAAAATTGAAGGGTCTATCCCTCGTTAATGCGAGGGTTAGACCCTTCAATTTTGCATTCGTAATTCTTTACAAGGGTCTAACCCCTGCGAGTACACAGGGGATAGACCCTTAAAATGCAAATCCCAGTGAGTAGTTACGAAATTATTGATTGACAAAAGACAGATTTCAAGCCATATTATAAATTGTTATAAGTTTCGATAGGACGCCATAAAGCTGATTTATGGCGATTGTTAAGCAATTATTTATTAATAATTAATCAATTTAATATTATTTATTAAGAAATACGCAATTATGAAGGTATTAGTTGCCGGCGGCGCCGGATTTATCGGATCTCATTTGGTTGACCGGCTGATTGGCTTAGGCCACGGCGTTGCGGTAATTGACAACCTTTCTTCGGGCCGAAAAGAGAATTTGAATAAAGGGGCGGTTTTTTACAATATGGACATTTGCGATGCGGGGGTCGAAGAAGTATTCGATAGGGAAAGACCCGATATCGTTTTTCATCTGGCGGCCCAGATCGATGTGCGCCAGTCGGTTATGGATCCGATTGCCGATGCCGGCACCAATATTTTGGGCAGTTTGAATCTGTTGCAGAACGCCAAAAAAACCGGCGTAACGAAATTTATTTTCACCTCTACCGGAGGGGCGATCTATGGGGATGCGGATTTGATTCCCACGCCCGAAACTTATCGGGAATTTCCGCTTTCGCCGTATGGCATTGCCAAGCTTTCGATTGAAAAATACTTATACTGTTATTGCAAGGTTTTCGGGCTGAATTACACGATATTGCGCCTGGCCAATGTTTACGGTCCGCGCCAGAATTCTAAAGGCGAGGCCGGAGTGGTGGCGATATTTTGCGACAAAATGCTTGCCGGAAAACAGCCCGCAATCAACGGTTCCGGCGGACAGACAAGGGATTTCGTTTATGTGGATGATGTGATCGAAGCGCAAATTGCGGCAATGCGGCCGGAGATTACCGGCATTTTCAACATCGGCACCGGAATTGAAACCGACATAAATCAGATATTCCGGCAAATCAAGCAGGTTTCCGGATCAAAGTGCGAAGAAATTCATACGGCGGCAAATTCGGGCGAACAGCAAAGAAGCTGTCTGGATGCTTCAAAAGCCGGATTGGAATTGGGCTGGACTCCGGAAAAACCGCTGGCCGCGGGCATTGAAGCGACCGTTAACTGGTTTAAAAACCGGCCGAACGGCGATATTAAAAGCGAAAAGAAGCGGTTTTGGATTTTTTTGGCAGGCTTGGCGCTGTTTTGGGCGGCGGCGACAGTTTTGGGCGAAAACGGTGCGGCGATCCGCAACAAGATGAGCGATTGGAGGCTTGTTCCCGAGGCGGAACGGTTTACCGAGCTTTATTTTGATAATTACGAATCTCTGCCGCGCCGGATCGATGGCGGCGGCGCGCTGGCTTTTTCATTTGCCATCCGCAATTTGGAAGGCGCCGTTACCGATTATCCTTATGCCGTATATGTTGAACGCCAAGACGGCAGGCGCGATATTGTGTCAGGCGGCGCGATCCGGCTTGCCGACCGGGAAAATAAAACCGTTAGCGTGTTGAATAAAATAGAAGATGGCGCGGCCGCAAACAAGATCGTGGTGCGGCTAACGAACCTTAACCAGGAAATCAGTTTTTTGCTGGCTGATAACAAATGACAGCATGGCCTATTCTTCAAGAAAAAAAATCGTGGCGTTGATTCCCTGTTACAACGAAGAATACAGCATCGGACAGGTAATTGAAAGTTTTCCCCGGGAAAAGATCAACAATCGCGGATTTGAACTTGAAATAATGGTGATTGATAATAATTCCAGAGATCGGACCGCCCAGGTTGCCCGCGATTTTGGGGCAACCGTTATCCAAGAGCCTAAAAAAGGAAAAGGCAATGCCATCCGGCGCGGATTTTACAGTATCCCCGCCGACAGCGATTATGTTGTGATGCTCGACGGCGACAGCACTTACCGGCCGGAGGAGATTCTGCGGCTGGTGGATTTTTTGGATTCGGATTTCTGCAGCGTGGTGATCGGTTCGCGTTTGGACGGGTGGATGCGGGACGGTTCGATGAAAACATTCAACCGCTTGGGCAACCGGATATACTCTTTTTTGGTGCGTTTTTTTTACAATGCCAATGTAACGGACGCGCTGACCGGTTATTTTGCCTGGAAGCGCGAGGCGGTTGAGCGTTTGCGGCCGCACCTGACGAGCAACGGTTTTGATATTGAAATGGAGATGATCACGAAAATGGCGCGCCTGAAAGAAGAGATTTGCAGCGTGCCGATCAGCTATCATCTGCGGGTGGGAAAAACCAACCTTAACCCGGTATTCGACAGCGTCCTTATTCTAAAAACGCTGGTGTGCAATTTATATTGGCGGCCCGGCCGGATCGGCGCGGCGCAAGGAATTTTGCATAAGGCAAATTGAAATTATGGATTCCCGCCCTAAAAAGATTCTTATTGTCGCGCACCACTATCCGCCGCACATTTCGGGAGTCGGTATTGTCGCGCGCAACCATGCGGTGCGCCTGGCGGCGGCCGGCAACACGGTGAATGTTATCACCAGCGATACCGGCGCCGCGGAAAAAAGCGGCATTGCGGATGGCGTTAATTTGGTGCGGATCCGCGCAATCGACGCGTTTGAAAAATGGGGCGTGCCTTTTCCGGTATTTTCGCTGGCGCTTTGGCGGAAATTGGCAGAATATGTCAAAATCTCCGATGTTGTCCATATCCACGATGTTTTATATATAAGTTCGATTGCGGCGGCAATCTGCGCCCGGATATATAAAAAACCGATTGTCCTTGCCCAGCATATCGCGATAGTCAATCATCCGAGCAAAATAGTCATGGCGGCGCAAAGATTTGTTTACGCGACCGCCGGCGCGGCGATATTCAAGGCCAGCAAGAAAATTTTGACATTTAACGATCGCGTTGACGATTTTTTGATTAAAAAAGGCGTTTGCGCGGACAAACTCGAGAAATCCGTTAACGGAGTCGACGGCAATATTTTTTATCCGGCCAAAGAAGGCGAAAAAAAAGCGCTGGCCGCGCAACTGGGACTGGATGCCGATAAAAAAATAATTTTGTTCGTGGGAAGGTTTGCGCCCAAGAAAGGATACGATAAGCTGTTGGAGTGCGCGGCCGATGATTACCAGATAGTTTTTGCCGGCGATGAAGCCAAGGGGCGTTCCAACAGTAATAATTTCGTGTTTTTGGGCAAACTGGGCCAAAATGAATTGGCGCGCGTTTATCGCGCCGCTGATCTTTTCGTCCTTCCTTCCGAGGGCGAGGGGTTTCCGCTTTCAGTGCAGGAGGCGATGGCCAGCGGCCTGCCGGTTGTTGTGGGCGATGACGAAGGTTATCGCCGTTATAAATTTGACCGGAATCTGATCTGTTTGCTCAACAAGCCGACCGCGGATTCGGTGCGGCGAGCCATCGTTGAATTGATCGCCGACGAAAAAAAGATGGGGGAGATGGCAAGCTACTCCCTGGCTTATGCGGAAAATAATTTCAGCTGGCCGGCCGCGGTTTCAAAAATCGAAAAGATATACCGCGATTTAACGGCAAACCGGCCGGTTAAAAAAGCGGCGGTTACCACCAGCTGGGATGACGGCCATATTTTGGATATGCGCCTGGCGGCGTTGCTGAAAAAATACAATGTCAAAGGAACTTTTTATGTGGCGCCCGAAGATGTTGAACGGAAAGAAACGGAGCGATTGGCCAAAGAGCAGGTGCGCGAAATTTCGCTTGATTTTGAGATTGGCGGGCATACCATATCCCACCGGCGATTGCCCAAAATGTCTGACGCGGAAGCGCGGCGGGAAATCAGGGAGTCAAAAGCATATTTGGAAAAAATTACCGGCCAAAAAGTAGTTTCTTTTTGTTATCCGGGCGGAGAATATCGCGCCAAGCATATCAAAATGGTGCGCGCGGCCGGTTATTCTTATGCGCGCACGGTTAAACGGCATTCCTTTGGCGGTTCCGGCTCGCTTTTGGAAGCGCGCACGACCGTAAATACTTACAACCATATCCAAGATTTGCCCAAAATTGCGGTTTTTGCGCGCTTTAATCCGGTCAAAATAATAAAATATTTTCAGTGGGACCAGCTGGCAAAAGCAATGTTTGACCGCGTCCTTGAAGACGGCGGCGAATTCCATTTGTGGGGCCATTCCTGGGAGGTTGACGGGCATAACGATTGGGGGAAGCTCGAAAGCGTTTTGGCGCATATTTCGGGAAAGAAAAATGTTTCATACTTAACGAACGGCGGTCTGGCGCAAAAAATTAAAAAAAATATTCTTATCGCGCTGCCGTATTTTCCGCCGCAGGCCGGCGGAGTGCCGTTCTATGCGCTCAATACCGCGCGGCGCTTGCGCGATGATTTTGGATGGAATGCTGTGATTGCGGCATCGGGCAAACGCGGTTTTTCCGGCATCGAAAAAGAAGAATACGGCGGATTGAAAATATACCGGCTTTCGTATTGGTTTAAGATTTCCAATACTCCGGTCAATCCGCTGTGGGCGCTGATGCTGGCGCGAGTGATCAAAGAGGAACGGATTTCAATCGTCAACGCCCACGCGCCGGTACCGGTATTCGGCGATTTTGCCGCATTGGCCGCGCAAAAAAGACCCTTTGTTTTGACTTATCACACCGGCAGTTTGCGCAAAGGCGTTTTTTTGTTCGATGCGATAATCTGGATGTATGAGAAATTCGCGCTGAAATTATTATTGCGGCGCGCCGACAGTATTGTTTGCGCGTCTGATTATGTGAGGTTTAATTTTTTAAATGAATACCTTTTCAAAAGCGCCACTGTCGCGCCTGCGGCAGATTGTGAAAATTTCAAACCTGCTGCCGCTAAAAAACCGGGCCATACGCTTCTGTTTGTGGCCGGACTTAACCGCGCGGAAAAATATAAGGGATTGGCGACGCTGATTGATGCGGTTGGTTTGCTGGGAGAAACCATTCCCGGCTTGCGTTTGGTTGTGGCCGGCGAGGGCGATATGAGAAAAGAATATCAATCATACGCAGAAGAAGCCGGTCTTCGGGACAGGATAACATTCAAAGGTAAATTGATCGGCGGCGCTTTGGCAGATGCCTATCGCCAGGCAGATATTTTTGTTCTCCCGACCTGCCATGATAACGCGCCCATGGTGATCATTGAGGCAATGGCCAGCGGCCTGCCGGTCGTGAGTACCAGGATCGGGGAAATTCCGCAGATCGTCGACGAAGGAAAGACCGGGTTTTTGATCGAGCCGGGCAATCCCGAAATGCTCGCCGCAAAAATCGCCGAACTTTTTGAAAACCCTGGAATGATGGCGGATTTTGGAGCGGCGGGCAGGCTAAAATGCGCCAGCAGATACAACTGGAAGGATCGCGCCGCGCAGTACGATGAAATTCTGGAGCGGTTGTCCGGCGCTTCCGGCAAAACAAACCCGCATATTCCGCGCCTTACCGTTGTTGCTCCCTATTTTTATCCAAAAATCGGCGGCTTGGAAAATTATGCCTATGAACTCGCCCGACGCTTGCACGGGAGCGGGCGATATCGCGTTACTGTCGTTACGAGCAATTGCCAGACCGGCGACCACCGCCAAGAAGCAATTGCCGGAATGACAGTTTATCGATTGCCGATTTGGCGGAAGTTTTCCAACACGCCGATAAACCCGATGTGGTTTTGGTGGTTTAAGCATTTTTTCAAGACAACCGACCCGGATATCATCCATATTCACGCGCCGGTGCCGTTCATGGGCGACTTGGCCGCGTGGGCCGCGCCCAAAGGCACGCCCGTAGCGGTAACTTATCATTCGGGAAGCATGAAAAAAAACCTTTGGCCGCTCGATATGGCGGTGGGCGCATATGAAAAGATTTTTCTCGGCCTGCTTTTTAGAAGGTCGGATGCGATTGTGGCGGTTTCCCGGGCTTTTTTAAGCCGCCGTTTTCCCGAATATGCCAAAAAAACCAGGTTTATTCCAACCGGAGTCGATCTTGAGCGGTTTTCGTATTCGCCATTGCCCGACGGCGGGAAAATTATAACCTATGTCGGGCGCATCGAACGCAATTCAAGCTGGAAAGGCATTGACCAATTATTTAAAGCGATGGTTTTGGTTGTGCGGCATTGTCCGGATGCCAAAATCGAACTGATCGGAACCGGCGATGCGGTCGAATATTATCGCCGCCAGGCCGAAGATTTGGGAATTAGCAAATCAATAATAATGAACGGGGTTAAAACCGGGCCGGAGCTTGCCGCCGCGTATCGCCGCGCGCGCGCGGTTGTTTTGCCGTCAATTTCCGATTCGGAGGCTTTCAGCCTGGTTTTGGTCGAAGCGATGGCATCGGGGCGGCCTGTCATCGCCACGGATATCGGCGGCAATCCGCAGGTTGTCGATGATGGCGTAAATGGTTTGCTGGTGCCGGCAAAAAATCCCGCCGCGATGGCAAAAGCAATCGAAAAAATTTTAACCGAGGACGAGTTTGCGCGGCAGCTCGGGCGGGCGGGCGCGCAAAAATCCAAATCGTTTTCCTGGGAAAAGCGGGTCGGCGAATACGAAGATCTTTTCAGCGAATTGACCAAAAAAAATGAAAATTGTCCGGATGCATATTGATAAATTATTAACCGCCGTTTTTTTCTGGCTGGATATCTTTTTGTGTCTGGCGGTTTTTAACATTAATGCCGGCCAGGCGCTTAATTTGGCGGGCTTTTCGTTTTTGATCATTGCGCCCGGCCTTCTGACGGTCATTGCATTGAGATTGAGGAATTTGGATTTTTGGGGTTATGCTGCCGTTATTGCCGGCATCAGCATCCTCGAACTGATGGCGATGGCGCTGATCGGCAACTGGCTGTTGCCGCAGTTCGGGATCGAACATCCTTTGCAAAAAAATTGCCTGCTGGGAGAACTATTGATTATGACCGTTGCCCTGGGGCTTTTCTGCCGGAAGCGCGCGCGGGAAATTTCAATTCCGGTACGGCGGTTTTGGCTTTTTGACACCGCCGGCGATCTGGTTTTGGCGGCGGTGCCGGCAATATTCCCGGTTCTTGCCGTTCTGGGCGCGATCCGCATCAACAACGGCGGCGGCAACGAATTAACTTTGCTGATGCTTGCCGGCATCGCCGCGTATTCGGCGGTTTTAGTGAAAAAAAGCGGAAAATCCGGCGCCAATACCATTCCAACGGCGCTATTTTTTGTCTCGCTGGCAATGCTTTTGATGACATCTATGCGCGGATGGTTTGCCACCGGCCATGACATCCAGCACGAATATCTTTTTTTTGAAATTGTGAAAAATAGCGGGATTTGGTCAGCCGCAAATTCCCAGGACGCCTATAACGCCTGTTTGAGCGTTACTGTCCTGCCCACGGTTTTTTCCAATTTTTTGCAAATTGCGGATCCCTATGTGTATAAAGTTTTTTTTCAAATCGTTTTTGCGATCGTGCCGGTCATTGTTTATCTTGCCGCGCGGCGCTATCTGGTTTCGGCCATCGCGGCGGTTTCGGCGTTATGTTTTATTTTTTTTCCGACTTTTTACGGCGATATGCCGTTTCTCAACCGCCAGGAGATCGCCTTCCTTTTTTTTGCGTTGATGATTTATGCAATTTTTGAACAGCGGCTGGCGGTATCCGTCCGCCGGTTTCTTTTTTTGCTTTTTGGCGCGGGGATGATTGTTTCGCACTATTCCACGACTTATGCGGCCATCGCGGTTTTTGTTTTTCTGGCGTTTGCCTATCCGATAACGCGCGCGGCATTCCCGCGCATGGGAAAAATGAAGATATTCGCGGATTCCGGATTCGCCGGCTTAAGAGGCGGAGTAAAATTGCCTCCGCCGCTGATTACCGTTTGGATGCTGGTGTTTGCAATATCGGCGACCTTTTTATGGACCAGCGCGTTTACGAAAACCGCAACTGGCAGTATTTACAAAGTTATTCAGGAAACAATTTCCACCATGAAGAGCAACGCGAGGGAAGACGCCAAGTCAAATGATGTTTTGTTCAGCCTCTTTTCGTTCAAAAAGCCGCCGACCGCGGCGGAATTATTGCAGGATTACCAAAAAGACATCTCCGCGTCGGCGCAAGCGCTTGGCGATCAAGAAAATTTCTATGATCCGGCGCAGTATGGCGGATACCGGATTGAAGCCGTTGATATTCCGACATTGCCCCTGACCCCGGCCGGCCGGGCGTTGGCGGCGGCGGGCATAGATGTTGCGGCGTTGGCCTATATTTTGCATCAAGCGCTGGCAAGAATGATGCAATTATTCGTCGTTGCCGGTTTCGTATTCGCAATTTTTAAAAGCAAATTCATTGCCAAGCCGGTTGCCGCGGAATTTGCTTTGCTGGCCGCCGGCAGTATCGGACTTTTGGCGGCGTTTGTTTTGCTGCCGACGATTTCCGCCGAATACGGCATATTCAGGGCATTCCAGCAGCTGTTGATTTTTTTGGGCGTTTTTATGGCAATCGGGATCGCCATTCCCGCGGCCAGATTCAGGAAAGTGGGAACAATTTTTGCTGTGGCTTTTATGGCAATTTTGTTGTTTGTGGAAACCGGCGCCGTTACGGCCGTTTTCGGAGGATATAATCCCAAGTTGAATTTGAACAATGCCGGTTCGTATTATGACACTTATTACATTCACTCCGGCGAAATTGCCGGCGCCGAGTGGCTGGTGGGGCAAATTGAAAAATCCGGAAATTTGAACGCCAATGTACAGGCCGACTATTTTGTGGCCAACATTTTCACCCAGGCGGGGATTGCCGAAGGCTTGTTCCCGGAAAACAGCGTCTATCCGGCCGTGGTAAAAAAAGATTCCTATGTGATTTTGGGATTTACCAACGCCACCCGGCAAAAATCCGCGGTCTTTTACAAGGGTAATTTATTCACTTATACATACCCCGTCCATTTTTTGGCCGACAATAAAGATGTGATCTACGATAATCGCCAAACCGCGATTTACCGTTAATTTGCGGATCATTTTGCGGCGCCGCGGTATCTGTCAAAAATTATCGAAGACAATGACACAAGCGAGGATAATAATCCTCCGGCAATCCATGAAGCCGCGACCCAAGCGAGCCCCCGGCCGGCAAAAATTATTCCGCTGCCGCTGACAGCTAAAAAATAAACAAAACTTGCCGCGACGAGCATTTTTGTTTTTTTCATAATCCGCAATGCCGTGATTCCAAGATAGGCGGCGCCGATTGCGGGTGCGGCCAAAGCGAGCAGGGCGATAATCGATGCTCCCGCAATTCCGTATGATTTGCCAAAAAATTGCAGAATCAGCGGTCCGGCAATCGCCATCGCCGCGCCGGCCGGAATGGTAATGGCGCCGACGATAAGCGCCGCCCGCGCCAGCAGTTTTTTCAGGGAAGACCCGTCATGCGATCCTTCCGCGAAAAGCGATTGCGACACCGAATGCGATACCGCGTACAACAGATTGGCGATCATAAACGACATATAATAATATCCCGCGGCGCTGGCGCCCAGTTGGGAAATTACGATCAGCGGCATAACAAGCGCGGGCGCGATTATAAAGATATTGGCAATATAGTTGGAAAAAGAATAACGGAAAACATTGCGCCAAACGGCCGTATCGATCCGCAATTGAGGTTTGTAGCCGAATTTAACCGCAAGGAACGCAAAGCCGGCCGCCATGGCCGAGAATGCCGCAATTCCCGAGGCGGCGAATATGCCGTAGGCCCCCATTCCGGCAACAAAAAAAGGAAGGCACACTTTAACGGTTCCGTTAACGCATCCGTCGTTGATAAAATTATATTTTGCGTTGCGAAAAGCGATAAAAACATTGCCGGCCAGCGCGTTTGCCGCGGTTATAACGGTAATCGCCGCAAATCCGGCGGCATAAAAGAAATTGCGGCGCACGATATCCAGAAGGGGCGTCAGGTATGGCAACGCAACTATGTAACCAACAGATAATGTTGTTGCCGTTATAGCCGCAACCGCAAATCCGGTGTTGATCAATTCATTTTTATTTTTAGCCGAGGGAAGAAGGCGCACAAAAGTGCTGTCAAATCCCAGGATGCTGATGTCGGCGATCAAAGTCATTGCCGAGATCAGGGAAGTGGCCACGCCGATTTCATCCGGGGAAAACAAGCGGGCGCAAATCAGCCAAAAGAAAAAACCAAAAACCGCCATTGCTCCGGTGGTCAGCATCAGATAGACCGAGTTGCGCAGCAAACTGTCGCGATAAAGCCGAACGATTATTTTTTTCATTTGCGATTACGAGAGACTCGCTCTTTTATATAAATCCTCGATTTTGTCGATAAAACCGGCAATCCCGAAATCTTGCGACCGTCGGACGGCGGCTTCGCTCATTGAGGCAATAATTTCCGGGCGCGACAAAAGATTGATTATGGCTTTACTGATGGCGCCGGCGTCTTTGATCGGGACAATGTTTCCGGTTTTTCCGTCTTCGACCAGCTCCGGAATGCCGCCGGTTCTCGCGGCGACAACCGGACGGCCGACGGCGAAGGCTTCAATGCATACGAGGCCCATTGCTTCGGGCCAGATTGAAGGCATTGCCAGCAGAAGTGCGTTTTCATATTCGCCGATGATAGCGCGCTTGTCGCTGATCCATCCGCGGAAGACGACATTGTTTTCCAATCCTAATCTTGCGGTCATTTTTTCAAGTTCGCCGCGGTACGGGCCGTCGCCGACGATAGTAAGCCTGGCTTTTGGGAAACTCTTAATTATTTCGGGAAGGGCGCGGAGCAAATAGTCCGCCCCTTTAACCTTTTCAAGCCGGCCGACAAATAATATGTTTTGGTTGTCCGGCAGAGGTTTGCGGGCGGGAAGCTCAATGCCGTTATAAATCTGTTCGATTTTATTTTTTGGCACATCGCGCCTGATGGTTTTGGCCATAAACTTGCTGGGCGCGATAAATCTCCTGATTCGCCGCAATCCTAAAAGATAAACCGGCCTTTGAAAAAAACGGTGATAGCAATAACGCAATTTTCCGGCCAGAGTGAGGCTATCGATGCAAAAGGGGTTGTCTTTATAATAGTTTGGCGAGAACAGCCAGAGCAAAAGATCCGCGGTGAATTCTTCCGGGCCATGAACGGTCATTACCGCGGGTATTTTTTTTATTGCAAACAGCACCGAGGGAGAGCAAAGGCCCGTTGTGTGGAAGTGGATGATGTCGGGGCGGAAATCTTTGACGGCGTTTTGCACCGCGCGGTATGACGGCAGGTAAAATAAGCGGTGGAATAACGCAAAAAAGGAATCGCTTCGTATTCTTTTGAAGGTGTAGTCGCAAAACATTTTTTCGCCGCGGATGTCGGATGATAAAACCCTGACTTCGTGGCCGCGGCGCCGCAACTCATCGCGTATTGACCGGACGCTTGTTTCGGCGCCGCCCGCGCTGCAGCCAAGATTTGTCACTTCAAGGATTTTCATGTTGATTGGGCCGCCGGAGTCTCCATTGATTGCAAAATTATACCAATGGGATGGCCATATGTCAACCGCATTTTTCTTGCATTTGTTTTTCCTTGATAAAAACCGCGAGAATGTTTAAGATGAATCATCTTGTAAATTTTGGCCGATTGCAACACATGAAAGGTCTCATAAAAAATTTTGCCAAAGGAACCGGGGGTTTAAGAGCGTTCTTTTTATCATTATCGCTCCTGTTTTTTTTGAGCGTTTCTTTCTTTGCCTATTTGATGGGGATTTCCATGGATAATTCTGATGCCGATTCGGCCGAGCTCAATTTTCCCGGCGATGGGATTGCGGAAACTAAAATTGGCACACCGTTGCCGGAGCCGGTTTTGCCTGCGGCATCTTCAACTTCTTCAATTCTTTCCATGCCAATTTCAGCCGGAGAATCGGCGCCGGATTCTTCGGCTTCATCGTCCGCAGATTTCCTTAATTATAATTTCGGAATGTCGGTCGGCGAGGCGATGATGGGTTTGAGCGACCTGGAACTGGGCCGCCAGCTGGACGATGTTGCGTCGCTGGGCATCGGCTGGCTGCGGTTTGATATTGATTGGGCGCATGTCCAGCCGGATAATCGCAACGACTTTGATTGGCGCGCCATCGACCGTTTCGTCAAGGCGGCCAGCAAACGGGGCGTAAAACTGCTGGCGATTGTCGGGTATACTCCAAAATGGGCGCGTTCGCCGGATTGTTTGTCGAATGGCGATCGATGCGCTCCGGGCAATGCCGGGGAGTTTGCCGTTTTTGCCGCCGAGGCGGCGGCGCGCTACTCGCCGCGCGGCGTCAAAACATGGGAAATATGGAACGAGCCGAACTTAAAAGGTTCTTGGGAGCCTGCGGCCGATATCGGTGATTACGCCGCGCTTTTAAAGGCTTCAAGCCTGGCGATCAAAAAAGCCGATTCCGAGGCAATTGTGATTGCAGGCGGGATGGGTCCGGCGGCTTCGAAAAACGGTTCAATCTCGCCCATTGATTTTCTTAGCGGATTGTACCGGTCGGAGGCGCGGGATTATTTTGATGCCATAGGATACCATCCGTATTGTTATCCTGACGCACCGGATGATTTTCAGACATGGAGCGGCTGGTCGCAAATGGCGCAAACTAAAATAAATTTAAGGAGCGTGATGCAGGATAACGGCGGCAGCGCCAAACAAATCTGGCTGACTGAATTTGGCGCGCCCACGGGCGGACCCGGCGGAATTAAAATTTCCGCGAAAGACCTTGCCCGAGCCGGCGTTGATCATGTCAGCGAGAATCTTCAATCCCAAATGATTTCCCAAGCAATAAGTTATGTCAAAAAAAATTCTTGGATTGGCCCGCTGTTCATTTACAGCTACCGCGACCTGGGCACGGCAACCGGCACGAACGAAAACTTTTTTGGTGTCTTGCGCCACGACGGCAGCAAAAAACCCGCCTACGACGCCATTAAATCCGAAATTCGCTAAGCCGGAATTGCGCCGCCATCGGATAATTGACATTGGCGATAAGGATTTGATAAAATTTAATCATCAAAGGTATGGCTGATAATATCAAAAAAGATTTAAACAGCGGCAATAAAGAATTGATGGTTTTTTTGGCGGAAAAATTTAATGGTGTTGATAAACAGTTGAATACTTTGCAAAATCAAAATGTTTCCGATTATCAAGGTTTGGCTGATTTGATGGCGGACCAGTTTGAAAAGGTTTTTGAGAAACTTGATCAAAAAGCCGATAAATCGGATACCGATAAAATTTATCAAATTTTGGCGACCAAAGCCGATAAATCCGATACTGACGCAGTATTGACGCGGGTCGCTCGATTGGGAAACAAAATTGATGATTATCGCGCGGAAGAAATCGGTTTGAAGCGCCAAGTTGAAAAGCACGAAAAATGGCATCTTGCAACCGCGGCTAAAATCGGGATTAAACTTCGGCCGGAGTAATTCAAGAAAAGTATATATTTAAATATATACTTCGCATATACTCGCATTTTGTTTATATTCGGGCGCAAGCCCTTTTTTGTTTGGCCGCGCAAATTCAAATGCAGTTTGACGGGGTCGCACCCCTGCGAGTACACAGGGGAACGACCCCAAATGCGGGATACTTCCGCTTTTTTGTTTGTCCACCCTTGACATTATGTTATTTTGGTGTAATTTACGGATAGTTTCGTGAGGTGTAAAAAATGAAGTTGAACGTATTGCGAGATGAAAAAAAACAACAAATAATGGGGTTTGATTTAATATCCTGTGGTGACGCCGAAGAAGAAGCATTTAACAGAGATTTACCATCGGGTTTAGCAAGCGGTAGCGCATTAATGGATGTAACGGAGGAGGGGCTTGTTATTTCCAATCCAAAATGTACAAACGCAAAAATAAATGGCTTGCTAACGAGATTCGTTTTCCCCTTAACGATTGAGGATGCAAACGATCTTAAGGCGGTTTTTGACAGCCCGAAAATCAGACCAAGAGCAAGTGTTCGTAGAGGATTTGGGTATCATTTTGAAGCTAGATTCGAAAGATTATAGCCAGAATGTTACCCCTTTTTTATTTAAAATTGAGATATCGCACAGCTTGCGTTTTTGGGCGGGTTTGGTAAATTGGAAATATAAAAGCAAAACTATGAAAAAGTTGAGCCAAAAAGACAAAGAAAAAATAATGGGCTTGCGGGCGCAATTTCCAAAAAAATTGGATGTTTTAATCCATCGTTGCGAGGATGGTGTTTTTGCGGCAAAAATAAATAATTATCAAGGATGCAACACGCAAGGTCGGACAATTTCGGAATTGATTGAAATGGTAAACGATTGCCTTTATTGTTATTTTGATGTTCCGTTGAAATATTTGTCATTTATGCCGACTTATTTGCCTTCATTTTCGATTGTGGCCGGTTTTGATTTTTTGCAAAAAACAAGCGAAACGGATATTAATGCTGATTTTAAAATAATCGTTGGCGCAAATGAAAAAGTTGCGGTGTAAGATTTGCGATTGTTCGTGTTCCGACTTGAAAAAAATAGCGGAAAAAAGCGGATTTATTGTTGCCGAAGGCGCAAGACATTGCAAAGTTATCGCCACCAATGGCAAGTTAATTACAACCATACCGCGGCATAATTACATTAATCCCTTCACCGTTAAAGGAATTATTAAAGATTTAAATGGTTTCGGCGCGGACATCGAAATTTGCTGATTGTCTGAATTTACCGGGCGCAAGCCCTTTTTTGTTTGTCCTACTCCTTGGTAGTATTTTTTTTTGATGTATTTTACAAGCAGAAATTTAACAGGCTGGAAATTTAATTATTGATAATTCATTGAAAATTGGAAATTCGCGCGGATTTTGCGCGGCTTGGAGTTATCCCCAATCCTTGCCGTCAGGGACTATTGACATTGGTTTGATCATTTGCTAATCTCTTTATGTTGGATAAAAAATGTTAACGATACACACATATAAAAAACTATAAGAAGCTAAATTTTCCGCGGATTTAATTCTTGTGGGGAATCGCTTCGGAAGCGGTTTTTTTGTTGGCTTATTTGCAGGTTGATTGAGGGGCAAGACCGTTAAAAAATAAATAGTTAGTTATTTTACTAAATGATTCAAACATCGAAATCATTAGTAATTCCAAAGTCTTTTTGAAACAATTAGTCTTCAAGGATTTTTGCGGCATAACAACGATCATTAGTGGTAATGAAAGTTTTATCAACCGCCAAAGTCCATCGAAAATTGAAGTTATTAATTGCTAGCCAAGGTAATAAAATTATAGGCGGATGGTGGATGCCTTGGGACTGGGAGGCGATGAAGGACGCAGTCTGTCTGCGATAAGCTTGGGGGAGGTGACCAACAACCTTTGATCCCGAGATTTCCGAATGGGGAAACCCTTTCCGGCGTTGAACCGGAAAACTCGACAACGCAAGTTGCGAGAGCGAACCTGCGGAAGGGAAACATCTCAGTACGCAGAGGAAAAGAAAAAAATTGCGCGCAAGCGCAAACATTCTCTTAGTAGCGGCGAGCGAAAAGAGAGGAGCTCAAACCCGTTTGTGCTTCTCCGGTGTTCATCAATAATCATTGATAAATTATCATTGATCATTGTGGTTACCGGTGAGGTACAAGCGGGGGTTATAAGGTGGAAATATCTCAAGTTCGTCTTGAGCAAAGTGCATCAATATGCAATCTGGTTAGCCCAACCACCCTGGAAAGGGGGGCCACAGCGGGTAATAGCCCCGTAAGCGAAAACCATTGCAAACTTTGAATTTCTATTCTTGAGTACCGCGGGAAACGAAAGTCCTGCGGGAATTCGGCTGGACTATACAGCCAAAGCTAAATACTACCCAGTCACCGATAGTGAACAAGTACCGTGAGGGAAAGGTTAAAAGTAGGGGGGTGACCCCGGTGAAATAGATCCTGAAACCATCACGCTTACAAAGACTCGGAGCCCCGCAGCAATGCGGGGTGACGGGGTGCTTTTTGTAGAACGAGCCAACGAGTTTAATTCATCAATTAGTCTAAGCGTCTCTGACGCGAAGGCACAGGGAAACCAAGTCTTAATAGGGCGCATCCCGCAAGGGGTATTGATGGGTTAAGACCCGAAGCCAAGGCGAGCTTACCATGGCCAGGTTGAATCCCGCCGAAAGGCGTGAGGAGGACCGAACCGGTTGACTGTGCAAAATCTTCGGATGAGCTGTGGTAAGAAGTGAAAAGCTAATCGAGCTTGGTAATAGCTGGTTCTCTCCGATATAACTTTAGGGTTAGCGTCCTGCGTTAGTAATCGCGGAGGTAGAGCACTGAAAGAAATTCCGTGGGGAAACTCAGGTATTTCTATCAAACTCCGAATGCCGCGGTTATTGCAGGACAGTAAGACTACGGGCGCTAAGGTCCGTGGTCGTGAGGGGAAAAGCCCAGATCTTCATCTAAGGTCCCTAAATTAAGCTAAGTGCAAAACAAGGAAGTGAGATTCCTCTGATAGCTAGGAGGTTAGCTCAGAAGCAGCTATCCTTTAAAAAGTGCGTAACAGCTTACTAGCTAAGGAATTTTGCGCCGTAGATTCACGGGGCTCAAGCTTAATACCGAAGATAAGGGTTTCGCCGCAAGGCGGAGCGGTAGGAGAGCGTTCCCATTGCAGTGAAGCAGAACCGTGAGGTTTTGTGGAGCGTTGGGAAGTGAGAATGTTGGCATGAGTAACCACAATGCAAGTGAGATCCTTGCACACCGAAAATCCAAGGTTTCCTTGACAATGGTGATCAGTCAAGGGTTAGGCGGTCCTAAGGCATAGCCGAGAGGCGTAGCTGATGGACATCTGGTTAATATTCCAGTCCTTCCGTTTCTTGCTAAGAGAGCGACGGAGCTTAGTAATTTGAGCAGGTTATTGGATTCCTGTTGCCAATTTGATTGCACGCCGCAAGGCATGCGAAAGAATTGTCAAAATGTTTCCCGCAAGGGAGATAGATTCAAACCAGCAAGCTTCCCGGAAAAACCTCTCAAGGGTTATCAAGAAGGGGAAACCGTACCGTAAACCGACACAGGTGGATCGGCATCAAAATGCCAAGGTGAACGAGTGAAAGTTCGTGAAGGAACTAGGCAAACAAGTATGCGTAACTTAGGAATATGCATTTCCTCCATAGCAGTATGGAGGACGCAGCGAAAGACTCTCAGGCGGCTGTTTACCAAAAACACAGGTCCCTGCTAAACTCGTAAGAGGAAATATAGGGGCTGAGACCTGACCAGTGCCCGTGTGTTAAAGCTGGGGGTGGATTTGATCGCAAGATTGGATTTGCTTACCGGTCTAAGCTACGGGTGAACGTCCGCGGTAACTCTGACCGTGTTAAAGTAGCGTAGTCCCTTGTCGCGTAAGTTGCGACCCGCATGAAAGGTATAACGATCTGAGAACTGTCTCCACGAATTACTCGGTGAAAATGTAATGTAAGTGAAGATACTTACTACCTGCGACTAGACGGAAAGACCCCGGAAGCTTTACTGTAGGGTGATATTGGGTTTTGAATTTTGATGCGTAGCATAGTGGTGAGGATTTGAGGTCTCGTTTTCGGACGGGGCTGATCCGACAGTGAAATAGCCATCTTTAATGTTCATCATCCTAATACGAAAGTTGACAGTGTCACTTGGGCAGTTTAAGTGGGGCGCTTGCCTCCTAAAATGTAACGGAGGCGTTTAAAGGTCAGCTAAGCACGGATGGAAATCGTGCATGTTGCGTAAAGGCATAAGCTGGCTTAACTGCAAGACGGATAAGTCGCGCAGGTGCGAAAGCAGAACTTAGTGAACCGATGCTGGTTATTAGAATCGGCAGAGATCATCAAACAAAAGTTACTCCGGGGATAACAGGCTAGTACGACCCACGAGTCCATATCAACGGTCGTGTTCGGCACCTCGATGTCGGCTCATCATAGCGCGGGGGTGGAGAAGCTCCCAAGCGTCCGGCTGTTCGCCGGTTAAAATGGTACGTGAGCTG
>Ga0172380_10003142_pt1 | contig 23473 bp, 22 predicted proteins | sample Leawe162metaG_FD_119747 | JGI IMG/M metagenome (GOLD analysis project Ga0172380, IMG submission 119747) | Leachate microbial communities from a municipal landfill in Southern Ontario, Canada - Leachate well 162 metaG | ecosystem: Engineered > Solid waste > Landfill > Unclassified | place...
CAGTACTGCGGTCGCCTACTGCTGGCTCGGCACCTGACCCATCATGCCGTTGGGCAGCTGGCCCGGACCCGTCATTCCGCCTTGCTGGCCAGGCATCATCCGGTTGGGCAGCTGACCTGTTCCCTGCTGGCTCTGGCCGGGAAACTGGCCCTGCTGCTCCCACATCTCGCCCTGGTGGCCGCGCAGGCCCTGGCCCATCTGGGACAGGCTGCCCCGAATGCCATTCACGGACGAATGATGCGAACCCACGACGAAGCCGACGAAGCCCGCCAGGGAGATCAGCAGCACGACCACCGCCCCGGCGACCGCAGCCAGGATGACGCGCGTACTGGAGTGTCCTGCCGGTTTCGCTTCACCGACAACGGGTGCCGCAGCGATCGGCGCAGGCTCGACAGGGGGCGTCGCCACTGTCTCAGCCGCATTCACGTCTTGTTCGTCGGACATTGTCGCTCCTTCATCTGGCCCGCTTCGTACGAGTCACTGCCTCAACCATGCACGCGTGATGTCAGAAGTCCATGGGTCCAGTGTTCGGGTTTCGTGAACACATTCCGGCAGGTTCGTCCCTAGGCTCGCGCATATGACGCAGACGCAGGCTCCACCTCCCAGCCCCATCGGACGAGTCTCCTTCGCCATCAACGCGATGAGCGCCTGGCTCGGCCTGGCGGTGGCCCTTGTGCTGGCGGTCTTCGCCGTCTATCCGAACAATCAGACCGATCCGACCCTGGTCGGCTTCAATGAGCCCGACCTGGCCGGCCTCCCCGGACGGCTGTTCGACTACCTGGGCTACTTCACCCATCTCAGCAACCTCCTGGTCGCAGTCGTGATGACGATGCTGTGGCGCAATGCGCATCGCGTCTCGCGAGCATTCCGCGTCCTGAGACTCGACACGCTGATCATGATCTCGGTGTCTGGTCTGGTCTTTGCGGTCGTCCTCGCACCAACAGTGGAGCTCCGCGGCTGGGAGTACCTGTCCAGCTCCCTCGAGCACTACATCACGCCGGTGCTGACGATCATCGTGTTCATCGTCTTCGGTCCTCGTGGCCTGGTGCGCCCGAGCACGATCCTTCCGGCACTCATCCTTCCCCTTGCCTGGGTCGCATTCGCCCTTGTGCGCGGGGCGGTCATCACCTCGTATCCATACGACTTCATCGATGTCGCAAAGCATGGGTACGGCACGGTCTTCGTCAACATCGCAGGCGTCGTCGCCCTCGGCGTGCTCCTTGGAGTCCTCTTCTGGGGCGTCGAACTTCTCGCGCAAAGAGCAAGCAGCCGGCGATAGCGGGGGCCGACAACTACCGTTGACCCGTGAAGTGGCACTCGAAGCAGGCGAACGCGACAGTGCTCACGGGATTCACGAGTCTGCGCGCCTATGAGCGCAGGCACCTTCGTGGAGATGTCCTCGGCGGGATCACCGTCACTGCCTATCTCGTTCCCCAGGTCATGGCCTACTCCGCATTGGCTGGAGTTCCCGCCCAGGTAGGCCTGTGGATCCTCGCCCTGACCCTCGTCACCTACTTCTTCATCGGCTCCTCACGGCTGCTGAGCGCCGGCCCGGAGTCGACCACCGCCCTGCTCACCGCTGCCACGCTTGCACCGCTTGCACTGGGAGATGGCCAGAGATACGCCGCAATGGCAGCGGTCCTGGCCGTGCTCTGCGGAGTGTTTGCCATCGTCGCCTGGATCCTGCGCCTGGGCTTCATCGGCGATGCGCTGTCCAAGCCGGTGCTCATCGGCTATATGGCAGGTGTCGCCGTCATCATGATCATGAGCCAGCTCGGGAAGATCACCGGCATCGACATCAGCGGCGACTCCTTCGTCACCGATCTGCAGTCCTTCGCCAGCAACCTGAGTCCGGATTCGCTCTCAGTCGCGAGCCTCATCATGGGCCTGTCAGTGACGGTGCTCCTTGTTGTGCTGAGCGGGCGTTTCCCACGAATACCGGTACCACTCATCGTCATCATCGCTGCTGCCATCGCCACCGACGTGTTCGACCTCGGTCACCACGGTGTGACCACCGTGGGTCACATTGCCAGCGATCTGCCCGTGCCCTCCTTCGCCGGCATCAGTTCGAGTGACGTCACCATGCTCCTGCTCCCCGCCCTGGGCGTGTTCATCGTGGGCTACACCGACAACCTGCTCACTGGTCGCATGTTCGGTGACCGCCATCACCACCAGATCGACGGCAACCGCGAGCTGCTGGCCCTGGGCGCCACGAACCTCGTGGCCGGAATCGCACACGGCTTCCCGGTGAGCTCGAGTGCGAGCCGCGCAAGCCTGGGTGATGCAGCAGGCGCAAGGACACAGGTGTACTCCATCGTTGCCGCCGCGGGTGCCCTCATCGCGCTCTTCGGCTTCGGTGGAGTCCTCGCCAGCTTCCCCCTGCCAGCCTTGGGCGGTGTCGTTGCGTATGCAGCACTCAAGCTGATCGACGTTGCGGAGTTTCGTCGCCTCTGGGGCTTTCGGCGCCGCGAGTTCCTGCTGGCCATTGCCGCTACCAGCTCAGTACTCCTGTTCAACATCCTGTGGGGGGTGCTCTTCGCCGTTGGCCTGTCGGTTCTGGAACTGCTCACTCGGGTTGCTCGGCCGCACGCAGCCGTGCTGGGCCAGGTCCGGGACGTGCCGGGCTGGCATGACATCACCGACTACAGCCACACAGAGCAGATCCCCGGGCTCCTGGTGTTCAGGTATGACTCACCGCTGTTCTTCGCCAATGCCAATGACTTCGTGAAGAAGTGCGAGGCTGCGGTCGCCCAGGTCAAGCCGACCCCGCATTGGCTGCTGCTCAACATGGAAGCCAATGTCGAGGTCGACATCACCGGTCTCGATGCCCTGGAGCGACTTCGAAGCCACTGCGCCCGCCTGGGAGTCTCGCTGGCACTGGTGCGCGTCAAGAACGAGATCGCGGAGGATCTCATGCGCCATGGTGTCGGCGGACGCATTGGTCCTGATCGCATCTTTCCGACACTGCCCACTGCAGTGTCGGCCTACCTGGCTGAGGAAGGGCCCTAGCCGTTGACGGCTAGGGGTCCCTGGGTCTCAAGCAGTGACTGCACCTCGGTTGCTCGGTAGCGTCGATGCCCGCCGAGCGTGCGAATGCTCGTGAGCTTTCCAGCCTTGGCCCAACGAGTGACCGTTTTCGGATCCACCCGGAACAGAGCCGCCACTTCTGAGGGAGTGAGTAACTGCTCGATGTCCGCCCCGCGACCTGTCACGAGAACCTCCTACCGGCCTGGCAATTTGCCTGACTAGGGACGTACTGTGACATTCGCCACGGACCACGGCAAGCCCTTCTGAAGAATAAATAGGGATAAATGTTGTCGAAGATGCACTTTGGGCCCAGTTCGTGAGGCGGACGTCCACAAATGGGAACCCGTTGCTGTGCCGACCCAAGGGGAGCAGGTACGCTACCTCCCGCAGCAAGGACGCAACCTGCTGCAAATTTTTCCGTCCAGATGAGCCGGGGCGCAGATCCCGGATGAGGGGGTCGAGCCATGGGGCGCGGCCGAGCCAAGGCTAAGCAGACGAAGGTAGCCCGTGCGCTGAAGTACGGCGGTCCGCAGACTGATTTCGACAGACTTCAGGCAGAGCTCGCGAGCAGCGAGGTTCCTGCACGACCGATTGTCGAGATCGAGGCGGACGATGAGGATGAACTCGATGACCCCTACGCCAAGTACTACGAGGACGACGAGGAAGAGGCCGCCGAGCGCTGATCAGCGCTGGTAGTCCCCCTGCAAGGTCACTGCTCCACCCTTGCCGCCCTTCGCCTCGGCATCGCCCGTCTCGCCTTCGCGGCGGGTGCGCACCTCACCGCAGATCCACGACGGAATGCCGCGAGCCGACAGGAAGGCAATGGCCTCGTCTGCATCATCAGCTCCGACGATGGCGACCATGCCCACACCCATGTTGAATGTGCGCTCGCTCTCGAGCTGAGCCACATTTCCGGTGCGGGCGATCAAGCCGAAGATGGGCAGCGGGCGCCAGCTCGAGCGCTGAATGTCGGCAGCGAGGCCTACCGGCAGGACTCGGGCGATATTGGCTGCCAGCCCTCCGCCCGTCACATGACTGAACGCATGAACGTCGATGGCGCGAGCGAGGGCCAGGCAGTCGAGTGAGTACACGCGTGTCGGCTCGAGCATCTCCTCACCGACCGTGCGCCCCAGCTCGTCCACATGCCTGCCCAGCCCAGGTCCGGCCTGACCCAGCAGGACATACCGTGCAAGTGAGTAGCCATTGGAGTGCAGTCCGGAGGCACCAAGGGCGATGACGACATCGCCTGCGAGCACCCGGTCAGGGCCAAGGAGCTCGTCTGCCTCGACGACTCCCGTGCCTGCGCCTGCCACGTCGTACTCATCAGGAGCCATGAGACCTGGATGCTCGGCCGTCTCGCCACCGAGCAGCGCGCATCCGGCAAGCTGGCATCCCTTGGCGATGCCTGAGACGACAGCAGCGATGCGCTCTGGCTGAACAGCCCCCGTTGCTATGTAGTCAGTCATGAACAGGGGCTCAGCACCACACACCACGAGGTCATCGACCACCATGGCGACCAGGTCGATGCCGATCGTGTCGTGAATGTCCATCGCGCGAGCCACTGCGATCTTGGTGCCCACGCCGTCCGTTGACGTCGCGAGCAGGGGTCGACGGTATTTCAGCAGCGCACTGGCATCGAACAGGCCGGCAAAGCCACCGAAATCGCCAACGGTCTCGGCCCGCTGCGCAGCCTTGACTGATGCGCGCATCAACTCGACAGCGCGTTCACCGGCCTCCACGTCGACACCGGCCGCTGCATAGGAGGCGCCGCTCATTGTCGACCTTCGTCTGCGCTCAGGAGCGAGGGAGCGCCCTGCTCGGTGCTCTTCACGACGCGACGCTCTATTGCGTCCATCACCTGCTTGCTCACGATTTGAGGTTCTGGGATCTGCACTGGATAGACACCGTCGAAGCAGGCGCGACACAGCCTGTCGCCGGGAATCGTCGTGGCCTCGATCAGCGCATCAAGGGACACATAGGCCAGGGAATCAGCATCGATCGACGTGCAGATCTCACTCACCGACAGTCCTGTTGCGATCAACTCTGCCCGCGTGGCGAAGTCGATGCCGTAGAAGCACGGCCACTGCACGGGTGGGCTCGAGATGCGCACATGCACTTCACGCGCTCCGGCCTCGCGCAGCATCCGGACGAGGGCGCGCTGGGTGTTGCCGCGAACGATCGAGTCGTCGACGACGACAAGACGCTGTCCGGCGATGACATCGCGCAGCGGGTTGAGCTTGAGGCGGATGCCAAGCTGACGGATGGTCTGCGACGGCTGGATGAAGGTGCGCCCCACATAGGCGTTCTTGACCAGGCCCTCGGCGAACGAGATGCCTGACTCCTGGGCATATCCGATGGCCGCATAGCGTCCTGATTCGGGGACGGGGATGACCAGGTCTGCCTCGACCGGAAACTCCTTGGCGAGTTTGCGCCCGATCGCCACGCGTGTGGCCTGCACTCCACGACCGGCGATGGTCGTGTCAGGCCGGGCGAGGTAGACATACTCGAAGAGACAGCCCTTGGGATCGGCCTCAGCGAAGCGCTGGGTGCGCAGCCCCTGTCCGTCGATCGTGATGAGCTCACCCGGCTCGACCTCGCGAACGAAGGCTGCTCCGACGATGTCCAGGGCTGCGGTCTCACTTGCCAGGACCCAGCCCCGTTCGAGGCGTCCGAGCACCAGCGGACGGATGCCCTGCGGGTCGCGTGCGCCATAGAGGGCATCGTCGTCCATGAACACCAGCGAGAACGCTCCGCGGACCTGGGGCAGCTCGAGCTTGGCCGCTGCCTCGATGCTCAGATCCGGGTGAGCTGCGATCAGGCTGGTGAGCACATCGGTGTCACTCGTCATCTCGACGTTGGCCCCGAGCTGCAGCTCGCCTGATCGAGCTGCCAGCTCACGCAGCCGGACACGCAACTCAGGAGTGTTGGTGATGTTGCCGTTGTGGCCCAGGGCGATATGGCCGGTGGCCGTGGAGCGGAATGTCGGCTGGGCGTTCTCCCAGACACTCGCGCCCGTCGTCGAGTACCGCGTGTGGCCGATTGCGACGTGACCATGCAGGGATTCGAGGCTCGCCTCGTTGAACACCTGGGATACCAGGCCCATGTCCTTGTAGACGACGATATTGCCGCCATCGCTTACCGCGATGCCCGCCGACTCCTGGCCGCGATGCTGCAGGGCGTAGAGCCCGAAATAGGTGAGTTTGGCGACCTCGTCGCCGGGTGCCCAGACTCCGAAGACGCCACATGCATCCTGCGGGCCTTTCTCGCCTGGAAGCAAGTCATGGGATAGGAGCCCGTCACCTCGCACGCGCCCAGCCTACGCGACAAACAGGGGCAGCCATTGCGACAGGTCAGAGCGCTCGCCACTTGCGCGAACCTTCCCGATCCGGCAGGCCTCATCCCAGCTCAGGCGACCAGCGCACAGCAGCAACCAGGTGACCGGATCGGTCTCGACGACGGCCGGTGGGGTCCCCCGACGATGAGTTGCCCCTGGGATGGCCTGTACAGCCGCGAACGGCGGGATCCGGACCTCCACGCTGCGTCCGGGTGCGATCTCGACCAAGGCCGCCAGAGAGTCCTTCACGGCGCTCTTGAGCAGGCCTCGCTCAGGGACCTCATCGGCATCGATCAATGCCAGGACCGCCGCAACGGTGTCGGCCATCAGGAGAAGAGCGCGGGCAGTGTCCGGGTATGCGCCTCGCGTAGCTCATCGAGGGTGAGCGCGAACTGTCCGTCGATCCGCAGGACCTGGGTTCCAGGTTCGGAGTGAACCGCTCCTATGCGCGCGATCGGCAATCCGCGATCGGCGCAGAACGCCATGAAGTCAGACTCCCGGTCCGGCGGCACAACGACCACCGCGCGACCCGCAGACTCACTGAACAGGAAGACGAACGGATCAGCAGCCTCAGGGATCGTGATCAGTGCGCCCATGCCCGCGCGAAGTGCCATCTCGACGACGACCTGCGCGATACCGCCATCGGATACGTCGTGCGCCGCCGTCAGCAGGCCCTGGTTGGAGCCGTCGACCAGGACCTCACCGAGCAGTCGCTCACGCTCGAGATCAACCCTTGGCGGCATTCCACCCAGATGACGATGCACGTGATGAGCCCACTCGCTGCCTGCGAGTTCGTCGTTGGTGTCGCCGAGGACGTACAGCAGTTCACCGTCCTGCGTCCATGCCATCGGCGTGCGACGTTCGACGTTGTCGATCACCCCGAGCACGCCGACGACCGGAGTCGGAAGGATCGCAGTGTCGCCAGTCTGGTTGTAGAACGAGACGTTGCCCCCTGTGACAGGAATGCCGAGCTGCAGGCAGCCATCCGCAAGACCGCGCGTGGCCTCTGCAAACTGCCACATCACATCAGGGTCCTCAGGCGAGCCGAAGTTCAGGCAGTTGGTGACCGCCAACGGGACTGCACCGGTGGCAACGACGTTGCGATACGACTCGGCCAGGGCCAGTTGGGTTCCCGTATAGGGATCGAGTTTGGTGAAACGTCCGTTGCAGTCGGTGGCGATGGCAACACCGAGTCCTGACTCCTCGTCGATGCGCACCATGCCAGCATCCTCTGGCTGTGCGAGGACCGTATTGCCGAGCACATAGCGGTCGTACTGGTCTGTTATCCACTGCTTGGAGGCCAGGTTCGGCGCACCCACCATGTTCAGCAGGGTTGCCCGCAGTTCATCCGGCGTCGACGGACGCACGAGGCGTTCAGCAGTCGGGGCATCGGCTTGCAGGGCATCCTGCCAATCGGGGCGCGCGAAGGGACGCTCATAGACGGGACCCTCGTGCGCAACCGTGCGTGGCGGCACGTCAACGATGCGCTCGCCGTGCCAGTCGACGGTGAGGCGTCCGGAATCGGTGACCTCGCCGATGACGACTGCCTCGACATCCCATTTGCGAATGAGGTCCATGAACGCATCGAGATTCTCAGGAGCCACCACCGCGCACATGCGCTCCTGGGACTCGCTCATGAGGATCTCCTCAGGAGTCAGGGTCGTGTCGCGCAGCAGCACCCGGTCGAGCCACACATGCATGCCACCGTCGCCGTTGGAGGCCAGTTCGCTCGTTGCGCACGAGATGCCAGCACCGCCCAGATCCTGGATGCCCTCGACCAGGCCGGCATGCAGCACTTCGAGGGTTGCCTCGATGAGCAGCTTCTCCATGAAGGGATCGCCCACCTGCACGCTCGGACGCTTGGCCGGACCATCAGCATCGAAGGTCTCGGACGCCAGAACTGAGACTCCGCCGATGCCGTCGCCGCCTGTGCGGGCGCCATAGAGCACGACCAGGTTGCCGATGCCCTTGGCGCTTGCCAGGTGGATGTCCTCATGGCGCATCGCGCCGATGCACAGCGCATTGACGAGCGGATTGCCCAGGTAGGTCTCGTCGAAGACGACCTCACCGCCGATATTGGGCAGGCCCAGGCAGTTGCCGTAGCCGCCGATGCCGGAGACCACTCCCGGAAGGACGCGACGGGTGTCAGGCGCCTCGGCAGGGCCGAAGCGCAGCGGGTCCATGACGGCCAGCGGGCGGGCGCCCATCGAGATGATGTCGCGCACGATGCCGCCGATGCCGGTAGCCGCACCCTGGTAGGGCTCGACATACGACGGGTGGTTGTGGCTCTCGACCTTGAAGGTGACGGCCCAGCCGTCGCCGATGTCGACGACTCCTGCGTTCTCGCCGATGCCGACCAGCAGCTTGTCGGTCTCGGGCTTCTTGTCACCGAACTGCTTGAGGTGGACCTTGCTCGACTTGTACGAGCAGTGCTCGCTCCACATGACCGAGTACATCGCCAGCTCACTGCTGGTGGGACGGCGGCCAAGGATCTCGCGAATGCGCTCGTACTCGTCCGGCTTCAGGCCGAGCTCAGCGAATGGCTGCGGATGCTCTGGCGAGGATTCAGCGTGCGCGACCGTATCGATGCTCATGCGTTCACCACCGCATGCAGGATGCTGGTGAAGAAGCCCAGGCCGTCGGTGCTCGGCCCAGTGAGCTCTTCGACTGCATGCTCGGGATGAGGCATCAAGCCGACGACATTGCCCCGCGCATTGCGAATGCCCGCGATATCGCGGCGGCTGCCATTGGGATTCACCTCGAGATAGCGAGCGATCACCCGACCCTCGCCCTCGAGCTCATCGAGAGTGTGCTCGTCTGCGACGAAGCAGCCTTCACCGTTCTTCAGCGGAACGAGGATCTCCTGGCCGAGTGCGAAGTCGTTGGTCCAGGCCGATGTGGTGTCCTCGATACGCAGCTTCTGGTCACGGCAGATGAAGTGCAGGTGATCGTTGCGGGTCAACGCTCCCGGCAGCAGATGCGATTCGCACAGGATCTGGAAGCCATTGCAGATCCCCAGCACTGGCAGACCGCCGCCGGCCGCAGTGACGATCTCGCTCATCACCGGCGCAAAGCGGGAGATGGCTCCGCACCGCAGGTAGTCGCCATATGAGAAGCCACCAGGAAGCACCACTGCGTCGACGTTCTTCAGATCCGCATCGCCATGCCAGAGTGCAACAGCCTCGCCGCCGGCCAGTCGAACAGCACGAGCTGCGTCACGGTCATCGAGTGAACCGGGGAAGGTCACCACGCCAATGCGCATGCCTACTGATCCTCTTCAACGACGAGGATGAAGTCCTCGATGACCGGATTGCACAGCAGCTCGGCAGCGATCGCATGCAACTGCTCACGGCGCTCATCGGTGACCTCGCCCTCGAGCTCGATCACGAACTGCTTTCCCTGGCGCACATCGGTCACACCGACAACACCCAGACGGCCGAGGGCCCCCTGAACGGCGCGACCTTGCGGGTCGAGAATTTCCGGCTTGAGCATGACGTCAACGACGACGCGGGCCACGGGCACTCCTGAGGCTTGGGGACGACATGAGTCTATCGGCCGTGCTGGGCACCCCATGCCGACCATGCGGATGCGACCATGTCGTGGAGGTCGTATTCGGCCTTCCAGCCCAGGACCTCATGGATCAGGGCGGTCGCTGCAGTGGAGTCCTCAGGATCACCAGGGCGCCGGCCGACCACCACAGGGTTGACATCACGTCCGATGACCCCGGAGATCACACCCATCACCTCGCGGACTGAGGCACCCACACCACGACCCACATTGAGTGCCTTGCCCGTGATGTGGTCCTCGCAGTAGGCAGCAGCTGCGACGTGGGCCTGGGCAAGATCGACCACATGGATGTAATCGCGAATCGCAGTGCCATCGGGAGTCGGATAGTCGTCACCGAAGATCTGGGGGCTCTTGCCATGTCGAAGGGCCTCGAACACCATTGGGATCAGGTTGTTCACGCTGGTGTCCCCCAGTGAGTCACTGCCCGCACCTGCGACGTTGAAGTAGCGCAGCGCGATCCACGACAGGCTGGTGGCAGCACTCTGGGCCTTCACGAGCCACTCGCACACGACCTTGGTCTCGCCGTATGGCGACTCGGGCTTGAGTAGGGCCGACTCGTCAATCGGGTTGCAGGCTGGGGTTCCGTAGACTGCGGCCGAAGATGAATGCACGATTCGATCCACTCCCGCGTCGGCCATCGCCTCAAGCAGCGCAACCATTCCGACTACATTCTCGCGGTAGTACAGCAATGGCGTGCGGATCGAGGCTGCAGGAGCCTTCTTCGCAGCAAGATGAATGACACCGTCGACCCGGTGTGCCCGCATCGTCGACGCAAGGGCTTCACGCTCAGCAACTGAGCACTGAATGAACTGCGCACCGGCAGGGATCCTGTCCAGCCATCCCGACGTCAGGTCGTCGACCACCACGACCTGACGCCCGCTTGCCAGGAGTGCCCGGGTGACGTGGTTGCCGATATACCCGGCACCTCCGGTCACCATCCAGGTCGTCATTTGAAGGTTTTCCCCGTCAGCACTTCATACGCCTCGATGTACTTCTCGCGGGTCCGGTCGATGACCTCCTGGGGCAGTGGAGGCGGCGGCTCACCGCTGCTCTTGTCCCAGCCGGACTCCGGCGAGGTCAGCCAGTCGCGCACGAACTGCTTGTCGTATGACGGCTGGGGACCACCTGGGGCCCACTTCTCCTCGAGCCAGTAGCGCGAGGAATCGGGGGTGAGGACCTCGTCTGCGAGCATGATCGTGCCTGCGAAGCGGCCCTGCTTGGCGATCCCGAACTCGAACTTGGTGTCAGCGAGGATGAGTCCACACTCCGAGGAGATCTCGGCCGCGCGCATATAGACCGCAAGGGAAAGGCGCTTGAGCTCCTGCGCCTCCTCCTGGCCGATCATCGTGATGACCTGGTCGAAGTTGATGTTCTCGTCGTGATCGCCCACCGCCGCCTTGGTTGCCGGAGTGAAGATCACCTTGGGCAGCAGCGAGCCGTCCTTCAGCCCGGGCGGCAGGCCTACGCCGCTGATCGACTGCTTCTCCTGGTACTCGACGAGGCCTGAGCCGGTGATGTAGCCGCGAACGACGCATTCGACGGGCAGCATGTCGAGTTCGGCGCACACCATCGCGCGTCCCGCGACCTGAACAGGCACCTTGCCCGGTGTCACGTGATTGGGAACGATGTCCTCGAGCTGGCGAAACCACCACAGCGAGAGTGCGGTGAGGATCCGTCCCTTGTCGGGAATCAGTGACGGCAGCACCCAGTCGAAGGCCGAGATGCGGTCACTGGCGACGAACAGCAGCCGACCTTCAGGCGTGCGATACAGATCGCGGACCTTGCCGGAGTACACGTGCTCGTACTCGGGTGGCAGGCCGTAGTCGGTGGCTTGGACGGTCGTCACAGAATGTCTCCTGGTGAGTAGGCCGCGGCTGCCGGGTGCACCGCAACAATGCTGGCAACCCTGCCGGCGATCGCCTGCACCTGCGCACCGGCCGCACCGGTGAAGGCAAGTGGCTCAGCGATCAGATCTCGCAACTCAGCCAGCGACAGCTGCAGCCGAGCGTCGGTGGAAAGTCGCTCGAGCAGGTCGTTGTCGCCACTGGACTTCTCGCGCATCTCCAATGCGACTGCGACTGCATGCTCCTTGATGGCCTCATGCGCAGTCTCACGGCCGACCCCCTTGCGAACGGCGGCCATCAGCACCTTCGTCGTCGACAGGAATGGGAGATAGCGATCGAGCTCGCGATCGATCACCGCCGGGAAGGCACCGAAGTCATCGAGGACGGTCAAGAAGGTCTCGAAGAGCCCATCGAGTGCGAAGCTCGAATCCGGCAGCGCGACGCGACGGACCACGGAGCACGCCACATCGCCCTCATTCCACTGGTTGCCTGCCAGCTCCGCGGCCATCGTCAGGTAGCCGCGCAGCAGCACCGCGAATCCATTCACCCGCTCGCAGGAACGGGTGTTCATCTTGTGCGGCATTGCGGAGGAGCCGACCTGGCCCGGTCGGAATCCCTCGGTCACCAGATCGAGCCCGGCCATCAGCCGAATCGTGGTCGCCAGGCTCGAAGGACCAGCGCCGAGCTCGACGAATGCCGAGATGACATCGAAGTCCAGGGTGCGTGGATAGACCTGCCCGACGCTGTTGAGCACATTCGAGAACCCCAGATGCGCGGCGACGCGCGACTCCAGCTGCTCCAGCTTGGCCGCATCTCCGTCGAGGAGGTCGAGCATGTCCTGGGCAGTGCCCACCGGTCCCTTGATCCCGCGCAAGGGGTAGCGGGCGATGAGATCGTCGATGCGGGCATAGCCGATGAGCAGCTCGTCGGCAGCCGACGCGAACCGCTTGCCCAGGGTCGTGGTCTGCGCCGGAACATTGTGCGAACGGCCCGTGAGGGCAGTGTCGGTGTACTCGACGGCCAAGGTCGACAGGCGCTGCAGCGCTGCCACGGTCTTGTCGCGGATCAGCAGGAGCGAACTGCGCACCTGCAGCTGCTCGACATTCTCAGTCAGGTCGCGCGAGGTCATCCCGAGATGGATGAGCTCGTGACCCGCGAGGTCGTTGAACTCCTCGATGCGGGCCTTCACGTCGTGCTTGGTCACGCGCTCGCGAGCAGCGATCGATGCCAGATCGACCTGGTCGATCACGCCCTCGTAGGCACTGATGGCATCGGTTGGGACATTGAGTCCCAACTCGGCCTGCGCCTTCATGACGGCGATCCAGAGCTGGCGCTCCATGACGATCTTGGCTTCGGGCGACCAGATCGCGGTCATGGCTGCCGAGGCGTAGCGCCCAGCAAGGACATTGGGAATAGAGGCCGTCACTGACCCATTCTTTCATGCTTCGCTGGCACGTTGGGCGATGTCCCTTCGGTGGTGGGACCCGGCCAGGGTGATGAGGTCGACTCCCGCGTACGCCCGCTCGCGAGCCTGAGCGAGGGATTGGCCCACAGCGGTCACCGACAGCACCCGCCCGCCAGCGGACACGATCTGCCCATCGTCGGAGATCCGGGTTCCGGCATGCAGCACATCGACGCCCGCCAGGGCCGCCGCCTGCTCAAGGCCATTGATGACATCACCTGTCCGCGGCGCATCCGGGTAGTCCTTGGATGCGATCACGACCGTCACCGCGGCCCCTTCGCGCCACTCGAGCGGTGGAAGCTGCGCCAGTCGGCCAGTGGATGCTGCGAGGAGCACCTGGCCGAGCGGCGAGGCAAGGAGGGCCAGGACCACCTGGGTCTCGGGATCCCCGAAGCGGGCGTTGAACTCGATGATGCGAACCCCACGCCTGGTCAGTGCGAGCCCTGCATAGAGCAGGCCGACGAATGGCGTCCCCCTGCGGCGCATCGCATCGACCATGGGCTGCAGCACCTGCTCGGTCACCTCTTCAACGAGTCCCTCAGGCGCCCAGGGAAGAGGTGAGTAGGCACCCATGCCGCCGGTGTTGGGGCCTTCATCCCCGTCGCGCACGCGCTTGAAGTCCTGGGCCGGCTGCAGCGCGATGATGGTCTGGCCATCGGTGATGCCGAACAGCGAGATCTCCGGCCCGTCGAGGTACTCCTCGACCAGGACGCTTGGTGCCCCCTTGCTGAAGCAGGCATCGGCGTGCTCCAGGGCCTCGTGGCGATCAGAGGTGACGACCACGCCCTTGCCTGCAGCAAGTCCGTCGTCCTTGACCACATACGGCTCGCCGAATTCATCGAGTGCCCTGGCAACCTCGTCAAGACTCACGCAGACGCGAGCCTGGGCGGTGGCGACTCCGGCCTCGGCCATGACCTCCTTGGCAAAGGTCTTGCTGCCCTCCAATTGGGCTGCCTGCGCAGACGGACCGAAGCAGGCGATGCCGCGGGCCCGAACCGCATCGGCTGCACCGGCGACCAGTGGGCCCTCTGGGCCCACCACCACGAGATCAGCGCGCACCGCACTGGCGAGGTCAGCGACAGCCTCTGGATCCGCAGCATCGACAGGCAGCACGTCGACGACTCCAGCGATGCCGGCGTTCCCGGGTGCGCACACGACGTGCGTGACCGAAGGATCGGCAAGGAGTGCTGTGACGAGGGCGTGCTCACGCGCACCAGAGCCAATGACGAGAACACGCATGCGAAAAACCCTATCCGTCGACTACGAGCCGACGTAATGCTGACCGATGGCCAAGAGCGCCGCATCGAGTCTCGTGAGCGCCTCCTTCGCCTCATCGGCAGTGACGGTGCACGGCGGTACGACGTGCAGCCGGTTGTAGTTCGTGAAGGGCAGCAGGCCATTGGCCTTGCATGCTGCGATGAATGCGTTCATGGCCGGAGATGAGCTGCCATAGGGAGCCAGGGGCTCTCGGGTCTGACGATCTGACACCAGTTCAACTGCCCAGAACACACCCAGTCCGCGCACCTCGCCGATGACGCGATGGCGCTCCTGGAGCTCGCGCAGGCCAGGACCGAGGATGTCGGCACCGACAGCCCGGGCATTCTCGACGATGCCCTCGTCCTGCATCGCCGCGAGGGTGGCCACAATCGATGCAGCCGCAAGCGGGTGCCCCGAGTACGTCAGACCGCCTGGAAACGCCTGGTCGTCGAAGGTCTCCGCGATCTGATCGGAGATCACGACACCGCCGACGGGCACATAGCCGGAGTTCACTCCCTTGGCGAACACGATCAGATCAGGCTCGGCAGTCGAATGCTGGAAGCCGAACCACGCTCCGGTGCGCCCGAATCCGCACATGACCTCATCTGCGATCCAGACGATGCCGTATCGATCGCAGAGCGCCCGCACTCCCTCGAGGTAGCCGGCAGGCGGCACCAGGATTCCTGCTGTCCCGACCACCGACTCCATGAGGAACGCAGCGATGGTGCTCGGGCCCTCGAACTGGATGACCTGCTCGAGATGGGCAAGGGCGCGCTCGCACTCCTGCTCCTGCGAGGTGGCCCAGAAGCTGGATCGGTACAGGTACGGACCGAAGAAGTGCACATGCCCATCGGCGTATTCGTTGGGCCAGCGCCTGGGATCCCCTGTTGCCACGATCGACGCTCCGGTGTTGCCGTGGTACGACCGATATGCCGAGAGCACCTTGCGCCTGCCGGTATGCAGTCGTGCCATGCGGATCGCGTTCTCGACCGCATCGGCTCCGCCGTTGGTGAAGAACACCTTGTTCATATGGGCAGGTGCGAGCGACACGATGGCCTGGGCGGCTTCACCACGCTTGTCATTGGCGTGATTGGGACTGATGGTCGACAGGACTGCCGCCTGGTCCTGGATCGCCTTGACGACCTTCGGGTGCTGGTGGCCGATGTTGACGTTGACCAGCTGCGATGAGATGTCAAGGAAGCGATTGCCTTCGTGGTCCCACACCCATGAACCCTCGGCACCGGCGATCACCATCGGGTTCAGCGCCGCCTGGGCACTCCATGAGTGGAAGACGTGCGCGCGGTCGAGGTCGTAGATGCGCTTGCCCTCATCCGGATTCACAGTCGTCATCATGCCTTCCAACCGCAATGCCTGCGCGGCCTATGCGATCAGATCATGAATCGAGATGGTGGCGTCCCGATCCTGGCCTACGCCGATCGCGCTGATCCGCGTTCCCGAGATCTCCTCGAGGAACTTCACGTATGAGCGGGCATTGGCCGGCAGGTCGTCGAACGTGCGGGCACTCGAGATGTCCTCGGTCCAACCGGGAAGCGATTCGTAGATCGGCTTGGCGTGATGGAAGCCGGTCTGCGTCATCGGCAGTTCCTCCATGCGCGTGCCATCAACGTCATATGCGACGCAGACCGGCAGCCGATCGAAGCCCGTGAGCACGTCGAGCTTGGTGAGGAAGGTGTCGGTCAGGCCATTGATGCGAGTCGCGAACTTGGCAATGGGTGCGTCGAACCAGCCGCAGCGACGGGCTCGACCGGTCGTCGTGCCGACCTCGCCACCGACACTGCGCAGTCGTTCGCCGTCGGCGTCGAAGAGCTCGGTCGGGAATGGCCCTGAGCCGACACGAGTCGTGTACGCCTTCAGGATGCCGATGGTGCGAGAGATGCGCGTAGGTCCGATGCCGCTGCCGGTGCAGGCACCGCCCGCCGTCGGGTTGCTCGATGTGACAAAGGGGTAGGTGCCGTGATCGACGTCGAGCAGGGTGCCCTGCCCGCCTTCAAGCAGCACCACCTTGTCGTCGTCCAGGGCCTTATTGAGCAGCAAGGCCGTGTCGACGACATAGGGGCGCAGGGGCTCGGCGTATTCGAGCAGGGCCTCGACGACGGCATCGACTTCAAGTGCGCGTCGGTTGTAGACCTTGACCAGCACCTGGTTCTTGCCGAGCAGGGCGCCTTCGACCTTCTGCTGCAGGATCGACGGATCGAACAGGTCCTGCACCCGGATGCCGATGCGCGAGATCTTGTCGGCGTACGTCGGACCGATCCCTCGGCCCGTCGTGCCGATCTTGGCGTTGCCGAGAAATCGCTCGGAGACCTTGTCGAGGGTGACGTGATACGGCGTGATCAGGTGGGCATTGGCGCTGATGAGCAGCTTCGACGTGTCGACCCCGCGCTCATTGAGCCCACGCATCTCCTCGAGCAGCACGGCCGGGTCGATGACCACGCCATTGCCGATGACGGGGACGACCTCGGGAGTCAGGATCCCACTCGGGAGCAGGTGCAGGGCGAACTTCTGATCGCCGATGACAACCGTGTGGCCGGCGTTGTTTCCGCCCTGATAGCGCACGACATAGTCGACGCGCCCACCCAAGAGGTCGGTCGCCTTACCTTTACCCTCGTCCCCCCACTGGGAGCCGAGCAGAATGATCGCTGGCACGGGCCCAGAGGCTACCGGAGTAATGGGATTTCCCCTATTCGGCTTCGGTGATTGACTACACGCATGAGCCGGACCCTGGGCGTGCTCCTCCTCGGCTACGGCTTGGCCGGGCGGGTCTTCCACGCGCCCCTCATCGGTGCATGCGAGGGCCTTGAGATTCGCGCAGTGGTCACCGGCAATGCCGACCGCCAAGCCCAGGTTCGCACTGATCTTCCGTCAGCGCGCATCCACGAGTCCTCGACATCGGCACTCAACGACATCTCGGACATCGATCTCGTGGTCGTCGCCAATGCGAATCAGGCCCATGTTCCCGATGCGATGCGCGCGATAGCCGCGGGGCAACATGTCGTGGTCGACAAGCCGCTCGCGGGATCCTGTGCCGAGGCCCTCCACGTTGCAAGTGCTGCCAGGACAGCCGGCGTGCAGTTGCACACGTTCCAGAATCGCCGCTGGGACAGCGACTTCCTCGCGCTGAGGAGCGTTGCAGCATCGGGTCAGCTGGGGACCCTGCATCGACTCGAGTCGAGGTTCGAACGCCTCAAGGTCGAGCCCAAGGGCAACTGGCGCGAATCCGCCGCACCCGAACAACTGGGTGGGGTGCTGCTCGATTTCGGTGCACATCTCGTCGATCAGGCATTGACCCTTCTGGGCCCCGTGCAGGCAGTCGATGCCTATGCGCGGTCCATTCGTCGAGCTGACGACGCCGACGACGACATGCAGATCCTGCTCACTCACACCAGTGGTGCCGTGAGTCTGCTCGTCGGAAGCCAGGTGTCAGCCTTCTCCACGCCGCGATTCCTCCTTCTGGGAAGCAGGGGTGGCGTGCGCATAGCCGAAGCAGACATCCAGGAGGACCAGTTGCGGGCAGGGCAGCGTCCCTGCCACGCCGATTGGGGACTCCAGACAACGCCAGCCCAATTGGCCATAGGCCTGCCCGATGGCGGCGTCCGTCAGTCGTCATTCGCCATGCCCGCTGGCGCCTGGCAGGAGTTCTACCTCGGCGTGCGCGAATCGATCACCCAAGGCAGTCCGCCTCCAGTGCCGATCGATGACGTCATCGCGAACCTTCGGGTGCTCGACGCGGCGCGCGCATCAGTCACCGAGCAAGCACGAGTGCAGATCAGCCCACCGGTCGGACACGGCTGACCTGCCACGTTGTGCGCTGGACCAGCGGCTGCGTCGGGGTCACGCGAACAACCTCACGCACCAGCGCATCGTTGATCCCATTCGGCGGCCCACTCTGCGGCTCAAGGCAGATGAATGCTGGATCGGCGTCATAGACAACGAACCACGGATGTGAATTCCAGACAGCGATGCGCAGCCCATCTCCCCACCCGATTGCACCCCTGCCCGACTCCACGAGAAAGGTGTCGTCGAAACCTCCCCGCTCCATTGGCGCCGGTGCAAACGTCCTCCTCAGCGATAAATCCGGAGACTTCTCGACAAGCAGCGCCTCTTCGAGATGCCAATCGGCAGATCCGAATCCGGTGTGTCGCCGAAACCATGGGTGCCAGCCGATGACACCCGGAAAGTGGCCGTCGTGCGTTCGCAGCTCAAGGGTTGTCGTGAGCAGGTCTGGTCGCAGATCCCACGTCATCACCAGCATTCCGCTCCACGGCCAGGGATTTCCGAGATCGCACACCACCTGCGCAACCGCACTGTGTGCCTCCTGGGCAAAGGCCTGCAGGGAGCAAGGAGCCTCCAGAACGGTTCCGTGCAGGGCCCACGGCCCATAGGTGGGCGCGAACTCCACTGCTGTTCCATCGAAGTGCACGGTGTTGTCGTTGAGGCGTCCGGCCCAGGGCGCCATGGCATACATGCCGTGCTCAACCGGGTCGTCTGACTTGGACCCGAGGATTTCCTCACCGTCGACCATCCATGTTGTCGCGCGACCCCCCTGGTTCAGGTCGAGGTGAATCTCAAGGCCATCCGCGACCAGGACGACCTCGGTGGACATCACTACAGGGCGACGAGGGTGCTCGACTGGCGCAGTGCCTCGATGGGTCGAGCCAGCAGCGGAGCGAAAGCCGACTCGGCAGCGCCCACAAGCGTGCTGTCGACCCCGAGCGCCGGCACCACGATGTGCACCTGCTCCCGCGAGGCGCGAAGTGCATGACCCACGTGCTCGTCGATCTCATCGTGGACCTCTGGCAGCAGGGCACTCAGATGACCACCGAGCACGATGACGTCGGGATTGAAGATGTTCACGAGATTGCCGAGGCCGATTCCGAGCCAGGTGCCTACTTGGTGCAGGCCTTCACGCACCTGCGGATCGCCCGCATGCAGCGCCGCGATGACATCTGCGATGTCGGTCGTCGACGAATGGCCGGGCAGGCAGTGAATGACGCAATTGCGGCCGATCAGCGTCTCCCAGCAGCCGCGTGACCCGCACCTGCAGGGATCACCATCCGGATCGATCACCATGTGTCCGATCTCGCCGCCATAGCCACCGGCGCCGGACATGAGCTGGCCGTTCAGCACCACTCCCCCGCCGATGCCGACTTCGCCCGATATGTAGATGACATTGTGGGCAGCAGCGCCGGCTCCACGAATGTGCTCGGCCCAAGCACCCAGGTCGGCGTCATTGCCGATGAACATCCCAGGCACATCGCCGAAGACATCGCGAAAGCCCTTCGACAGGAGCTCACCCAGTGGCACGTCGATCCAGTTCAGGTTCGGTGCCTGCTTCACCATGCCGTTGCTGGCATCGACGACACCGGGGACACCGACCCCTGTGCCTACCCAGAGAGCATCGTCGGGCACGGCATCCAGCAGTTCGTGGGACATCTCGAGCAGCTGCTCGACTGCGGCGTTTGGGCCAACATCAGTGCGCGTGTTCGGTGCATCCACGCGCGCGATGATCTCGCCGCCGATGCCGACAATCGCTCCGACGACCCGTTCGACCCGGAAATCGAAGGCCAGGGTGACCGCTGACTCAGCTCTCGGAGCGACCACGAGCGAGGGCCGACCCACTGATCCCGAGGCGCCTGGTTGCTCGACGACAAGGCCTTCGGCTGCCAGTTCAGTCACGAGATCACCGACCGTGCTGCGATTGAGTCCGGTGAGCGCCACGAGCTCGGATCGACTCACGGGCCCATCGAGATGCAATCGACGCAGCACCAGTGCCAGATTGTTGCGCCTGACTTCGTCCTGCGACGCGGCGGTCATTGCCCTCATAGCCCGCGAAGACTAACTCGTGGACGTGCGCTTGCGCGAAATCGCATCAACGCTTGCAGCCACGAGTAGGACGGCTCCGGTCACGACGTATTGGATGCCGGACTGCTGCGTCACCAAGGGAAGACCATTGGCGATCACCGCCACCACGAGTCCACCGATGACCGCGTCAATCACCCGACCTCGGCCACCGAAGAGCGACGTGCCACCGATGACCGCCGCTCCCACCGCGAACAGGAGCGTCTGCGCACCGCCCGTCGTCGGGGACACCGAGTTGTCGCGGGAGGCGAGCAGGACACCGGCAACGGCGGCCATGAACGAACAGATCATGAAGCAGCTGATCTTGATTCCCGGCACGCTGATACCGGCCCTTCGAGCAGCCTCCGAATTGCCTCCCACGGCATAGATATGGCGACCATAGGAAGTCCGGCTCAGCACGAAGGTGAGGATCACGAGCAGCACCAGCACGACCAGAACCGCCCAGGGCACGCCTTGGATGACGGGGATGCAGCCAATCGGCTCGTTCACCGCACCCGTGTCGGTGCATGCGAGACGGCCCGGTCGGACTACCTGACGTTGGATGTTCAGCAGGTACACCGCGACCCCAAGAAGAATGGCGACTGCCAGCACTTTCGCGAGCCAGACCGAAGTCGACGAGGCCTGCAGCCCCACCTTCCGGCGATTCAGGATCGCCCGCAAGGTCACTGCCGCGAAGCCGAGGACAACGACAGCCCAGAGTGTCCATCCGGCCCAGACCGGCATGTTGTTGTTCATGACTGCCAGGAGCACTTCGTTCTGAATCGGGATGGTTCCGCCCTCACCGATGATGAGCAGCATGACGCCTTGCAGGCCCAGGAACGCAGCGAGCGTCACGACGAACGACGGAATGCCGAGTCGTGCCACCAGGAGGCCGATCAGGAAGCCAATGACCAGGCCGGTGATCAGCGCTGCCGCGAGGGCTAGTGGCCATGGCCACTGCCTATTGGTGAGCGTCACTGCGAGAACCGCTGCACAGGTGCCCGCGGCAAACCCGGCCGACAGGTCGATCTCACCGAGCAGGAGGACGAAGACCAGGCCCATCGCCAGCACGATGATGGCCGTGCCCTGGTTCAACAGGTTGGCGAAGTTGAGCGCTGTGAAGAAGGTCTCTCCCTGCAGGACGCTGAAGAGCACCACGAGAGCGACAAGCCCCAGTACCGCGGGCAGTGAGCCCACATCGCCGCCCTTGACTCGTTGAACGTAGTCACCGACGGCTTGCTTAAGGCCTTGCGTGTCGCCAGCCTCTGGGACATCGACGTCCGTGGTCTGCGTGCTCATACCGAGGCTCCCATCGCCGAGTCAGGATGCAGGCCCATCTCGCCACTTCGACCAGTGGTGATGAGCTCGACTATCTGGCTGTGATTGAGCTGGTTGGCGTTGACCTGCGCAGCCAAGTTGCCCAGATACAGGCAAGCGACGTTGTCAGCAACGCGAAGGACGTCATTCATGTTGTGCGAGATGATGATGACGGCCAAGCCGTTGTCTGCGAGGCGGCGCACGAGGTTCAGAACCTGTTCTGTCTGCGCCACACCCAGTGCCGCAGTCGGCTCATCGAGGATGACCACCTTGGAGTTCCACAGCACCGCGCGTGCGATAGCAACGGTCTGCCGCTGTCCGCCCGACAGGCTCGATACCTGCTGGCGAACTGACTTCAACGTGCGAACAGAGAGGCCTCGCAATGTCTCGGTTGCGCGGCGCTCCATGGTGATCTCGTCGAGCACGACACCCTTGCTCTGCTCACGACCGAGGAACATGTTGTGCACGACATCGAGGTTGTCGCAGAGCGCCAGATCCTGGTACACGACCTCAATGCCCAGAGCATTCGCCTGACGCGGCTCGGTGATGTGCACGGGCTTTCCCTCGAAGAGGTACTCGCCGGAATCGAAGGGATAGATACCAGCGATTCCCTTGATCAGCGTGCTCTTTCCGGCACCGTTGTCACCCACGAGTGCGGTCACCTGCCCCGGATACACCGAGAGATCCACTTCATTCAGCACATGCACAGGGCCGAAACTCTTGTTCACGGCTCGAAGCTCGAGAATTGGGGCTGTCTGGCTCATGAGTCACCTCTCGGATCACCGCTAACGACGGCTCAACTATGCAGGAAAAGCGCCTGGTGGGGGCGGAAACGCACCCACCCCCACCAGACTCGATTTCGCTGATTCCTACTGAACGCCGTACTTGGTGCAGGCCGCCTTCAACTGAGCTGTCGTGCAGATGTTCGCTGCAGTCGTGAATCCGTCTGCAACAACATCCTTCACGTTCTCTGGATAGATCGCCTGCGGTACGAGCAGCACTGACTTCACCTCGGTGTTGCTCGTGCTGTCGGTTGTCGATCCAGTCGCCATCGCATCGGCTGCAGCAGTATCACCTGAGCCAACTGCGATCGCCAGGGAAGCAGCTGCATCGGCTTCCTTCTTGATGGCCTTGTAGACCGTCATGCACTGAGTGCCCAGAAGCACACGCTGCAGACCTGGATCCGTCGCATCCTGGCCGGTCACTGGGATCTTGCCAGCCTGGCCATTGCGCTTGAGCACTGAAGCGACGGCTCCGCCGAGGCCATCGTTCGCAGCGGCAACCCCGACAAAGTTGCCCTTTGCCTTGGTATACATCTGCTCGAAGATGGTTCCGGCCTTGGTGTTGTCCCAATCAGGAACGGACTGGTCTGCTGCGACTGTGTAGCCGGCATCCGTGATCGCAGTCTCGTAGCCCTGCTTGAACAGGGTTGCATTGTTGTCGGTTGGCGAACCGTTGAGAAGTGCCACCGGACCATCGGTATTGCCGTTGGCGGTCATGCACTTGACGAGTCCGTCGCCGATGGTCGTACCGACCGCAACGTTGTCGAAGGACACGTAGTACGAGGCGCCTCCACCGAGGGTCAGCCGGTCATAGTCGATGACTGGCACGCCCTGCGCTGTTGCCTTCTTGATGACAGCGGCACCGGATGGACTGTCGAGGTTGACGATGAGCATCGAGGTAACACCGCTCGCCAGCATCTGATCGGCAATCGTTGCGAACTTGGCCTTGTCGCCATTCGCATTCTGGATATCGAATTCCACGCCAGCGCTGTTGAAGGCCTCTTCGAGGAACTTGCGGTCAGCG
>Ga0172380_10003143_pt1 | contig 23470 bp, 21 predicted proteins | sample Leawe162metaG_FD_119747 | JGI IMG/M metagenome (GOLD analysis project Ga0172380, IMG submission 119747) | Leachate microbial communities from a municipal landfill in Southern Ontario, Canada - Leachate well 162 metaG | ecosystem: Engineered > Solid waste > Landfill > Unclassified | place...
ATATAAATACAATTAAAAGGGGAAAGATTTTTTTCGACATAGCAAAACCCTTATCATTTTATATAAAAAACCCCCGTAATTAAATGGGGGAGAAGATTTATTTTTTTATCTCAACTTTAATTATAAAACCGAGATAAAAAACCGTCCAAAATTATTAGACGGTCTCTTAATTTTATAAAACATCTAAATAGGTTTTCTTAGTTTACTTTACTCTCTAAAAGCACTTCTACTTTTGCTAGTGCCTGCTCAAGATCATCGATAATATCCTTAGCATTTTCAATACCTACTGATAAGCGAACTAAACCATCTGATATTCCGGCAGCTTCTCTATCTTCTTTACTCATTCCTGAATGGGTCATACTCGCAGGATGTTGAATTAAAGACTCTACACCGCCAAGACTAACTGCTAATTGGCAAAGTTTAACAGAGTTCATTGTAATTTCGCCCCCTTTAATTCCACCGGTTACTTCAAATGAAATCATTCCGCCCGGACCTGCATGTTGCCTTAATCCAAGTTCATATTGAGGATGAGATTTTAGTCCCGGATATTTAACCCACTTTACTTTAGGGTGATTCTCTAAGTATTGAGCAACAAGAAGAGCATTCTCACAATGCTTTTCAATACGTATTGATAAAGTCTTTAATCCTCTATGAACCAAGAATGAATTGAATGGATCGATTACACCGCCGAACATGCTTAATGTCTTTCTAAGAAGTGAATACATCTCTTCATCTTTAACTACAATAATGCCCGCAACTACATCGGCATGACCATTTAAAAACTTTGTCATACTATGTAGTGATATATCAGCACCGAGATTTAATGGTTTCTGTAATGCAGGACTCATAAATGTATTATCAACAACCATATAAGCATTATTTGTATGAGCAAGTTTTGAAACTTCTGCAATATCAGTAACCGAAATTACCGGATTAGCTGGGCTTTCCACATAGATCATTTTTGTATTCGGTTTTATTGCTGATTTTACATGCTCCAAATTCTCTGTATCAATAAAATCAGATTCAATACCAAAATTTGTAAAGAAATTTTTCAATAAAATTACAGTTGGACCATAAACTGAATTAGTACAGACTACATGATCGCCTTGTTTTAGAAGACCCGCAAATACAGTGCTTATAGCTGCCATACCACTTGCACAGCCAAGAGCTTTATGCCCATCCTCTAATTCAGCTACAGCATTTTCCATCGCTTCGATGGTAGGGTTTTTTAAGCGAGTATAAATAAATCCCGCTTCTTCACCTTTAAATAATTTTGCACCATGTGCCGCATTTTCAAACTTGAATGTGGAAGTCTGATAAATAGGAGGAACGACTGAACCAAATTCATATTCGCCAATACCTGCATGAACGCATTTCGATTCAAATTGCAAATTCTTATTGCTGCTCATTTTTGTCTCCATTTCCATTTTCTTCATCATCAGGCACTACTCTTGCAATATCAGCAATTTCATCACCCTCATTTAATTTAATTAGTCTTACACCTTGAGTATTTCTACCCATTACTCTAAGTTCTTTTACGCTCTGACGTATAACCATACCTTGGGTTGTAATAATTACAAGTTCATCGTTATCATTAACTTCCATCATCGCAATCATAAGACCGTTTTTATCGGAAGTCTTAACAGTAATTACACCTTTCCCGCCGCGGCGCGTAATTCTGTAATCATCTATTTCGGTGCGCTTTCCATAACCCTTATCGGTTACAACAAGTAAAGTATCACAATTTTTCGTAACAATCATACCAATTACAATATCGTTTTTACCAAGATTAACTCCTCTTACACCGGTTGCGGTTCTACCCATATCTCGTACATCTTTTTCGTTGAAGCGAATTGCTAAACCATGCTTAGTCCCAATAATAATATCACTGCTTCCATCGCTAAGTTTAGCTTCTACGAGGCGATCACCCGCAACAAGATTAATAGCATTAATTCCGCCTTTACGAATATTAGAATAAGCAGAAAGAACTGTTTTCTTAACCGTTCCTTTTTCTGTCGCCATTACAATAAACTTATCTTCGGTATATTCTTTTACCGTAATAAAGGCAGATATTTTTTCGTCTTTCTCTTTTTCTACTAAATTAAGGAGAGATCTTCCTTTAGTAGCCCTTCCACTTTCAGGAATTTCATGTACCTTTAACCAATAACATTTACCTTTATCCGTAAAGAACATAATGTAATGGTGAGTAGAAGCAATAAACATGTGCTCTATAAAATCTTCTTCTTTAGTTCCGGAGCCAATTACACCTTTACCGCCGCGTGATTGCTTTCTGTAACCGCTTACAGGGAATCGTTTGATAAAGCCTTGATGTGAAATTGTAACAACCACATCTTCCTGCGCAATTATATCTTCTAAAGAGAAATCTTGATAGTCATAAATTATTTCTGTTCTTCTTTCGTCACCATACTTTTCTCTTAATAAAAGAAGTTCATCTTTTATAATCTGTTTTCTCTTCTTTTCAGTATCAAGAATATATTTTAATTTCTCAATAAGTTTAATTACTTCTTTATATTCATCTTCAATTTTCTTTCTTTCGAGTCCGGTTAATCTTTGGAGACGCATATCAAGAATAGCTTTAGCTTGAATTTCGGAGAGTTTGAATTTCCGCATTAAATTATTCTTTGCGGTTTCTACGTCTTTCGATTTTTTTATTGTCTCAATTACTTCGTCGATATTATCGAGAGCAATTATATAACCCTCTAAAATGTGTGCTCTTCTTTCGGCAGCATCTAAATCATATTTAGTTCTACGAATTAATACTTCCATTCTATGAGCAAGAAAATGATCTATACATTCTCTAACGGTTAATACTTTTGGAGTGCCATTAACTAATGCAAGCATAATAACGCCGAAAGTAACCTGCATCTGAGTATGCTTAAACAATTGATTTAGAACCACAGCCGGTTGTGCATCTCGTTTTAATTCAATTACAACACGAAGTCCATCTCTATCGGATTCATCACGTATATTGGAAATATCTTTTAATTTATCTTCTCTTACAAGATCAGCAATTTTAATAATGAGATTAGCTTTATTTACTTGATAAGGAAGTTCTGTAATTACTATGCTTTCACGGTCGTTTTTATGTGTTTCAATATTTGCTTTAGCTCTTATTACTACTCTTCCTCTACCTGTAAGCAATGCTTCTCTTACACCTTCGTAACCATAAATAATTCCACCAGTCGGGAAATCAGGGGCTTTAATTATTTTTATTAACTCTTCCGCTTTTAAGTTAGGATTATCGATTACGGTTACGCATCCATCAATAACTTCTGTAATATTATGAGGAGGAATGTTTGTTGCCATACCAACTGCGATACCACTTGCCCCATTTATTAGTAAGGTAGGTAGATATGATGGCATTACGGTTGGCTCTTGAAGCGATTCATCAAAGTTATTTACAAAATCAACCGTGTTCTTATCTAAGTCTCTTAAGACTTCTTCTGAAATACGTGCGAGGCGCGCTTCTGTATAACGCATAGCTGCCGGTGAATCACCATCTACCGAACCAAAGTTACCTTGACCATCTACTAATGGATAACGTAAAGAAAAATCTTGAACCATACGAACCATCGAATCATAAACTGCACTATCACCATGCGGATGATATTTACCTAGAACTTCACCCACAATTCTTGCAGATTTTTTATATGGTTTATTATAAGCAACTCCAAGTTCATGCATTCCAAATAATACTCGGCGATGAACCGGTTTTAATCCATCTCTTACATCAGGTAATGCTCTCGCTACAATAACCGACATCGCATAATCAATATAGGAGGATTTCATCTCCTCTTCGAGCGATACAGGTACTACTTTTTCAAAAATTGTTGTCATTATATTTCCTAATTAAATATCTAATTTAGCGTATTTAGCATGTTTCTCTATAAATTCACGTCTTGGTTCTACTGCATCACCCATTAATGTTTCAAAGATTTTATCAGCAGCCATTGCACTTTCTAAATTGACCTGGAGAACTACACGAGTTTCAGGATTCATAGTAGTGTTCCATAATTGATCAGGGTTCATCTCGCCAAGACCTTTATAGCGAGTGATATTTACGCCTTTAACCGATACTTCCTCGCCCCCTTCTTCTGTTACAATAACCGGCACTTCTTCTTTTCCTTTTATATCAGCTTTCATTCGTTTTAATATTTTATCTCTTTCATCTTCATCATAAGCATATAACTCTTCTTTACCTTTTTTTATTTTGTATAAAGGGGGTTGAGCTATATAAACTTTACCTTCCGTAATTAATTCTTTCATATGTCGATATAAAAATGTCAATAGTAATGTTCTAATATGGCTTCCATCCACATCGGCATCAGTCATAAGAATTACTTTTCCGTATCTTGATTTAGAAGCATCGAATTCACTACCGATACCGGCTCCGATAGCAGAGATAAGTGCTAAGATTTCAGCATTCTCAAGTACTTTATTAATTTTTGCTTTTTCCACATTAAGGATTTTACCTTTGAGAGGGAGTATCGCTTGAAATCTTCTATCACGACCTTGCTTAGCTGAACCACCTGCAGAATCACCCTCAACAATATATATTTCACAGTGTTCGGGATCGTTAATTGAGCAATCGGCTAATTTGCCCGGAAGGTGCATTGAATCAAGCGCATTCTTTCTTCTTACTAAATCTTTTGCTTTACGGGCAGCTTCTCTTGCTTCGGCTGCTTTCATACATTTTTCAATTACTTTTTTTCCGATTGCCGGATTCTCTTCGAGATACTCGCCAAGCTTTTCGCCTACAAGAGTTTCTACGATCGATTTTACTTCGCTATTGCCAAGTTTAGTTTTTGTCTGTCCCTCAAATTGAGGCTCCATTACTTTAATTGAAATTACTGCCGTCAAACCTTCTCTAAAATCATCACCCGTTAAAGATATTTTATTATTCTCTTTTATCAATCCGTTTTTATACGCATAATTATTAAATGTACGTGTAAGAGCCGTCTTAAAACCAACTAAGTGAGTACCGCCTTCGATGGTATTAATATTATTTACATACGTGTGGATGTTTTCGGAATAAGATTCACTATATTCAAAAGCAATTTCCACCGGTGTATTTTCTTTTTCACCAAAAATATAAATCGGTTTATGTAATGGTGATCTTGTTTCATCTAAATATTTTACGAACTCTATTAATCCACCTTTGAAATGATAAATTTCTTCTAAGTTTTCGCTTTCATCTTTTATGGTAATCGTAACATCTTTATTGAGGTAAGCGAGTTCGCGCATTCTTTCAATTACAATATCGAAATTAAATTTTGTGGTTTTAAAAATCGTTCCATCCGGTTTAAACGTTACGGTAGTCCCTGTTTCTTGCTTTTTAGTTTTTCCAATTTCTTTTACAGGCGCTAAAGGTATTCCCAACTCGTATTTTTGAAAATAAATAGCTCCATCTCTTTTTACTTCAACTGTCAGCCATTCTGAAAGAGCATTAACCACAGAAACACCTACACCATGCAGACCGCCGGAAACTTTATAACTATCTTTATCAAATTTACCGCCGGCATGAAGAACTGTCATAACAACTTCAAGAGCAGATCTTTTTTCTTCCGGATGTATATCCACCGGTATTCCGCGTCCTCTATCTTCTACTGATACAGACCCGTCTTTTTTTATTGTAATAATAATTCTATCATTATAACCCCCTAGAGCCTCATCGATACAATTATCAACCACTTCGTTTATCAAATGATGAAGACCTCGCGATCCTACATCTCCTATATACATTGCGGGTCTTTTTCTTACCGCTTCCAGACCTTTCAATACACTAATATTTTTCGCGGTATAATTATTTTGAGGTGTCATTTCTTATTTTCTTTTCCGAATTATATTTACAAAAATTTTATGTTTTTTATTATTTCTTCTTTATAGTAATTATTTATTTTTTCTATTATTACCATTTTTTGAAAGTTCAATTCACTTTTCCAAACAGAATTTTCTGCATGCAAAAATAGAATATCTCTCTCTACTTTTAAAGGTGAAGCTAAAATCTTAAGGTCAGGGAAAATTTTATAAAAATCTTCTACCACCTGATAAATCCTTGCGGTACTTCTTAATTTTTCAAATTCTTTTTCTTTTTCTATTACTTCGCTTATTTTTCTAAAATTAGTTTTAAGCATTTACAACAGCACCACTATTGATATTAATTATTTTATAATCAGTTTCTTTGTTAAAGAGATCAATATTCGTTAAGTCGGTCATAGTAATAAAAGTCTGCCCTAGTTCACTTAGGTATTTGCTAATTTTATAAGCACGTCCTTTATCTAGTTCACCGAAAACATCATCCATAAGGAAAACTGGTTTTCTTCCCATCTTATCGAGCATATAAAAAAACTGTCCAAAGCGAAGAGCAATCTGGAAAGTTTTGTGCTGTCCCTGCGAACCGAACCGTTTTAATTCACGGTCATTAATTTTAAAAATAAAATCATCCCTATGCGGACCGATTAAGTTGGAAGCTCTTCTTATCTCATCATTCTGAGCTTCTTTTAGTAATTCAGAATAAATTCTATCTATATCATCTAAAAGTAAATTCTCTTGGAAAGATTGAAGAATAATTTGAGGAGTTTCTCTTTCTTCCATTACGTGCATATAGGCGTTTTTTACATATTCATTAAAGTCTTCAATAAACTTAATTCTATGACGAATAATTTCGGAGCCATTTTTAACTAACGCTTCGCTCCACGCATCCAATTGATTAACAAGAGAAGTTCTTCTAAACTCTCTTAGCTCACTTAAAATTACGGCTCTCTGTTTTAATATTTTGTTAAAATCAATAAGTATCTTAAGGTAAGTGTCACTTGATTGAGAAATTACAGAATCGACAAACCTTCTTCGCTCTGCGGGGCTACCGGAAGTAATCGAGTGGTCGCTTTGGATTAAAGTTACAATAGGGAATTTACCAATTAACGATGCTGATCTATTTATACTTTTTTCATCTATAAAACAGTTCTTTTTGTTATTCTCAGTATCAAAAAGAACTCTGATTTTATTTTCTGTTAAATCTCTAAAATTACCTTTTATATCAAAGAATTTTTCGTTGAATTTAACCGCATCCGAATCCGAAGACGAATTAAGGTTCTTAGTTGTACACAAGTAATAAATTGCCTCTAAAATGGATGTTTTACCTTCTCCATTACCCCCAATAATATAATTAATCTTGTCTGAAAAATTTAATGACGTTTTTGAATGAAGTCTGAAATTCGTCATTTCTATATTTTGTAGAATCATTTTAATTATTCAAACGAACCGGCATTAGGAGCATAGTAAGTTCGTAATTTTCCTTTTTCTCAACCGGAACGACAATTACTGCTTTAGTAGGGGAATGCAGTTTAAATACAATTTCATTTTCTGTGCTTATATGATTCAATATGTCATTCAAGAAAGCACTATTAAAACCAATATCAAGATCATCTCCCGAATATTCGCAAGTTACATTTTCTTCACCAGAAGCACCTATACTTGCTTCTTCTGCTGATATATTTACAAAATCTTTTTTTATAGAAAATTTAACTTTTCTTATACTTGAAACAGAAAAGAGCATCATTCTTTTAATTGCATCGGATAATTCTTTCGTGTTTACTTTAAGTGCAAATTCATTTTCTACCGGAATTACGCTTGCATAATCAGGATATTTCTGACCAATAACACGTGTGATTAATTCTAATTCACTTAGTCTAAAAGAAACATGTGTTTTACTTAAATAAACCTTTACTTCTCTTTCATCTAAAATTTTTGAAAGAACTGAAATAGCTCTTTCGGGAACGATATACTGCTGATTTATTTTTGTTGTAATTTTTTTATTTAATAAATTCACGAGCTTATGACCATCGGTTGCTACAAAGCGTAATCCATCGTCATCAAATTCAAAAAGTGTTCCCATCATAGCGGGACGCATTTCTTCTCTACTCATAGCGAAGGATGTTTTATCGATCGATTCTTTTAATTCATTTCCTTCGATAGTAAATTCGTTAATGTCTTTTGAGTTTTCATCTGTTTTTATTGAAGGTATTTCCGGAAATTCTGTTGCTTCGAGATAGCTTAAGGTATATTTACCGGTGTTTGTGGTAAGTAATAATTTTCCGTTGTCTTGAACCTTAAATTGAATTGTTGTGTCTTTAAGGGTTTTTACTACGTTAAAAAGAAGATGCGCAGGAACAACGATTTTAGTATTTGAATCAGAAATTACATTCAATGATGTTTGAAGTGAAATCTCTAAATCAGTTGCATAAATCGTTAAAAGTCCGTCAGTAATTTCAAACAAGAAGTTTTCTAAAATTGTCATTGGCGTTTTTGTTGGAACACCCGGAATGATTTTAGAGAGATGTTTTTCTAACTCTTTGCTGTTTAATTTAAATTCCATTTTTATCTCCAATTTAGACTACAAAAATACCAAAAATCGAAAGTAATTTCAATCTTAACTTATACACACACTTTATTATTATTCTTTTATATAAGGTAATTTATTAACAACAATAATAAAGATGTTAATATGTGGATAACTCTTTGTTTATAATGTTTTGACTTCTAAACGCACTTTTTAAAACTTCGTAATTGTGGATAACTTATTTACAAAACTACTTAAACTAACAAGTGAAGATTAAAGGCGAGTTATTAACGTTTTAACAACAGTTTATATACAAGTTATCAACACTAAGAAACGCTTACTTCAATCTTGTTTTTGATGTTTGAAACTGACTCATTTAACTGATAATCGCTCGCCATCGATTCTTCAATTGTATTACAAGCATGAATAACGGTCGAATGATCTCTTCCACCAAAATGTAACCCGATAGTTTTAAGAGAAGACTTAGTTAAATTCTTAGCAAGATACATTGCCACTTGACGAGCAAGAACCACTTCCTTACGACGGTTCTTTTCTCTTACTTTATTTTCTTCAACCTTGAAAAACTCACATACTATTTTTGTTATATATTCAATAGAAATATTCACTTGACGATTTGTGGATATCTCTTTGACAACTCTTTTAACCATATCAAAATCGATAGCTTTGGAATTAAGAGAATGAGTAGCAAGAAGGCGTAAAAGAGTACCTTCAAGTTCACGAATATTTGATGTAATATTGTGAGCTATATATTCAATCGATTGAGGAGCAAGAGTAAGATCAAGTAAACGAGCTTTATTATTTAAAATTGCTAATCGAGTTTCAAAATCGGGCGGCTGTATATCGACTGTTAAACCGCATTGAAAGCGCGATACAAGCCGCTCACTGACACCTTTTAAATCCTTTGGAGGTTTATCACTCGAAAGTATTATCTGTCTGCCAGAGAGATGCAGAGTGTTAAATATATTAAAGAATAGGTCTTGTGTTTTTTCTTTTCCAACTAAAAATTGAATGTCGTCAATTATTAAAGCATCCATCCCTTTATAAAAATTAGAAAACTCATTCACTGAATTATTTTGAATAGCCTCAACAAATTCAACGGTAAATAGGTCTGAAGAAACATAAATAACTTTTTTGTTAGGGTCTTTCTCTAAAATTTTATTTCCGATAGCTTGAATTAAGTGAGTTTTGCCAAGACCTACTCCACCATAAATAAATAGTGGATTGAAAGAAGTTTGTCCAGGATTCTCTCCGATTGCAATAGATGCCGCTCTTGCTAATTGATTTCCTTCTCCTTTAACAAAGTTATCAAATGTAAATTTGGAGTTTAGGAAATCATCAAAATTCTTTTCGACAGGTTTTGGTTCAGAAACCGGAATATTAATGTTTTTTGGTTCACTTTTTTGTTCAAAGAGAGTATCTTCCTGTTCTTCAATTATTAAATAGATTAATTTACCCTCATTACCTAAAACATTATGAATAACATTAGTAATTAAAGTTTTATGATGTTCTTCAATCCAGTCAATAAAATAATTATTTGGAACTTGGAGTTTCAGTATGTTACGTTCTAAATGGAGAGGTTTGAGAGGTAAAAACCAAGTATTATAGGTCAAAAGAGAAACATTTTCTTTTATTAAGCTTAAACACTCTTTCCAGATATTTGTATGTTCGTTAGAGGAATCGAGTTTTAGAGCAGCTTCAGCCATTTTGAATTATCCACAATAATAGAAACTAAAAAATAAATTTAAAAAGTGTATTAAAATCTTGATTTTTTTCTTATTAGCAACTTATAAACATCTTATCCACATTAAATAAGGTTTGTTAAGTTGTTTTATTTTAATGAGTTACGGATATCTTTCTCAAACAAACAAACAAATGCGAGTTAAATTCTAACAACACTTTTGGTGTTATGAAAAGTCGTGAAACGTTTCACAAAGAGAAGTTATCAACATTTTATCAACATAGTTTTTGATTCTGTAACTGATGTGAAATTAAGGTTTAGATACGTCTCTTGCAAATTAATTCTGTTTCAAAATCGATAAGTTTATACTTATTTTGCGAAGTAAAAAGAAAAAACTATGAAAAAAATTGTAATTGTATTTACTGGTGGAACTTTCTCGATGAAAATCGACGAAACAACAAATGTAGCGGTACCACACTATCAAGGAGGCGATTTACTAAGTATGATGCCCGGTATAAATGAACTCGCCAAAATTTCATTTTATGAGTTTGGTAATTATCCTGGACCGCATATAGTTCCCTCTCTAATGTTCGATTTATCAAAAAAAATAAAAGAACTTGTCTCGAGAGATGATGTTGATGGAGTAATTGTAACTCATGGAACAGACACATTAGAAGAGACGTCATATTTTCTCGATCTAACAATTAGTACAGAAAAACCGATAGTAGTAATTGGAGCAATGAAAACAAGCTCCGAACCCGATTGGGATGGACCCAAAAATTTAACGGATGCTATTCATATTTGTAATAATAAAAATAGTTCCGGACTTGGAGTATTGGTCTGTCTTAATGGAGAAATTAATGCGGCAAGTGAAGTAACAAAAACTCACACCGAAGATGTTGAGACTTTCCATAGTCTCGATTTTGGTGCAATCGGTTTTGTTGATAGAGGAATAGTATTTTTTAATCGAGCTCCAATAAAATTGGAAGTATTGGAAACCGAGGTGATTGATTGCGATGTAGATTTAATAAAAGTTTATGCCGGTATGGATGATAAGTTTTTTAAATATTCGGCTGATACTAATACACATGGATTAGTCGTAGAAGCAATGGGAGTGGGAAATGTGCCGCCTAAAGTTTTTGAAGGAATAAAATATGTAATTGAAAAAAACATTCCCGTTGTATTGGTATCGCGATGTCCTGCAGGAGAAACGTTAAGTATTTATGGCTATCCAGGAGCGGGTAAATGGCTTAAAGAATTAGGTGTGATTTTTTCTGATTACTTAAATGGGCAAAAAGCACGGATAAAATTGATGATCTGTCTAGGAATCACTAAGGATAAAAATAAATTATCAGAAATGTTTGATTAAAATAAGAATAAATGAAAGAGTCTATAAAAATATGGACACCTACTTTAATCTTGTTACCTGTTGCTCTTTATTATATTTTTAATGGAGGAGAGTTTACTTTTATCGATTATATAAATTTATTGATACACGAAGGGGGACATGGAATATTTTCTATCTTCCCCCGATATTTGTATATGCTTGGCGGAAGCCTTATGCAGCTTTTAATTCCGCTTATGTTTGTAGTTTTTTATTTTGTAAAAAAACAGAAAGTATTATTTCAGATTTCCACAATCTGGTTTGCAGAAAGCATGATGAACGTAAGTGTTTATGTTTCCGATGCACGGGCGATGGTGCTTCCATTACTCGGAGGAAAAAATGTTATACACGATTGGCATTATTTGCTTGGAGAGTTGAATTTATTAGAATACGATACTATTTTGGGAAGTGTGGTTTTTATTTCAGCCGTAATTATTATGGCAATAGCTTTATTGGCGCCACTATATGTTAAGGAAAAAGGTTATTCTAAGATAGAACTGAATTTGTAAAACAAATATATTTCTCTTTAATGACAAATTATTTTTCAAAAAGAATAATTGAAATTTTTGTATCTGTTTTTTTATTGGTAATTATTCTTCCTTTATTGACTTTTTTGTTACTTATAAGTTTTTGGATAATAGGGGAGTTTCCGATTTATAAGCAAAAACGTTGGATAACTTTATCTAAAGAAAAAATAATTATTTATAAAATTAGAACAATCTCACAAAAACAACTTCATAAAGCAAAACATATCTTTCTTAAACTTGATCCCAGAATAAAATTAGACAAATATTCACACTGGTTAAGAAAAACTCATTTAGATGAATTACCACAGCTATTTAATGTACTAATGGGCAAAATGAGTTTGGTGGGTTTGAGACCTTTAAGCAAGAAAGATATTAAATATATTAGAAAAAACTATCCCGAAGAATATAATCTTAGAGATAGTTTTTCTTCAAAAGCCGGGATTACAGGGACTTGGCAGTTATTTGGAGAGAAAAATATTTCAAGTCTCATAACCTGTGATACCTTTTATGAAAACAACAAATCAATTTCTTATAATTTATCGTTACTTATAAACATTCATTATCTAAAAAAATTATTTGCCCATTCAAAAGTTTTCTTTACACCAGAATCCAAATTAGTTTCTGAGAGGAAACCAAAAGTTGATTTAAATTTATGACCATCAAGAACAAGTTTTTCTCTTTTTAAGTAGAGCATCTCTTTTAATTCACAAATAGTTTTATTAAACAGACCGAGAGTAAAGAATAATATATTAGAGTTAAGAAAATGAGTTGAAGAGTTTTTCCCTGAGACTTTAATAACGGTATTAAGATATTCCTTATTTGTGCAGGGTGAATTAGATGGAAAATTATATTCTTGATTATCACTTTTGTTTGATAAAGCTGCTTCTACGAGTGCTTTGCCGGCATCTTCTACAAAAACATATTCGGTAATTGTATTTGGATTACCTATCCAAATAAGTTTTTTCCCTTTTCTTGCATTTAAATATAATTTTTCTGAAAAATCATTAACCACATAAGGACCATAAAAATCAGGGAAGCGGACAATACAATATTTTCCATGTCTTTCAGAAGTTCTTTCTTTAATTAGATTTTCCATCTCAATGCGGATATTACCTTTTCGGGTATGTGCATTCCATGGATAATTTTCGGAAACAGGATTAGACTTTACGTGTCCATAGACATAAACGTTTCCAGGAAAAATAAATTTTGCTTTTGATTTAATTGCAGCGTGAAGTGAAATGCGAAGAAGTTTTTTTGCATCATGTTTCCATTCAGGATATGGAATGTTACAACAGTAAAAAACATTTTGTTTTTCTAAACAAGCTTGTTCGATATCGAAGGAACTATAAGCATTTCCTTCGATAATTTCGATATTTGGAAATTCGGCAAAATATTTTTCCGCTTTTTCCTTATTCCGTATAAAGACAGAAACACTTTCACCTCTTTCAATTAATGCTTTTACAACAGACCTACCGATGCCACCGGTAGCACCAATTACTAAGTTTCTCGATTCCAATTAGATTGCCCTCTATTTTTTATTGCTTGTTCATACATCTGTTGATATAACTTAGCGGATTTTTCCCATGAATAATCCTTTTCCATTCCATTGAGCTGGATTTTTTTCCAAACAGCTTTATTATGGAAATCGCCAACTGCACGCTTTACAGAATTAAGTAAAGCTGCGGGAGTATAATCATGAAAAGAATATCCGGTTCCTATTTCTTTTCCTTGCTCAAGATATTCATTCCAATCAAGAACAGTATCAGCAAGTCCACCTGTTTTTCTTACAACGGGGACAGTGCCATATTTCAATGAACATATTTGATTGAGACCACACGGTTCATATTTTGAGGGCATTAGAAATATGTCCGATGCTGCTTCAATCAAATGAGAAAGTTCATTATTAAATCCAATATAAGACCACACTTTATTAGGAAAATAGTGTGCTAAATCATAAAACATTTTTTCGTATTCGGGTTCTCCGCTTCCAAGAATTACCCATTGCGCATCTAATGAAACTAAATCATATAATACTGACTTAATAAGATCAAAACCTTTTTGGTTTACTAATCGAGATACAATTCCTATTAATGGTTTGTTTTCATCAAATGGAATATAAGACTTTTTGAGAAGAAATTTTTTATTTTCAAGTTTACCGGATAGATCATTTAAGGAAAAATGATGTGGAATAAATTTATCGGTTTCAGGATTCCACTGATTATAATCGACTCCATTTAATATACCCCAAAGATCATTTTTTCTTTTTTGAATAAATAATTCCATACCATGACCATATTCACTCGTCATTAATTCCTGCGCATAAGTATTGCTGACTGTATTAATAATATCTGAAGTTAATAGAGCTGTCTTTAAGAAATTAATTCCTCCTTCATATTCACCAAGTCCGCCATGAAGATAATATTCATCTTTGATTTCCGCTTTACTAAAAGAAGCCTTTATAAATCTTCCTTGATAACCGATATTATGAATGGTGAATACAGTAGCTGTTTTATCGAACATTTTGTCCCAGCCATAATTATCACGCAATAGTAGAGGAAGAACGCCAGTCTGCCAATCATTACAATGAATAATATCAGGGGCAAATCCAATTTTTTGCATTACTTCAATTATGCCTTTAGAGAAAAGAAGGAAGCGTTCATCTTCATCATGATCATTAGTATAAATTCTAAAGCGATGATAATAGTGAGGGCAATCAATGAAAAATATTTTTACGTTTGAATTGGGGAGAATAGCATTGTGTACATGCACAGAACGCACTTCACCGGCTAATCTAATCGGAATTTCACCAATCTCCCAATTATAATGAAGACCATGTTCTACTTCGCCAAATGTATTATACTTTGGCATAAATACAATTACTTCGTCGCCAAGTTTTGATAATTCTTTTGGAAGTGTGCCTGCAACATCAGCTAATCCGCCCGTTTTTGCATAAGGGAATACTTCGCTCGAAACGAATGCAATTTTCATTTATTCTCACTTAATTTAATTCTGATATCTACAACTGAAAACTCTCCTTCCCCTTTTAATATCATAGGATTGAAATCAAATTCAATTATATTTTTATTCTCAACCAACATTTTTGCTGAAGAATAAATTATCTCTTTTAGTTTTTTTATGTCTGCAGGTTTTTCACCTCTTACGCCCTTTAGTATTTTACCCATCTTTGTCGAATTAATCATATCATCAATATCATCATCAGATAAATAAGCGGATTTAAGAGAAGTATCGTCAAATACTTCTACATATTTACCACCGCTTCCGAACATTATCATCGGACCGAATGAAGGATCTCTAAATCCGCCGATTAATATTTCATGTTTCGGTTTTAAGAATGATTGTATTAGGAATGAATCCACTTTATAATTTTTACTACTAAAATTATTCTCAATTGTTTTCGCAGCTATGAATAGTTCTTCTTTGTTATTTATGTTGAGCTTTACTGCATCTAATTCAGATTTATGAATTACATCTCCGCTTATACCTTTAATTACAACCGGATAAAAATCGATATCAGTTTTGTTCAACATATCAGCCGGAATAGATAAACTTTTAACTGCGGGTATAGAATATTGATTTGCTAATTCCAAAGATTCATCTTGAGAAAGAAAAAGATTGTTTGATGATATTTCTTTAGAGTTTTTTAATTGAAGCAGTTCAATACTTTTGGATCTATCTTTTTCTTTTGATTGTGCAAAGAATAAAATGTTTGAAATTATTTTTGCAGGGTCTTCAGCATTTTTAAATATCGGTTTATCGCCTTTATATCTGCTCCAAAATTCAGGCAATGGCATAATAATTTGATATATTGGTTTTGTGCTATTGATTGAATTAACTGATTCGACTATCGGATCAACACTAACCATAACAGGCTCAATAAAAATAGAAACAACAGCATCAACATTTTTATCTAGAATAACAGTTTCAATAACTGATTTAAAAATTTCTCCATTCCCTCCGGGAAGAAGATCAATCGGATTTTCAGCACTTCCTTCTATGTGTATAAATTCTCTTACTTTGTTTTTTGTTTCTTCAGATAGTTCGGCTAATTCTAATCCTTCTTTTGCAAGTGAATCAACGGCAATAATAGCTGGACCGCCTGAATTTGTTACAACACAAATTTTATTTCCTTTAGGTAAAGGAAAATTTTCCAACCCTTTTGTAGTATTAAAAAGTTCATTAACTGATTCAGCTCTTATGATACCGAATTGTTTTAGGACTGCATTTACAACTTTATCACTACTGCCAAGTGCACCAGTATGCGATGATGCTGCTTTAATGCCGCTGGCTGTTCTTCCAGATTTTAATATTATTGCAGGTTTAGTGATTTCGCCTTTAATAAAAGGAACTATAAATTTTTCGCCTTTAATAAAGCTTTCTAAATAGAAGGCGAGAGTTTTTATATTGTCGTCATTTTGCCAGAAATGAAGAAAATCATTTTCGTTTAAATCAGCTTTATTGCCCACAGAAATAAAATGAGCGAAGCGGATATTTGTTTCGCGGAGTGAATTAAGAACAGCAGCACCAATAGCTCCGCTTTGGGATAAAAACCCAACCGCACCGATCTGTGGTTCTTCGGCCACGAAAGTGGCATTGAGTTTTATACTCGAAAGAGTGCTGATAACTCCCATGCAATTTGGACCTATTAATCGCGCACCGGCAGATTTAATTTTTGATAATATTTTTTGCTCAAGCTCTTCCCCTTCTTTTCCGGTTTCTTTGAATCCAGCAGTAATTAGAATAATTGATTTTACATTTTTAGCCAAAAGGGAATCGATCGTTTCTTCAACGAATGCTTTCTGAACAACAATTATCGCAAGGTCGATTTGTTCAGATATTTCATCGATAGATTTGTAGCATTTGTAATCAAGAACGGAATCGGCTTTTGGATTAACTGGAAATACTCTTCCTGTATATCCATATTTTTTAATACATTTAAGTAGTTCGTAACCGATACTTTTTTCTTTAGTGGAAGCTCCTGCAACGCAGAGCGATTTTGGGTAGAAGAATTTTGATAAAGATTCAGATTTCATATTTAGAGGCATATTTTTACTTATTTTGTGTTATAAAATAAGTAAAAAAAAGTAATCGAATCCATTAAAATAAGGATGATATGAGTAAATTTAAATTACACATTGAATATGAAGGCACAAGGTACAGCGGTTGGCAGATGCAAAAGAATAGCAAGACAGTCCAGGGAAAAATTCTTGATGCAGCAGACCAGATTTTTGGGAGAGGAAAATGTAATTTAATGGGTTCGGGAAGAACTGATGCTGGAGTACATGCTTTAAACCAAATCGGACACTTGGATGTAGATACAATGCTTGGACCTGAAATCATCAGAATGAAATTAAACGATCTTCTTCCTTTTGATATAAATATTTTAGAAGTAGAAAAAGTCGATAATAAATTTCATGCTCGTCACAGTGCCGAAGAAAGAAGTTATATCTATCAGATTGCGAAAAGGAGAACAGCATTCGGAAAGCCATATGTATGGTGGATAAAAGATGATCTTGATGTTCAGAAGATGAAAAAAGCTGCGGAATTATTCGAGGGGATGAATGATTTTGTTTCTTTTTGCGATATTGATGATGAAGAAAAATCAACTAAAGTATTATTAAATAAAATTGAATTTCTTGAGACAGACAGTTTAATTGTTATTAGAATTTCAGGTTCTCACTTTCTATGGAAAATGGTTCGCAGAATTGTAGGAATGCTTGTAGAGATAGGAAGAGGCAGGCAAAATGATAATGATATTATCTATTTTCTAAAAAACAAAAGTAATGAACCAGCTAAATTTACTGCTCCTCCTTCGGGTCTTTTTCTTGAATCTGTATTTTATGAAAAGAACCCTGTTTATAAAGAAATTAAGCCAACCATTAATCTTGTTCCGGTTGTTTATACCAAAAACAAAAAAAGTAAAAAGAGGAAATAATGAAACTGACAAAAATAATTTTATTGTTTGCATTAACTTTGGTGCTTTTTAATTGTGGAGGAAAAAATTTGAAAAAGGCAGACCTTGTCTTTATAAATGGTAAAATTGTAACAATGGATGGAGATATAATTTCGGAAGCTCTCGCTGTAAAAGGGGATACAATTCTTGCAATCGGTTATACTAATGATATCGAAGACCACGTAGGAGATTCTACAAAGGTAATTGATCTTGAAGGGAAATTTTTAATACCCGGATTTTACGAAAGCCACGCACATTTTCTTGGATTAGGGCATTCCTTAATGATATTGGATTTAACGACTGCTAAGAATTGGGATGAAGTGGTAGCAATGGTAGCGAAAGCCGCCGATAATTCTACTCCCGGAGAGTGGATCGTTGGCAGAGGATGGCATCAGGAAAAATTCGATCCCAAACCCGAAATAAATGTTGAGGGTTATCCGGTACATGATGGACTTAGTAAGGCGTCAAAATTAAATCCTGTAATGCTTTCTCACGCCAGTGGACATGCAATATTTGCAAATAAGAGAGCAATGGACTTAGCCGGAATAAATAAATCAACAGCCGATCCTGCCGGCGGAAAAATAGTCCGTGATTCACTCAATAATGCTATTGGTGTCTTTGAAGAGAATGCTGAACTATTAATTTCAAAATTATATGACGATTATAGAGGTAAATGGACTGATGCACAGAGACGTGATTACGACCGAAAAGCATATCTATTGGCTTCTGATGAGTGTATGAAAAGAGGTATTACCTCTTTCCAAGATGCCGGCTCTACATTTGATGAAATTGATTTACTAAAAGCACTTGTGGATTCTAATCTTATTAATGTTCGTCTTGATTTAATGCTGCACGAATCAAATGATTTATTAAAAGAAAAGATTGCCGATTATAAAATTAAAGGATATGGAAAAAATCACCTTTCTGTAAATGGGATTAAAAAATATGCCGATGGTGCGCTTGGCTCACGTGGAGCTTGGATGTTAGAAACTTATGACGATCTTCCAGGCGCTTATGGACAAAATGTAACTTGGATGGAAGAGCTAAAAGAGACCGCTCAAATAGCAAAAAACAATGGTTTCCAATTAATGATTCATGCAATAGGCGATAGAGCAAATAGAGAAGTTCTTAATTTATATGAATCAGTGCTCGGAAAAGAGTCCAAAAATTATAGATGGAGAATTGAACATGCTCAGCATCTTAATCCGGATGATATTCCAAGATTTGGTCAGCTCGGCATTCTTGCCGCAATGCAATCGATTCATTGCACATCCGATGCTTCATTTGTAATAAAAAGAATAGGTGAAAAAAGAGCCGAAGAAGGGGCTTATGTTTGGAGGAAATTAACTGATTCGGGTGCAATTATTTGTAATGGTACAGATGCGCCTGTTGAAAAAGTAAATCCAATACCCTGTTTTTATGCGACAGTTACAAGAAGAACTGCTGATGGTTCTTTGTTTTTCTCTGCTCAAAAATTAACTCGTCAAGAAGCATTAAAAACATATACATATAATGGAGCTTATGCAGCATTTGAAGAAAATATTAAAGGTAGTTTGAAAGTCGGTAAACTCGCTGATTTTGTTGTGCTCTCAAACGATCTTCTAAAATGCAACGATGAAGAGATTCTCAATACACAAGTGCTTTATACAGTAGTAGGTGGAAAAATTAAGTACTCACAAAACAATAAGGTAAAATGAATAAATTAATTTTCTTTCTTTTGATAAGTTCTTTTTTGGTTGCACAATCAAAAAAGGAAATTTGCATTACAATAGACGATTTACCATTTCAACAAAGTGGTTCATGCTCAACCCAAATACAGAAATATTATACTGATAAATTAGTGGGAAAATTAACTGCTAAAAAAATTCCGGCTGTCGGTTTTGTAAACGAATCTAAATTCGAAGTGGATAAAAAAATAGATCAAGGAAGAGTGGAACTGCTAAATGTCTGGCTTAATTCCGGATTAGAATTAGGAAACCATACATATTCACATAAAGGACTTCATAAGTCTTCGGTTATCGAATTCACAAAAGATATATTAAATGGAGAAAAGCATTTAAGACCGCTGATAGAAAGAGCCGGGAGTGAGCTTCGATATTTTAGACACCCTTACCTTATGACAGGAAGATCTTTAGAAATTAAAGATAGTGTAAATACAGTTCTGTATAAAAATGGATACACTATTGCCCCTGTAACTGTCGATAATTCTGAATGGATTTATGCTTTTGCATATCAAAAAGCGATAAATTCAGGCGATTCGGTACTAATGAGAAGAATAGCTGATGAATACATTCCGTATATGATTTCCAAAGTATTTTTTTACGAAAAACAATCAGATAAATTATTTAGCAGAAATATTAAACATGTTTTGTTGATGCATGCAAATGCACTAAATGCAGATTATGTCGATGTTTTATTGAGTGAGCTGAGTAAGAATGGTTATAAATTTATTTCATTAGAAGAGGCATTAAAAGATCCGGTATATCAATTACCCGATAAATACATTGGGGGTGCGGGAATATCTTGGATTGATAGATGGGCTTTAGAAAAAGGAATGAAAAAGGATTTTTTTGCCGGAGAACCAAGAGTAAGTTCCTGGATGGCAGAATATTCAGGATATGAAGAGTAAATAAAGTCTGAGTAATTAATGAATATATTTGAAAAAAATCCGATTGTACCGATTCAGAAAATTACTTTTCCGAGAAATGATATTCCCGTAAATGTATTTATGAAACGAGACGACTTAACGGATATTTTTATATCGGGAAATAAGTATTATAAATTAAAATACAACGTTCTATATGCGCTTGAAAATAATATTAAAAAATTAATTTCATTCGGTGGCGCATACTCTAACCATATACATGCGTTTTCTTATGCATGTAAATTATTTGGTTTTGATGGGATAGGAATAATTAGAGGCGAACTTACTTATCCAATAAACCCTACTCTTAAATTTGCTGCCGAAAACGGAATGAAAATAGAATATCTTTCAAGAAGTGAATACCGGTTAAAGCATACAGATGAATTTAAGTCTAAGTTAATAGAAAAGTATGGAGAATTTCTGTATGTGCCTGAAGGTGGAAGCAATGAACTTGCAATTAAAGGGGCGGCGGAAATTTTAGATAACGTTAATATTGAATATGACTATGTAACCCTTGCCGCCGGAACTGGTGGTACCGCTGCCGGTGTAATCTCCTCTTTAAAGGGAGAAAAATTTGTTTATGTTTTTCCTGTATTAAAAGGCTCGGAATTTTTAAGAGGTGAAGTAAATAAGTTTATTAATCTTCATTCTTCTGCTTCATATAATAACTATGATTTGGTAAAGGATTTTCACTTCGGAGGTTATGCAAAAACGAAACCGGAACTTTTCTATTTTATCGATGAGTTTTATGAATTGAATGAGATTCAGCTTGATCCTGTATATACAGGGAAAATGATGTTCGGATTAAATGAATCGATCAAATCGGGATTAATTCCGGAAGGGAAAACCGTTCTTGCAATTCATACCGGTGGGTTACAAGGAATAGAGGGAATGAATCACAGATTGGGTAATCAACCTGATATTTATTTCTAATAGACTATTTTTAACGAGCTTTTCCCAATGCTGTAAAATTTCCTTCCATCATCGCAATTAGTTCGTCTCCGAAATATAATTCTGCTCTCATTATTTTTTTTGCTTTGCCTTTAAGAGCGAAATCATCTTTGAATTGCTGCCAAGAAGTTTCGTCTAAAGAAGAGCAACGCGCTTCAAATTCACCACGTGCCGGTTTCAAAAATTTTGTATCGCTTTCTTGAATTACTAATGTGCCCGGTACTGAATCCTCCACCATTTTCTGATGAAGCAAAGCCCAGCAGGATACAATACCTAAAGTCGAAATGCTTCCGCCGAAAACAGTTCCGTAATGATTGCCGTTTGGCTTTAAGGGTGCGGAGACAATAATTGAATATGGATTTAGTTCTTTTATTGAAATATCTAAATAATCGGTCATAGGAATATTATAACGAATAAAGTTTTCTAATTCCTTTGCCTTTAATTTTAATCGCTTTTTTTCTTCAATTATATTTTCGTTTTGGACAAACACGACAACCCCTCTGATTTACGCTCCTATTATAAGACATAAAATCGAATTATTCAAATAAAGAGGCTGTTATCTTACGTTTTTCCACCAAGAGAAATATCTATTCTCAAGTTCGTTTATAGAAGGCATAGGGAAAAATTTGATTTCATCATCACCAAAGAACCAGAAACCATGTCGCACTAATTTATAAGATAAATCACGTAATAAGCTACCCAAGGTTAATGTTTTAGTAAGTTTATCAGGATGATCTTTTAATTCATTTAAGCAATCGTAAAATCGATAAGGATTTACGCCCGGAAGTTCGATATTGAAAAGTTCTTTATTCTTATTAATTTGAATAAAGTTTTCAATATCAAATTCAATTTGAGTAAAACATATCTTCGGAGCACCCTTAGATTTTGTGCCGGTAGTAATAAACTTACCAAATTCTCTTTGATCCTTTGTAGAAGCCACAAGAGTTTCAAGCGGAGCAATCTCTTGATAGATACGAATTTTCCCCGGCTCATTATAAGCGGTATATTCTTCAGGCTCTATTGGCAATACTTTTCCATTTGTCGTGCAAAGATAAAGAGTTTGAATAGCTGATAAGTCGATATTTTCTAACACATTATAAGAAGAGATGAATTTGGTTTTCTTTGGCTGACCATCATCATGTGAGATGGTTTGAGCAAGGTATTTATCAATATCGAAATAGTTATTTCTAAAATTTATATCAATTTCGGCGAAGATTACTTTGCCGCTGAAATGGTTTGCGCTGCCAATTGTGTAGTGTTCGCCGAATTGCTCCGGTTCGAGTTGTGATGCTACGAGTGCATTGATCGGGAAGACTATCATATACAAATGTTTTTCGTATGACGTCATTTAAGGCTCCGGTCTTAATTATTAAAATTAATTATCATAAAGTATCAAATCAACTAAATAAGAGCAAGATTAGAATTGAAACTAAATAATAATTTTTGCATCTAATAAAAAATAGAAATTTGATTATATAAGGAATATTTCTGTGGATTATAAAATTGTTCTTAAAAAAACATTTCCTGTTCTAATTGGAGCTGTTTTAGGATATTTCTACTATTATTTCATTGGCTGCACAAGTGGCACTTGTCCTATTACAAGCAATCCGTGGATTTCTACAATGTATGGCGGATTAATTGGTTTAATTTATGTTTTACCATTATCGAAGAGAAAGGAACAAAAAAGTGAATCAGATAGTTGAAATTAAAAAAGAAATAGAAATTGAAGACCTCATTAAAGAGCTTCCGGAAGCTGTCGCCTATTTAATGGAGATGAATATTAGATGTTTAAGATGTGGTGAGCCAATTTGGGGCTCGTTAGAAAACGCTTGCAAAGAAAAAGGATTTTCTGATAAAGAAATTTCTATCTTTGTAGATGACCTTAATAAATTATTGAATAAAAAATAAGGATTGGAAATAATGGTTGATAAAAAT
>Ga0172380_10003144_pt1 | contig 23461 bp, 26 predicted proteins | sample Leawe162metaG_FD_119747 | JGI IMG/M metagenome (GOLD analysis project Ga0172380, IMG submission 119747) | Leachate microbial communities from a municipal landfill in Southern Ontario, Canada - Leachate well 162 metaG | ecosystem: Engineered > Solid waste > Landfill > Unclassified | place...
CGCCAACTACTTTTATGCTGGCAAAGCTTTGTATGTCACTTGGTTTTACTTCAGGCATGAAACGTTTACTCCCTCGCTACTCGTCTTGTTCTTAGACTATAGTATAACACTTTTGTTCATTCTACGACTATGCTTTGAACCGATCCAAAAATCGAGACACCATGCTACCGGCGTTCTTGAGACCGGCTTTGGCATTAAAGCTACTGGCACCGCCGTGCTTGTGCGGCGCCACTGCATCTTCGCTATCAATCAGCATCAGGCCAACCACGCTGGCAAACTGGGGCTTATCGATATCCTCAGCCACGCCGCCGTAGCCAGAGGCCTTACCCAGACGGGCAGCCACACCGAGCGACTGCTTGGCGTACTCTACAATATGCTTCAGCTGTGCGCCACCGCCAGTTAGGACCACGCCGCTTGGCAGCTGTCCGGCTTTGCCGGCTTTTTTCAGTTCTTTATTGACGGCTTCAAAAATTTCCTCTAAGCGTGCTTCCACAATCTCATCAATATCGCGCGATGTGAAACTCAGTACTTCACCGCCATCTTTGACGCTGATGCCCTCAGTATTCTGACGCGGCACAGCCACGGCGTGGGCGATTTTCACTTTTTCCGCTATTTCAGGGTCGGTCTTCAGACCAATCGCCAGGTCGTTGGTGATGTTCATAGCTCCAAGGGGGATGATGCCAACATGCTGCAAATCGCCCTCTTCAAACACAGCTACACTCGTTGTTGCCCCACCGAGATCAATCACAGCGACGCCGTTTTCGAGTTGCGATTCGGTCAGAACTGCTTTGGCAGCCGCCAGCACTGCGGGCGTGATAGTATGAGCATCGACTTTGGCGAGCTCGGCCGATTTTTGCAGATTATGGAGGTGCGGGCCAAGAGCCGACACGACGTTGGCATTAATTTCGAGGCGTGTTCCGGTCATACCGATTGGGTCTTTGATGCCATCTTGGCCATCGAGTGTATAGCTGTGGGGCACCACATCGAGAATCTCGCGGTTGGCTGGCACTTTGCCGACGGTCGCCACTTCTTCCAGCCGGCGAATATCTTCGCGGCTGACTGTGTGATCTACCGCCCCCACGGCAATCATGCCATCGGCTTTGGTACTGAGAATATGTGAACCATTGATACTAACGGTCGCTCCGTCAACTTGATAGCCACTCATGCGCTCAGCTTCACCGAGCGCCTCATCCATGGCTGCCGCGGGGCCTTCTAAATGTGCCACGATGCCTTTGCGCATGCCTTTGGTTGAGGCTTGACCTACTCCGACGACTGTCGGTGCTCCAGTCGTACTGTCAAGATGAGCGACGACACACCGAACCGTTGTTGTACCGATATCTATGCCTACCGCATACCGAGAATTTTCCTGCATATGCTATAGTATAGCGCTTATGGCGAAAATTGAATAGTCTTACCCACCCCTTACAGCTGGGTTAAAATTTCCGCGCCGTCTTCCGTGATGAGCACGGTATGTTCGAAATGCGCCGCCAAACTGCCATCACGCGTCGAGATAGTCCAGCCATCAAACTTTTCGGTCACAATCTTCTCGCCACCGAGCGTCGCCATCGGCTCAATCGCAATCGTATCGCCTGGTTGAAGCACAGTACCACTCCCCTTCGTGCCATAATTTGGCACGTCCGGCTCCATGTGCATAGCAAGACCCACGCCGTGTCCGACAAGATCGCGAATAATGCCTAGTTTACCGTCGGATAGTACTTTTTCAACCGCCGCACCAATATCTCCGGTATGGGTACCTCTGCCTTTGATAGCGTCGATGCCAGCATAGAGGCTGCGCTCGGTGACGTTCAATAAGTGCTTACTCGCACCTTTTGGCTCTTCGCCAACCACCATCGTAAAGGCTGCATCGGTTTTCATATTCTTATAAGTAATCACCAGGTCAAAACTGGCCACGTCACCCACTTCCAGTACGTAGTCGCTTGGCACACTATGGACGATCTGTTCATTGACACTGATACAAATCACGCCGGGAAAATTCGGTACCGGTTCGCGGTACGTCGGCGTAGCGCCGTGAGCGGCGATTTCTTTTTCTACCCAGCTATTGATCGCCAGCTCGCTCATACCGGGCTGGACGTAATTCTTCAGATCACGCAGAATAGTTGCTAAAATTTTGCCGCCTTCGCGCATCGCTTCAATCTGTTCGGGAGTTTTAATGGGCTGGCTCATTATAGTCCGCTGCTGCTCAGCTCGGCCTGAATACGATCGTGAACTTCGCCGACAGTGCCGGTTCCATCGATGTGAACAATCTTGATGCCCTGCTCGGCAAAGTAGCCGAGAACCGGATACATTTCACGACGGTAAATATTCATACGGCGCGTCACAATTTCCGGCTTATCCTGGGCACGGCCACGCATCTCGAGCCGCTTCAGAATTTCACTCTCTGGAACCTCTAGAACAATAACCATCGCTACTTCGCGACCGAGTTTATTTTTGCTATCCATCAGCCATTTGGCTTGTGGCATCGTCCGGGGAAATCCATCGATAATAAGGTTGTGATAGTCTTTTGACGTGCCGAGGGCTTCCTCGACAACTTGATAGGTTTTTTCGTCGCTGATCAGCTCTGCTGTCTCGAGGATTTTTTTGACATCTGGGTCTTCGCTGTTTCGAAACATCTCGCCCGTTGAAAGCCACCGCCAACCATTTCGGGCCGCTAGTATCTGTCCCTGAACGCTTTTTCCCGCGCCCGCTGGACCAAAGAAAATGATCATGTTATTGTCTCTCCGTTTAGTTCAATGCTTCTTTGACGAGCCGCGCCACCGTAGCACCATCAGCTGTGTTACCCACCTGAGCTTTGACTGCGCCAATCACCTGGCCCATAGCTTGAGGGCTACCGGCGCCAAGCTCAGCTATTTTGCCAGTAATAATCTCTTTCAGTTCGTCTTCGCCTAGTTGCTGAGGCAAGTAGACAGCTAAGATAGCCGACTCTTTCTTTTCATCCTCAGCCAGCTCGGGACGAGCATTTTGTTCGTAGAGTGCAATGCTTTCATTGCGTTTTTTGACTTCTTTAGCAATAATCTTTTCAACTTCTTCGTCGTTGAGTCCATCTTCACGACGGCTTAGTGCCACTTCTTCATTCAAAATGGCTGCTTTGAGCCCCCTTAGCGTTTGGGCGGCAAAACGATCACCGCCCAGAAGTGCGGTTTTTAAATCGTCATCAATACGCTGTTTCAGCGCTGCTGCCATAGCTGTGTTAGCGGATCCCGAGGCGAGCTTTCGCCAGCTTGTCTGCTTTTCGTTCTTTGCGAATAATCGCTTTGGCGCGTCGCTCGGTTTTGCTCAGTGGTTTCTGAAAGCGCATTGAGGCTTTTGCTGTCGACAGCACTCCGCTCTGCAATACCTTGCGGTTGAAACGGCGAATGACGTTTTCGTTTGCTTCTCGTTCATCTTTACGTGTTACTTGTACCATATGTATAAAATATTAACAGATACGGCAACGCTTGGCAAGTCTTTCAACTTTTCACGAAGCTTTGCCAACCGTCAGAGTCATAAAACCAGTCTCTATCCGAGCCGTTATCCATAGGAACTGAAGCATTTGCACAAAGCGGTCCACTTCCACTTACATATGCGTACGAAGCTTTATCGACTCTATTGGCATTGTACTGAAACACGTTGCCCGACTTCGATTCAGCCACTAAGGCAAACTGTGTAGGGTTGGCACTATTGGGCCAACAATACACAAGGTTGTAATACGATGTGCCATTATATAACCCACGACTATACGCTCCTCTTGTCACTTTAACATCTGCCGTCAGTAAATCAGTAGCGCCCTTAGGAAAACGATCATAGATTATGCTGAACATATGAATTTTCTTTGCGATATTCTCTAGATCTGAGCTAACGCTCGCATCATATGATCGATTCTGTATACCCCTGTAGGCAACGATAGTGATGGCGGCGAGTATACCAATCACCGCAATCACAATTAAAAGTTCAGTAATCGTGAAACCGCTTTTGGTTTTAGGCATAGATTCATTAAAACATAGCCGCTCGGCGAGAACAACAAATGAGGCCTGCTCGTATTGGTCATAGCTAATACGCAGTGGTATTCTAGAAGCATGAAAAAACCTATCGTCTCTATTAAAAATTTTTACCTCTCAATCGGCGGTAAACCAATCGTCGATGATCTGAGTTTTGACGTGCGCCCGGGTGAAGTCTTTGCTCTCCTCGGCGCCAATGGCTCGGGAAAGACCAGCACCATCCGCTCGCTTCTGGGCATTTATCAGCCGACCAGCGGCACCCTCACTATTAATGGACGTGCCTACACTCCAGAACAAGCCCATATGGTAGGGTATCTGCCTGAAGAACGTGGCCTCTACACAAGGTCAAAGGTACTCGACACGATGGTGTACTTCGGTGAGCTCAAAGGCATGGACCGCGATGATGCCCGTAAGTTTTCGCTGAGCTACCTGGAGCGTGTCGGGCTCGCCGATAAGGCCACAGTGAAGATTAAAAAGCTTTCGGGAGGTCAACAGCAGAAAGTCCAGCTCGGCGTCGCGATTATCGGTGACCCTCAGCTCCTTATCCTCGATGAGCCGACCAAAGGCCTCGACCCAGTCAACCGTAAACTGCTGCTCGACATCGTCGATGAGCTGCAACAAAAAGGTGTCGCTGTCATTTATATCACTCACCTCATGGAAGAAGTGGAGCGACTAGCTGACCGGCTCCTGATCCTAAAAGACGGCCGCGCCGAGGCGTACGGGCTTGTCGCTGCAGTAAAAAAGCAGTTTAAATCAACCTCGGTTGAAGATATATTCGTCTCGATTTATAACGAAAGAAGTAGTGAGGTTTCCCATGTCTAAACTTAGGACTGTGATTCGCCATGAGTACACCACAATCGTCAAGCAACCCAGCTTTTGGATCATGATACTGGCGATCCCCTTGCTTATGGCAGCCGTCATCGGGCTGAGTTATCTTGGCAACAAATCAAGTACCGAACGGATCGATGAGCTCGCTAAAGACCTCAGAAATGTCTCGATCATAGACGAGAGTGGCCTTATAAAGACCGAGATCGTGCAGGCGAGTGGCCTCTCACTCAGCCTCGAGAGCGAACTCGGTAACCAGCGAGAAGCGGTCAGAAACGGCAAAAAGCAGGCGCTGATCGTCTATCCGACGAATCTGGCAAAATCTCGTTCCTATCAAGTATATCTGAGCAGTAACGACCTAACCCTCAGTAGTAGCGTCACGAGCCTTGCGGGCAATCTGCTGAGAACCAGTATCTTCCTGCCGCTCGGCTCAGCGGATATCATCGCTCTGGCGCAAAACGGCGCCGAGAGTAAGCTCACCACCTATGAAAACGGTGTCGAGACCGCTGGCTTCAACGAGTACATTGTGCCCGGCCTATTCGTCATCCTCTTTTACCTGGTATTCGCCTTTTCGGTTGGCTATATGCTCACCAGCGTCAGTGAAGAAAAAGAAAACCGCTCGATGGAAATGGTTCTTACCTACGTGCGTCCCCGCAGTCTGATTGTCGGCAAGCTACTGGCGGTGACCCTGGTCACGCTGACTCAACTGTTATTCTTTGGTACTCTGGCGCTCATTGCTTTCTTCGTTGCCCGCGCCCTTGGCAATTCCTTCACATTGCCGGCAGGTATTGAACTCGGCAAACTTGTCTTTGACCCACTTGCCATCTTCTTTGGCTTCAGCTTTCTGCTCGTTGGATTCCTGATGTTTGCCGGTTTTATGACCGCCACCGCTGCCGCCGCGCCCTCCACCAAGGAAGCCAACAGCTTTTCATCGGTCTTCTTTATCGGCGCATTTGTACCGTTTTACTTCGTGATGATGATCGCCACCGACCCCGAAAATCCCATTACCAAATTCTTGACGTTCTTTCCGCTCACCTCCCCCGTCGTCACCTTGCTTCGTAATACGGTCGGCAACATGAGTACCCTCGAGTCATTCCTGGCGCTGCTTGTCATGACGCTGTGTATGGTGGCGAGTATTGCGATTGCTGTTCGCACTTTTAGCCTCGGTGCTCTTGAGTTTTCGAACCGTTTGAAGCTAACAAGTATTTTTAAGCGCTAAGCTCAAGATGAAGCAAACGGCCTTCTACCTGGCGACGTCCTTGCCATTCATTGATATCAGGCTGGAACCAAATTGTGACTCGCTCACCTGGCTCCACGAAGAAGTGGGCCGGGGCGCTAAAGGCAAGCACCTGTAGCTTATTACCGCTTTCGTCTTGAACTTCTAGTTTGACGTGCTGCGCCTGTGCCCCCATCCGGCGCAGATTCGCGACAAGCACATTCTCACTTTTTAAAACTGGCTGCGGGTTGCCGTTGCCAAATGGCTCAAGGGTTTCGAGCCTCGCAATCAGCTCTTCGGTGACTTGGTCAAATACAGCCATAGCATCGGCCTTTGGCAGCAATAATGCAGCTTGATTAAATAACTTTTGTGCTTGGTAAAATTCATTAACGCGCTGGCGAAAAGCATCGATATTTTTAGTGGGTATCGTCACACCTGCCGCTAATTTGTGACCGCCACCTTTGATAATAAGGTCATCCGCCGCCCGGATTGCATCGGCCGCGCTAAAATCACCGTAACTGCGGGCCGAGCCTTTGCTTTCATTGCCCATTTCTTCTAGCACATAGGTTGGTTTCTTGTACTTTTCGAGTAATTTTGCCGCCACAATACCGATAATGCCATGATTCCACCCAGGACTACTCACCACCAACACGGGATCAGTTTTGTATTTTTCGGCTTGAACAATCGCTTCTTTAAAGATATTGTCCTGTTCAATCCGCCGTGCGGTATTCATCTCGTTTAATTTCTGAGCTTTTTCCAGCGCATCCATGCCGTCTTTGGCCCGCAACATATCGAGCGCATACTGGGCGGTTTCGAGCCGTCCGGCTGCATTCATGCGCGGACCCAGCCCAAAGCCCAGGCTCCGCGCGTTTACCTTGGCGGGCTCAACGCCCGCAACAGCCATCAGCGCCTTCAACCCCGGTCGCCTGGTTTGAGCGAGCACTTTTAATCCCCAAAATACATTGGCTCGGTTTTCATCGACCAATGTTACGACGTCGCAGACCGTCCCGAGAGCCACCAGGTCAAGCAGCCACTTTTCGTGGCCCTCCGCGAGGCCAGCCAGCTTGGTTTGAAGCGCCTGGACCAATTTAAACGCGACGCCTACCCCAGCCAGATCAATAAACGGATACTTGTGGTCGAGACGTTTGGGATTAATCACCGCTACGGCTGGCGGTTGGACTTCGAGCACATTATGGTGGTCGGTCACAATCACGTCGACGCCCAATTCATTGGCTCGTACAATCTCTTTTGTGCTCAAGCTCCCACAGTCCACTGTGATAATCAGCTGCGCACCGGTGGCCGCAATCCGCTCAATCGCATCAACGGTCAGACCGTAACCTTCGACAAACCGATTGGGAATAAAGGCGTCAAGGTGCTCAAAGCCGAACGACTCAAATGCATCAAGCAGCAAGGTCGTAGCGGTCAGCCCGTCAATGTCATAGTCGCCATAAATAGTGATGTTCTCTTGTTTTCCTCGAGCAGCCACCAATCGATTGACCGCCTTGTCCATATCTGGTAGCAAAAACGGGTCGTGCTTGGCGTCGTAATTCGGGTTTAAAAAAGCATCGCGCTTTTTGCCTGTCAGGCCACGCGCGATGAGGATGTCTTCAAATATGCTCATACGTCAGCAGATGGACGCTTGGGACGACCAGCGTGCTGCTGAGACTTAATGACAATGCTTTGGAGTTCTTTAAAGATTGCAAATTGCTTGTTGGTCGAGTAGATCTTGGTGTTGCCCTGCTTTTCGCTAGTCAAGAAACCGACTTTTTCAAGGCGCTTGAGCTCACGCTGGATATTACCTGGGTCTTCTTTGATCAGCTTGGCGAGTCCTCGGACATGAGTATGAAAGTCCGGGTATTTGGCATAGACAACCACAATTTTTCGCCGCACCCGAGATGTAATAAAAACGTCTAGCATACTCTCCCTTATTTAAGCTTTACTCACTTCGTTGTTACTATCTTACACATTCTTACAACATTCGACAATAGCAATTTAGCGCCAATTCAAGACAATCTGGTTGATCTTCGCAATTGTCTCCTCGTGAGACGGGATTGTATTGTCCGTATAATAATGGTCAGTTCCCATGAAGTTCTCCTTCACGTCTAAGATATGGAGCTCGTCAGCCACAATGTGTAGTTTATCGACAGCCTGTACGGTAGCGACAGGGGTCGCGATAACCAGTCGTTGTATACGGATCGGTTTTAAGAATTCCAGTGCCACATCAATCGATGCGCCGTTATCCAGCCCGTCCGCTACTAAAATTACCGTGTGGTCACGCAGTAGATCCTGGTCGATGATACCGCCATCTCCCAGCAGCCGGTTGATTTTTTGAAACTTTTCGCGCTTTTGCTCCTCCAAGTAACCATGAAACTCGCTGGCATACTCCTCCACTTCGCCGGCACTAAACATACCGTTATAGGTGAAGTTACCACTTTGAGACATGCCACCAAAACTCATGCTCTCGCCTGGCACTTCAATATCCTCGATTAGGAGCAATGTCAGCACGCAGTGCAGCGCCGCCGCGATCTGCTCACCCACCAGCACCGCTCCATCACTCAGCGCCACCACGGCGCAGTTTTCATAGCGATATGCATCAAATAGCTGCTGAGCCAAGATCTGCCCGGCTTGGGTACGATTCTCAAAATACATATGTTTATAATACCAGTTTTTCTGAATCTATGTGGCAGTAAAAGTCCGAGGGATGTTCTTGAAAGAACATGCGGGAACCCACGGATTTACATCGCTAATTCGTGAAATCCTTGGCGTGGAGCCCGTTCTTTCAGGAATGTCCCGAGAACTTTTACCAACAAGAGGCTATAATAAACACATGTACTACTACGAGGTGGCACCCAATCAGATTATTCGCGCCACAAGCGCCTCATTTACGTACTCATCTGAAAAAAAACTGGCTATTGGTCAGATCGTCAGTATTAGCATTGGTAAGAAATCACTCATCGGCGTGATTATGAGTGAAGTTAAGAAGCCGATGTATGACACAAAGCCTATTTCGGAAGTCATTGAAGAAACTTCCTTACCCGAACCGCTCATAAAGCTAAGCGTGTGGCTGAGTGACTACTACGCCACCCATCTAGCCACTGTTTTGCAGACACTTCTCCCTCGTGGGCTACAGACAAAACGTCGCTTCCGACCCCAGACAGAGCATATCTCAAGACGGGAGCGAACAAATATTGTATTCACGAAAGATCAAGAGAAAGCCCTAGCGATTATCGGCTCGATGTCACCAGGCACTGCCCTGCTACACGGTGTCACCGGCTCTGGAAAGACTGCGGTCTATATCGAAGCCGCCAAACGCGCACTTGAGGCGGATACATCGGTTATCATCCTCGTTCCCGAAATTGCCCTCACCTCTCAGCTGGTCGACGAATTCTCCCATCATTTTGATAACATTATCGTCACCCACTCTCGCCAAACTGAGGCCGAACGACACCTGGCCTGGAGAGACGCGCTTACCAGCACCGTTCCGCGCGTCGTCATCGGGCCACGGTCGGCGCTCTTTCTTCCCCTCAGACGCATCGGTCTCATTGTGATCGATGAGATGCACGAACCCAGCTTTAAGCAAGAACAATCCCCTCGCTACTCTGCCCTCCGTGCAGCCAGCGTTCTGGCCACAGCTCACCAAGCCAAGCTCGTCATGGGTAGTGCCACGCCAAGTATCAGTGAATACTACCTCGCTGAAAAATCTCTCCGACCGATCATCACGATGCCTACGCCAGCCCGAATCATTTCAAAGCCTGTTATCACACTGGTCGATATGACCAAACGCACTAATTTTAAACACCACCGCTTCTTATCCGATACGCTTCTTAGCAAGCTCGATGAGACATTTGAAAACGGCAACCAAGCCCTGATTTTTCACAACCGGCGCGGCAGCGCCAGTACAACACTGTGCGAGAATTGTGGCTGGCAAGCCGGTTGCCCGCGCTGTTTTCTGCCACTCACGCTCCACGCCGACAACCACCAGCTACTCTGCCATGTCTGTGGCTTTCGCGACAAGGTCCCAACCAGCTGTCCCGCCTGTCATCACGCCGATATCGTCCATAAAGGCATCGGTACCAAACTCATCGAAGCCGAACTGCGCAAATTATATCCCAAAAAGACCATCATGCGCTTTGATGGCGATAGTGAGACCGGTAATTCGGTGGAGGAAAAGTATAAGGAACTTTACGAAGGCACCATCGACCTTATTATCGGTACCCAGGTGATCGCCAAGGGTCTTGACCTCCCTAGACTACGGACCGTCGGGGTCGTGCAAGCCGATAGCGGCCTGTCGCTGCCTGATTTCGGCGCACCAGAACGAACCTTCCAGTTGCTGGCTCAGGTGGTTGGTCGCGTGGGGCGCTCCCATCACCCGACAACCGTCGTCATCCAGAGCTATCAGCCGACACACCCAGCCGTCGTCGATGGCCTCAACCAAGATTATGGCCATTTCTATACAAGCGCCATTGCCCAGCGCCAACGAGCGCTCTTTCCTCCTTTCACGTATCTACTCAAGCTCACTTGCATCTACAAAACTGAGGCCGCCGCCATCTCTAATGCTAAGAAGCTGGCAGCCGAGCTTCGCACCAATCTCGGTGATATGGTTCAGATACTTGGCCCGACCCCTGCCTTTTACGAACGACAACGTGACACCTACCGCTGGCAATTGATCCTCAAATCACCTCGCCGCAGTGAGCTAGTAAGGGCTCTTGAGCTAGTTCCCGCCACTCATTGGCAAAGTGAACTTGACCCTATGAGTCTCCTCTAGTCATCTGTTATACTAGAATAAATGAAAAAAGAAGACATCATTACGTTGCCGAATGTTCATTTGCGGCAAAAATCCCAAAAAATCCATGTCATTACCGATGAGACGCACGAACTAGTCGATGAAATGACCAGCGCCGCACTTGATTGGGAAGACTCGAGGCCGCACGAAATTAGCGCGGCTCTTGCCGCCGTGCAAATTGACCGTCTCGAGCGAGTGATTATTGTGCGCAGTGATTTCGATGACAAAAAGTCTCGTGATTTTACCACACTTATTAACCCGGAGATCGTCAAATATGAAGGTGAACTGCTGCCGGATTACGAAGGTTGTTTAAGCGTCAGTAAGGTATACGGCAAAGTCCCGCGCTATACCAAAATCCGCGTGAAAGCCCTTGGCCTCGATGGACACGAGTTCCGATTCAAGGCTGAAGGCTTCCTCGCTCGAGTGATTCAGCACGAGATCGACCACACCAATGGTATCGTTTTTATTGACCACATCAAAGACGATGAACAAGCATTTTATACCCTGGATGATCAGGGAGAATTACAACCACTTAACTATGACGAACACATCAAATCGAATCATATTCTTTGGGACTGAAGACTTTAGTCTCACTGCCCTCGCCGGCCTGATTGAAGCGGGCTACAATATCGTGGCTGTCGTGACGAAGCCCGATAGCAAACAAGGACGCGGCCATCACGTCACTGCGCCTCCGGTTAAGATCCTGGCCGAAAAGCATAATATTCCCGTCTGGCAGCCAACAAAACTCAAAGATATTACCGACGACATTAAAGCTCTGCAACCTGTTACTGGTGTACTCGTCAGTTACGGCAAAATCATTCCCCAAAGTACTATCGATCTCTTCACGCCCGGCATTATCAACGTCCACCCGTCGCTACTCTCCAAATACCGCGGTCCCTCGCCTATCGAATCAGCTATTTTACATGGCGATGACAAAACAGGTGTCACCATTATGCAGCTCACCGCCGAGATGGATGCCGGACCGCTCTATACCGCCAAAGAGTTCCTTCTGAGCGGCATCGAAACACAACCAGATCTGTATCACAACCTAGCTATTATCGGTACCAATCTTCTGCTCGAAGCCCTGCCGCGTATTCTCGCAGGTGACCTGCAGCCCACTCCGCAAGACGATAGTCAGGCGTCGTACTGCCATCTGCTGACTAAAGCTGACGGCCATCTCAATCCGCAGGAGCTAATTGCAGCTGAAGCCGAACGCCGTGTCCGCGCCTATCTTCGATTCCCACGCGCTAGAATAAAGATCTTAGATAAAGATATCATCATTACAAAAGCCCATATTTCATCCGATCAGAAAACGCCACTAGACGTGGCGTTCAGTGACGGTAGTTATCTTTCGATCGACGAGCTCATTGCATCAAGCGGCAAAACAATGAGTGCAGAGGCATTTTTAAAAGGCTACGTTAAGTAAGGTTAAATACTTGTCTTTGCTTTTTTAAGTTCTTCCTGAGCAGCGTTTACGCGATCATGATATTCAGTCTGAACTTTATTTGCCGCTTGATGAGCTTGATTCACGTCTGCAGTGAGCTCGCCATAGGTCGCGGTCTTCTTGCCTACGTAACCGTTACCACTACCAAAATCGTGAGTATGGTCATATGTAACTGTTGGAGAACCAGTCAAGTGACCTTCAGCAGTTACGAGAAAATCGTTATTTGGAACACCGTTATTCGCTGCCTCTAAAACATTATCTATTAGCGGTTTTGCTGCATAAGCCATCGCTTCAGCAACTTTTGGATCTTCTTCGCGTCCAATATGCTCATATTGTCCGTCAGGGTTACGAATTGCAGCTTTTACTCTCTGTTCATCTTGACGGTGATAATCTGTGAATTTTGGTCGTTCGCTCATTGCGGTGGGTTCCTTTTTTTGTTTTTGTTGAATTCTCATTTGAATATTATCACACTTATGCCTATTTGTCAATAGCTTAGCGTACTCTGATGCCTCTAAGCACCAAATAGTTCTCTTTTGATTCAAGGCAAATGAAGGACTTGGATCTTGGTCTCAAGAGCAAAAACCCGCCGATTCCTCGGCGGCTAATATCTTACGCTGCTAGCGGAGGTAACGAGGGTGGTTCTTGTGGCGACTGAGACTGAGACATGCTCCCAAGAATTGCTTCGCGATTGGCGATAATCTCTTGCTTTAACTCCTCGAGAACCGCAGCAACCACACTACGGTAATCAGGGCGGTTAACTTCGAGCCATTTAGTGGCCGCGAACTCAGATTTTAGGCGCGGATCGGTAGCTTCAAGCTTTGTCGCTTGTTGCAGCCGAGTAAATCCCTCTTCTTGCGTGAAGTTTGGCGCGTGCTGCAATAGCCAAGTATCAATCGCCTCTTCATTGCGATCAATAATCTTCTCAAACTCTTCAAGTTGAGCATCACTGAGCCCATCGGACAAGCGAGTGCCCACCTTTAACTCAAGTTCGCTATAAATGTGCTCAAGAAATGGCTTTTTCTGCTCTTCGGGCAGCTGATCCAGCCCGAGATCCTGTAAAAATTTATCGTCTAGTTGAAACATTGATTCCCCTTATCGATCTATCTTATGTACGACGCTTCATCTTGGCACTATTATAGCATTTTTACTGCAAAGTTCGCTTGACCAGTTCGCGCGTGAAGAACTCAACGGTATCACCTTCTTCGATCAGTAGCTTCTTGTGTGTTTTTATCGACAAGCCACACATTTCGCCTTCAAACACTTCTTTGGCTTCTTGCTGTTGACGCTGGACTTTGGTAATTTCTACTTCCGCAAGTTGTTCGTCTTTTCGCTTTACGCGGGCGAGGACATGCGGCACCGCTTTACCAGAGGTCACTTCCCCACCGGCAATCACTTCGTCTTTGAGGGTCCTAAAGATACCCTTAATCGTCAGCTTTCCAATTTCTGTCTCGACAACTTCGGGAGCCAGCAAAGCTTCCATCGAAGTTCGGGCATCATCCAGTAGTTCGTAAATAACTTTATAGAGTCGGACCTGCACCTTATCGCGCATGGCCAGGCGTTTGACGGCTGGCGGAAGATCTACATTAAAGCCATAAATAACTGTGTTACCGTCGGAGGCCAAGCGGACATCGTTTTCAGAGATATTGCCAACACCAGAGCCGATAATACGCATCGTCACCTGGTCGCCGGTATCGATGAGGCGCAGGCTATCCATAACTGATGTCAGTGAACCTTGCACGTCGGCTTTGACGATCACATTGAAGTCGTCAGATTCGTGCTTTTGGGTGATTAATTTCAACATATCCGCACTGGTCACATTAGTACTAGCAGCGGCTCGTTGACGCTCCTGATGAGTTTTTTCAGTCAGAAGTCGGGCTTCTTTTTCACTCTTTACGATCGTGAAGTTATCACCGAACTGAGGCAGCTCTTTGAAGCCGGTGACTGTTACCGGGGTTGAGGGACCAGCACTTTTGAGAGCGTCACCTTTAAAGTCGAGCAGAGTACGGACTTTACCAAAGGCGGTACCTGCCACTAGAAAATGGCCCGGTTTGAGTTCACCCTGCTCCACGAGCAAGCCAACCACTGAGCCGCGTCCAATTTCCATATGCGCCTCAATTACCAAGCCCTCGGCCGGTGTATCGATATCAGCTTTGAGTTCTTCGAGATCGGCCACGAGCAGTACCATGTCGAGAAGCTTATCGATATTCATGCCGGTCTTCGCACTAACTTCCACCATCACCACATCACCGCCCCACTCTTCGGGGTTGAGGTTGTGTTCGGTAGCCAGCTGGGTCTTTACCATCTGGGGATTAGCGGCCTCTTTATCAATCTTATTAATGGCGACGACAATCTTGGCATTGGCACTCCGCGCAAAGCGGATGGCTTCGATCGTCTGAGGCTTCACGCCATCATCTGCTGCTACCACGATAATTACGACGTCGGTGAGAGTGGCGCCGTGCTGGCGAAGAGCGGCAAACGCTTCGTGGCCCGGCGTATCGAGCAAGGTAATCACGCGGTTGTTGCGCTCTACTTGGTAGGCACTAATGTGCTGGGTGATGCCACCGGCTTCGCCGTCAACCACCTTCTGGTGCAAAATCGCATCCAGCAGACTGGTCTTACCGTGATCAACATGTCCCATGACGGCGACAATTGGCGGCCGGTTGACGGCCTCATCTGACAGTTCGTGTTTCTTCCGAGCAGCTGGCTCGGCCGCGACTTTCTTTTCGAGGACTACATCCTTCAGACCGAGTTCTTCAACGATGATCGTGGCTGTCTCAAAATCAATTCGCTGATTGATTGTAGCCACAATACCATTCTTAAATAGTTCGCCAATAAGGGTCGTGACGGGCAGATTGAGCGTTCCAGCCAGTTCGCCAACGGTAATCGAGTCGGCGACAATGATAACTTTCTTGTCATCCATATGAAAGCTCCTTTCTGCCCGCTAGGCGGACATCTGTTATTAACCTATTTTTTCTTAGCGAGGCCGAGGGAAATCTTGCGGTTGTCTTTGTCGACTTCCAAGATCACAAAGCTTTTGCGTTCGTTGAGCGTAAAGACTTTTTCAGGGTCAACGTCGCTACCGCTGCCAAGCTCGCTAATGTGAACGAGGGCTTCAACGGCGGGACTTAGTTGCACGAAGGCGCCAAATGGTGTAATGCGGGTAACGGTACCTTCGACGTCGCTGCCGACAGCAAATTTCTCAACTTCGCTCAACCATGGATCTTCTTGCAGCTGCTTCATGCTAAGGCTGAGACGGTCTTTATCGATAGAAATGATCTTAGCGTCGATTGTCTGACCCACTTTGACGTAGTCGCTTGGGTTGTTGACCCGTTCCCAGCTAATTTCAGAGATGTGAACGAGGCCTTCAATGCCATCAACGTTGACGAAGACACCAAAGTCGACCACACCGGTGACCACACCAGAGACGGTGTCACCCACTTTGAGGCTCTGGAAGCGAGCAGCCAAACCATCTTTGATAGCTTCTTTTTCAGAAAAGATCAGTTTGTTTGCTTTGCGGTCGCTATCCAGGATGCGAACTTTCAGGGCTTGGCCAACGAGAACGTTCAAACGCTGTAAAATTTCGTCTTTATCGCTGCTACCGACTCGTGGATAGTGTTCGGCAGATAGTTGAGACACCGGTAGGAAGCCGCGCACGCCTTCGTATTCTACGAGGAGGCCACCGCGGTTAGCGTCGTATGGTGTTACTTCAATCACTTCACCACTTTCGAGCTTGACGGCAACTTCTTCCCAGCCGCGGTCTTTAGCGGCTTTACGAAGTGATAGCAGCGAATAGCCGTTGTCGAGCTCATTGTCAACAACACTGGCAGTTACTTCATCGCCCTCTTTGAGGGCGCGGGAGAAACCGACTTCGCGACGTGGCACATAGCCGACACCTTGAGCACCGAGGTCGATCAAGACCTCGTGTTTTTTGAGTGATAATACGGTTCCGGTGATGATATCACCGACTGTGATCTGCTTGGCACTGTCATCTTGGGCAGCGAGCAGGTCGTCCATGGTTATGGGGGCTTTAGTTGCCATAAGTCTTAGAAAGACTCCTTTCTTAATTGATATTACTCTTTAAGGCGCATTCAAAAAGAACACTCCTAAATTAGTTCTCATTGTACTAGAGATAAACAGATAAGTCAAAGAGAGGAACGGGGTTTGCGCGAGCGAATAAAGCTGGTCGCTGCGACGGCGAGAGCGCCGAGCGCAATCAGCTGCATCGCTGTGTCGGCAGGACCGGTATGAGACAGCTGGTCAACGGTAGTTTGAGAGGTGGAAGCACTTGTTTCGGACTGGGCTGGCTGAGCTGTATCAGTCGTAGCTGGCGTGTCGGTTGCGGTATCTTGGGGCTTAGATTCGGTTTTATCGGTGTCTTTCTTATCGTCTTTGTCTTTCGTTGGTGCCGTCACCACTGGTGTTTCACGAGCTGGCTTGTCATTTTGGCGTACCCAATAGAGCAGACCGCCCGCGACGAGCACGATTACAACGCCAATAATAATGAAGCTCGCCATGGAACCACCCTGGTTTGTTCGCCTGTTCATACTCTTGCCTCTCGTTTACTTTTGTCTATTATACTACTTTTGCGTGCTTACCGCAAGTGACTCCTGTGTGGTACACTGATAGTATGTTAGTGACGGTCGACACGGGTGGGACAAAGACGCTAGTAGCCAGTTTTTCAGAGAGTGGCACTATTTCGTCCAGTTGCAAATTCCCGACACCCAAAGACCAAGGCCAATACATCACCCAACTTGTGGCCGCTATCGGCTCACTCCAGGCCACTGAGGCCCGTATCGACGCCATCGTGGTGGCGCTGCCTGGCATCATCAAAGACGATATAGCTATTTGGTGCAGCCATCTCGGATGGGAGAATTTTGCCATCAAACCGCTCCTCCAAAAACACTTCCCGCATGTCCCTATTCTGGTCGAAAATGACGCCAACCTCGGTGGTCTTGGCGAAGTTAGGATGCTTAAGAAAATTCCACTTTCGGCTCTCTATGTGACGATTAGTACGGGTATCGGTACCGGCTTTATTACCAGTGGTATGATTGATCCTGGCCTGCGTCAGAGCGAAGGTGGCCATGCCTTAGTGGAATACGACGGTCTGGTGCGCCCCTGGGAATCATTTGCCGCTGGCAGTGCTATTTACAAGATATACGGCAAATATGCCAAGGATATCCATAGTAAACGTACGTGGCATGCGATCGCCGATCGTATTAGCCGGGGCTTTTTAGCGCTTGTGCCTGTCTTGCAGCCCGAGGTCATTATCATCGGCGGTAGTATGGGCACCTACTTTGAGCAGTATTCCGCCCAGCTCGAACGCATCCTCACTGAAAAGCTGCCAGCTCATATCCCCTGTCCAAAGTTTATTAATGCCCGTCACCCCGAACAAGCCGTTATTTATGGATGCTACTTCTATGCCCTCGACTCACTCGCTCCTCGCTCATCTCAAAGCTGATTATCCCGCACTATGGTTTGAGGCTGGTTCTGATTTTCATTGGGATTATTCGAGCCAGACGATCACATATAGTACTGCGTCCGATCCCTATCAGGCCGCTCAATTACTGCACGAAGTGGCGCATGCACTGCTCGAACACAAGGGATACACCCGCGACATCGAACTTATCGGTAAAGAGCGGGATGCCTGGGGCTATGCCATCACAACACTGGCTCCACATTACAATGTGCCGATAGAGAGCACCATCGTAGCCACCACCATGGATAGCTACCGCGATTGGCTTCACGCCCGTAGTACCTGCCCTCGCTGCGAGGCAAGCGGTATCGAAACCGCCAAACAGCACTATAGTTGTCCCGCCTGTCGCCACACCTGGCGAGTCAACGAAGCCCGCATGTGCGCTCTGCGCCGCTACTCAACATAAAATAACCCCAGTAACTGGGGTTATTTTATGACTAGTCCTTGCTGATTATTACGCAGCGAGGGTAGTGTCGGTCTGAGTTACAGACTTTTTGGTACGGCGGCTAATCCGGCCACCCTTAGCGCCAGCAATACGTGCCAGCTCTGGGTTAGCAGCAAAACCACCGGTTCGGCCGTTTTTACCACCTTTAGCACCAATCTTTGCGTAAAAGTTTGGGTCTTTTGCTAAGTTCTTGTCGCGAGCTTTCTCGCCACCTGCTTTTGTTCCTGCCATTATATGATCTCCTTTATATATTAAAAGGTTCCCTGGTGATATGCCAAAGGAACCCTCTCTTTACCTCACACATGGTATGTGTATACTCACAATATAGCATAGCTTATGCTTTTTGTCAATATTTACATAAGCAGATTTTATGACGTATATAATATTGCAATTATCCTCAAGGTGCTATATCATAAAGCATAGTCATTACGACTGGCACCTGTTTGAATCCCAAACCTAGATTTAAACACTAGAAAACGACCCGCTTACGAGACGGGTCGTTTTTTATTATGAGCTAAGAGCTGCTGTATACCGAGTGTTCGCCTCTGTTATGAGGAGTTGAAACTCATGATCATTTGTGTCATTGAGGGCTACAAGTCCAGCGTAGGCCTTCTCGACTCTGCCTTTAGCACTGGTAAACTGAGTCTTATTCTGAGCCTTATGGGCCACGAGTAGCTCTTGCCAGGCACTATCAAGCTCATTCACCGCGCTGAGGGCCGCTGCTTGGGTCACTTTAAATACCATGTCGACTTTAAGAGCTTTAATAGCAATTGCTGCCCCGTTCCACTCATTACTCGTCGCTTCCCAAGTTTTCTCATCTGCTGTATCCGTTAGTAGCCCCGGACTCTCTAGAATACGCGCTACGGCGGCTTCGCTTTCCAGATACTTACCGAGTTTCTCTAGAGACAATTTCAATAACTCACCACTGCGAGCTACCTTTTGACAGTCACGAAGCGTCCGCTTAGCACTCTCCGCGGCGGTCTGCCAGGATATTAGTCCGGGCACGTCGCAGAGCCGAGCTCTGGACTTCTCTATCTCTGTGGTTACAGCCCGTAGGCGCTCGATTGAGGCCGTTTTTTCAGCTGCAGTCCCCGCCTTTGCCGATCCCATCGTATCAAGCAGGCGCCGCGTTGATTGTTGCCAATCCGAAGTCTGCTTATCAAGGGTGCGCCAGCTCGAGAGGCTGTATCCTGTGTAAGCCACAAGCAGCAGGACCGCAACGATACCCGCGCCGATAATCCAGGTGCGGCGGCGATGATAGACAAGATTCTTTAAAATTTTCATACTCTACTAATCCCTAGCTGCGTTGACCACAGTTCACGCTGTAGCGGCCAAGCGTTAAAGCCACACCCCTGAAGATCGATCGACTGCTGCTGCATCACTGGAGCAGCTTGGCCAGCGCCGCCGCAACTGAGGTGATCATGGCCGAGCCAGTGACCAGTCTCGTGGTTAACCACCATATGACGGTAGTCGCGCAGTGACCCGCCAGCATTATTCCACGAGGCTGTTGCCCCCTGCCAGCGATCTTGGTTAATAATCACATATCGCCCCACGCGACAACTATATTCCGCTCCGCATCCAGACGAAAAGCTCGGCACTTGGCTGGCCTCACTAATGACAAGCGTAAAATTGCCACCGGTGGCGACCTCCTGAAAGCTCACCCCGAGCCGCGCCCATCCCCGCGCGTCGTTTAATGTCTGATGAGCCAAAACTTTAAATTCCGCCACATTCGCTGTTATCGTACCCCTGGTTATTACGCTATAGGTGACAGTTCGCGTTCCCGTGACCGTGCGCGCAGCTGCGGCAGCGGCATCTTGGGCTTTGAGCCATGCTGGAGCCTGCAAAGCAGGCTGTTTTATGGCTTGGAGCGCAGCTGGCAGACTTCGTGCCTCAAATAGCCCCGAGAGTGGCTCAGCGGGCTTCGACACAGCCGTGACGATACCGCCAAAAGAGATACCGCCGATAAGACACAGGCTGAGCGCGATAATTCCTCTTTGTATCGACATTTTTTTCATATCTCTAGTATACCCTTTTGTGTGCTGATTTATGAACGGGCCATCGCCCACAGAGCCGCTTTATTGCGTGAAAATTCCGAGTTTGTACTACTGGCGAGTTCGATCAGAATGCTGGGCAAGCCTAGTTTTTGGGCTATCCAGTCGTCATACGTCCCACTGGTAGAGTAATCAAATGCACCACCGTTGCCAGTCATATTCCGATAGCCAGTTATCTGGGCGTACGTAGCAGCGAGACTACTCGAATCGCCAGCTTCGTTGGCAATCGCATAGCCGGCGATACTATGGTAGGACAGCGCCAGCCGCGGCCGCAATTGACTGGTAAAGGCGGCGAGCGCCCGGGTCTCTGGCTCCGACATCGGCGTGGTACCACCACCGTTTTCGAGCGGCTGATTACTCGGTGTCGTAATGTCTTTTTGCCAGTCAGCCGTATCAAAATTACGATTCAGATCCACATTATTATTGTTATTACGTCGATTGGCCGCCACCCCGTCGGGGTTGATCGCCGGAATGATGACGATCTGTTTGTCGGCCGGAATCGACCGAGCATTTGCCTCCAGTTCATTAATCCAGGCTTCCATCAGCCGCTTGGCGCTGATCTCGTTGCCGTGGATGCTCCCGGTATAAAGTACAGTGCGGGCACCAGAGCCAAAGAGGTAGGCGGTGATTGGCCGGCCGCCAGCTGAATAACCGATTGTCGTGATGCTATAGCATATCGTGCGAGCAGTAAAACTCCAGGGGTCATTTTGGGTAATGCCATAGCGGCTTTCGATGCCTTTGGCGAGGGTAATGGAAAAGTCGGTACACTTAGGTACATTCGCGTAGCTAATAAACAGCTGGTTGTCTTTTTTTGCAATCGACGCCCCGATACCCTTAAGTCCGACAAACTTCGTAATATCCTGCGTATCCGATAGCGCCTGGTCAAACGTCACCACAATGGTTTTGGTAAATGGCAGACCCGTACTGCCCACATTGACCCCAGTGACTTTGGGTCCGCCGGACACGCTAAAGATCGCTTTATACGGACTCTCCAGTGTGCTGCCGTCGTGGGCTTCGAGCTTATCAATTGAGAGCGCATAGGTAGCACTACGGGCGAGTTCATCCGTGAAAGCTACGGTTGCCGTCTTACCTTCAACTGTAGCCGTTGTCGCGACGGGTGTCCGTGTGGTACCCTCGATTTTTTCGAGAGAGAAAGACGCTTTGACGATTGGTTTATCAAATTCCACCGTAAAGCTTTTGGGCTTATCGTACACCGTCTGACCCTCGGTGACCGACGAGCCAGTCACAGCCGTAGCTGTTAAGGTCGTTATCTTTTTGGTAGCCACGGTGGCGATGGTCTTTTTTTCAAACTGCCGCACCAGACGCACCCTATATTGCTCGCCTTGTTTTAGCCCCAGGGCAGCAATGTTACACCGCTGAGCCGAGGCTTTAGCTGCACACGTCGTCGATTTGTCATCCACCTCTAAGCGATAATCAAACACAGTATCTTGGTGGCTCAGCGGGATATCGAGCGGTTTACCTGTCGGCACGGGCTTTGTGAGATGCTTGATACTAGCGACTGGCGGTGGCGCGATCCGAAGCGAGAAGGTCTTTCGTGCAATGATGCCGCCAAAAGGTGCCACGCTAACCTTGCTTACGCCTGGCGCGGGAGCTTTGGTGGCCTCGAAGCACGTGGTAGGCGAAAGGACGGCGAGTTTCCCAATGCGCCATGTATCTCGAGTCTCGACTCGAAACCCGGCATCATTAGTCGGCTGGTTTATATCTGGGAACAAGGCCAGCTGGCGAATACAGGTGTCACCCGCATAGGAAAATTGGACAGGTTTTTCGACCACAAACGCCAGCACATACACGACCAGAAGAAGGAGTCCCACACCAGTAGGGATTGTCACACGGCGAGGTAACTGGTTAATCTCATTGAGGATAAAGCTAACACGCTGTTTGATAGACATCTATCATCTATTTTACCATGAGCGATATGGATCAAGAGAAAGACCATCCTGTTTGGATGGTCTTTGTTTTGCGCTTTTATTAGATTTTATGAAGCCTACTCAACTTCTTTGTAAGCTGAAAATTCAGTTTTATCAAGAATGTAGCGGTCGGTACCAACAACTTCTGGATTCTGCGGATCATACTGCACAGCGATCTTAGCTTCACTATCACCGTATTGCATCTCGCCCCATGGAGCTAGGATTCCAATCTTCTTACCGGTTGGGTTGTCGATAATACGCGCCATGCCGCGAGATTGGAATACATCTTGCTCTTCTGTTTCTTCATATAGTTTATTGAACTTCTCACCAGGTAGGATAAAATCTGCACCGTTAGCGCCAGTTACTACATAGTCATCCTCGCCAGCGGTATTGCGTCCTTCTTCAATGCCATCAGGCGTAACAGTAACTACTACCTCTCCAGGGACCGCTTTGCGAGCTTTAACGATTGCAGCTTTGCGGTATACAGGCGCTTCGGCTAGTGCGATAGTAAAATCGTTCGATGAAAGGTTAAGGAATTCGGCACCATTCAAGCGTGCCTCTGAGGCAGCTTTCGCCAGTCTCTGAATTTCATCATAGTCACTTCCAACTCTTGCTGCTTCGTTAACCAGCACTTGAGTATTAATAATTCCTGAAGCACCAGCAGCGTTCTCAGGAAGTGCGCCAATTATAGCAATGTCGTGGATATTCTCATCAAGTGCTTCACGCACGGCCTCTTGCGCAAGAGTAACCTTAACTGTGTTATCAATGGTTTTTATATCTTTATGTTCATCTTCTGGCTTGCCCGATTCACTTCTCATACGGTTTACTGCCTGGATGCCGTTAGCAATATCACGAGTCAGCTCGGTGTCCTTCATTCGACCGATATTTTCGCCCCTCGTTACAATGTTGTTTGTAATTTGCCGATGATATGGTGGCTGTTCGCTCATTTTAAGACGTCCTTTTTGTTTTTATTAGATTTACATTAAGTTTAACATAAGGATAATATTTTGTCAATAGTTTCCCACTTGTGGCAGTATAATCATCCCGTCTAAAGACTCGATGGCGAGGCATCCTTGCTCGGAAAAGAATGAGCAAGCTAATTCTTTTCTCTCGCTGCGTCGCTTCTTCCGCCGTCGGGAGCATACTGCGGACAGGTGGAAATAACAAAGTATCGAATTATAACAAAACCCCTCCTATTCGGAGGGGTTATTGTATAATTCGGCACCGTGCTAGTTTCCCACTTGTGGCAGTATAATCGCCGCTGCTGAGCTTGACTTCTGTGTTCGGAATGAGAACAGGTA
>Ga0172380_10003145_pt1 | contig 23460 bp, 25 predicted proteins | sample Leawe162metaG_FD_119747 | JGI IMG/M metagenome (GOLD analysis project Ga0172380, IMG submission 119747) | Leachate microbial communities from a municipal landfill in Southern Ontario, Canada - Leachate well 162 metaG | ecosystem: Engineered > Solid waste > Landfill > Unclassified | place...
CAATCATGGCCGCCGGGCTTGGCGCGCTGGCGATTTCAGTAGCCCCCGCTATCGCCGCTCAGGCTCAGGGTCCCTGTGATGGAACCAGAAGTTGCATCTCTTCAACGATGTCCACCCCTAATGCCTGGGGCAATGGCGTTGGCAGGGGCGCAGGACAAGGACGCCAGGGTCAGGGCATGGGTCAGGGTCAGGGCATGGGGCAGGGTGCTGGCATGAGCGGCAGTCTGGCGACTCTCGAGCAGGGCACGCTGACAGCCGCGCAGAAGGTCAGTCTTGCTGCCATGGCCGAAGAGGAGAAGTTGGCGCACGACGTGTACGTGACACTCGCCGCCCAGTACCCGGAGATCTACCAATTCGGCCGGATCGCCCAAGCCGAGACACAGCACCAGAACCAGATCCTGGCCCTTCTCACTAGGTACGGACTGAATGATCCGACCGCAAACCTGGCTGTTGGCCGATTCCAGACCGCCGCAACTGAGTCGCTCTACAACGAACTCGTTGCCAGCGCAACGAACGCGGCGAAGGCCTTGGCGGTCGGCGTCACCATCGAGAAAACCGATATCGCCGATCTGAAGGATGCGATGTCCAGCATCACCGCTCCCGACGTGCTGCAGGTCTACACCAGTCTCCTCAAGGGATCTGAGCATCACTTGGCTGCCTTCAGCCGTTGACATTAACCAAGTCGACCCCGATCGCCTCGCAGCGGTTGGGGTCGAACTGTCACAGAATCTCAGTCGCCATTGCGGCACAGGGCAGGTGAAGCACCGGCATGCCGGTGCTTGCGGCGAGCGCCGGGACTGCGCCTGTCAGGTTCACCAAATGAGCGTCCTCAGGAGTGTGATCCGCCGGATGCAATCGATCTTGGTCGCCGGCGTGCCCCAGCACGCTGAATGGCGAAGATCCGATCTCCCACGTCGAGCAACTTCGCGGATCAGGCAAACGTGAGGCCCGCAATCACAGAAACAACAGTCGGCACCTGAGTTCCGCATTTGCCGCCCAACAACTGCTACGCCTGCAGCACCGTGAGAAGTGACTCAATTGTCGGGCAGCCACGCCACCCCTCTGGGGTCAAGTACAGCCTGCACGCAAGCCCGGTCTGTGCACCATCAACGGCGAATGGGTCCTTGCCATCAATCAGGATCGTCGGTGAACCGGTGAACCCCAGTCGTAGCGCGTCACTGACTGTCTCCACCTGCAGCCGTTGGACTCGCACGTGCCCCAAACCGACGAAGGCCAGTGCTTCATATAGCCTCGCTTCAGTCTGGATCCAATTTGGACACCCATCGAAGTACTGAAGCATCACCGTCGTCATTCCCGCATTCTCTCCGACGAGGGCCCGGATCGAACAGGGTCACAACTGTGCCAATAGGCACGCTAGTCCTCCGAACGCAACGGGATGCGCAGTGCGAATCGAGCTCCGTGTCCCACTCCCTCACTGGCTGCCAGCAAGGATCCCTGGTGGTCCAAGACGATCGCCCGGGCGATGGTCAGCCCCAGACCACTGCCTCCCGTGCTTGACGTCGCGCGCGAGCGATCCATGCGGTGGAATCGCTCGAATATTTGCTCGGAATGCCCAGGTGGGAAGCCTTCGCCCTCATCGATCACATCGACACACGCATCGAAATCGTCTGCGTAGGCATGCACGGCAACCATCTTGCCCTTCGGCGTGTGACGCAAGGCGTTCTCCAACAAGTTCGCGAGCACTTGTTGGAGTCGAAGTTCGTCACCGACGACGGGCAGGCCAGCCCCGGACACTTCCAGAACCAGTTCCACCTCTTGCGCCTGATACCTGGGTGCGGCCGCCGCAATCGCAGCAGCACATGTGTCCCGCAAGTCCAATGGCGCGAGTACCAGCCCTAGCGCATGCTCTGCCGCCGCAGAGGATTCGCGCAGATCCTCAGCCAAGCGCCGAAGTCGATGCACCTGAGTGCGCATCGTCGACCAGGCTTCGCCATCAGCCTCGAGTACATCATCCTCGAGGCCATCAATGTATGCCTCAAGGGTTGCCAACGGCGTTCGCAATTCGTGCGCCAAGTCGGCGAGCAGGCGAGACCGTGTGGCATCTGACTCGCCGAGTCTGGTAGCCATCTGTCTGAACGAACGAGACAGTTGTTCCAACTCGCTGCTGAATCCAGCCTGAGAGACTTCGACGTCGAATTGTCCGGCTGCCACGGACTCCGCTGCCGTCGCGAGCTCCTCGATTGGTCGTGACACCCGCCGCACCAGGAACCAGGACACTGCACCTGCTGCGGTCACAGACACGATCGAAGCTGCCACCACTGCGATGAGGAAGGAGAAGGCGAAGGCCTCTTCTGAGTGCAATTGGAGAGCAGGTGAGACCAGGCCAAGGTGACTCAGGTGGTAATGAAACAGCGGTGGAGCCACGATCCAGGCCGTCAAGATCAAAGTGGCCGCGCCTATGCCGACGACGATGGACTGGGCCAGCATCATGCGTCCGGCGAATGTGCGCGGCATGGTCATTCGGGCGCTACAAGTCCGTAGCCGACTGCCCTGACTGTCCGGATGTATGTCGGCGCTGCGGCGTCATCGCCCAACTTCGTGCGGAGATGAGCGATGTGCACATCCACGACGTGCTCATCTCCGACCCAGCCAGGTCCCCAAACTGCCTCAATGAGCTGTCTGCGCGTCAATACGGCGCGTGGCCTGGACATGAAAGCGACCAGGAGGTCGAACTCGGTTCGGGTCAGATCAAGCTGCACTCCTGCCAGCAGGGCGTTGCGCGATTCGATGTCAACTTCCAAATCATGTGCCGACATCGGCGGTTGCGGAGAGGACACGATGACGGATGAACGCGGACGGCGCAGCATCGCTCGGATTCTCGCGATCAGTTCTCGAGGCGAGAATGGCTTGACGAGATAGTCGTCTGCTCCCATGGTCAGGCCGAGGACCTTGTCGACCTCCTCGTCGCGTGCCGTGAGCATGATGACGTAGGCGTCTGTGAACTGCCGGATGAGCCGACATGCTTCTATGCCGTCAAATCCGGGGAGCATCACGTCCAGGACGATCAGATTCGGTCGATGCAGCCGCGCCGCCTCAACAGCCTCCGGACCGGTATGAGCCAGCACCACGTCAAAACCTTCGCGCACGAGGTAACTGCTGATCACCCTGGCCAAGGGAATCTCATCATCGACTACGAGAACTCGAAACGCCTCAGACACTCGCATCCGATCCAGGGTTCTCCAACAATCGCCGAGCCTCGGCGTAAGCCGTGGCGTCGATCTCGCCATTGGCGAATCGCCGATCCAGGATCGCCCTCGCCGACTCAGCCGAAACCATCGTTGAAGATGTTGGACCTGAGGTGAATCGGGCTATGGCCCATATCCCCAAGCCTATTGCGACGATCCAGAACACCATCATGAATCCCATCGCCCACCAACCCCCCGAATTCCAATCGCTGCCATTGCCGAACCACCACATCATGGCCGTACCTCCTTGACTGAAGCCAAGCGCGACTTCGAGCAGTTCAATTCTCCCAACCTCAGATATCGGGAAGGTCGAGGAATCATGAAGATTCAGTCAAGCGCAAGAGGTCGATCTTGACGCGATCTTCATGAACCATCCGGCATTTCGCAATCGATGCAGCAGGAGCATGGAGTCATTCCTGCAACTCAACTCGTGAGCAAGGAGCGCGAAGTGAACATCACTCGGCGGCAGTTCTCGTACGGATTCCTGGGCAGTGGCTTGGCGCTGGGCCTTGCGGCCTGCTCAAGCAGCCCGACATCAGGCACAAAGGTGGCGGCAGGCTACAGTCCGCGACCGATTGCAACGACTGGAAATCTGCGCAAGCTCGCCCTCGAGGCACGCCCGACAAAAGTGGACCTGGGTGGACGCATAGTCGACACATGGGCCTATGGCGACAGCATCCCTGGGACTGTGTTGCGCGCAACCGCCGGTGACCGCGTGCAAGTCGCCTTCAAGAACAGCCTGCCCATGCCCACCAGCGTGCACTGGCACGGCCTGGCTGTCAGCAATGCCATGGACGGCGTACCCGGCGTAACGACGCCAGAGACGCCTGCCGGAGGTACTTTCGATTTTGATTTCGTGCTTCCCGATGCCGGCACCCACTGGTTCCACCCCCATCACCCACTGCAACTGGATCGCGGGCTGTATGCCCCGTTCATCATCGACGATCCCAATGAGCCTGGTGCGTATGACGCCGAGTGGATCCTGGTACTGGATGACTGGACCGATGGCGTCGGCATGAGCCCAGACCAGATTCTCGCGGGCTTGCAAGCGCAAAGTGGTAGCAGCGGGATGGGCGGGATGGGCGGGATGGACATGGGCGGCATGGGCATGGGCGGCATGGGAGGAATGGGGAACGACGGTGGAGATGTCACCTACCCGCTGTACCTGATCAATGGTCGAGCGCCAAGCGACCCGCAAACTCTGGCAGCCAAGCCAGGACAGCGTGTGCGCATGCGCATCATCAACTCCTCCGCCGACACGATCTTCACAGTCGCACTCGCCGGACACGACTTGCAGATCACGCATACCGATGGCTTTCCAGTCCAACCCGCGTCAACGGCGTCTTTGCGTATCGGCATGGGTGAGCGTTACGACGCGATCGTCACCCTCAAGGACGGAGTCTTCCCCTTCGTTGGCGAGCCATTGGGCAAACTGGGCATAGCCCGCGCACTAGTACGTACTGGTGGCGGCGCAGTACCGGCCGCGTCCTTCAAGCCGAGCGAACTCGCTGGCGCACCTTTGACCGTCGGCTCGCTGAGCGCGGGTGCGGGCACGCCCCTGCCGACGCGCGAACCTGACTCGGTCCAGGATCTAGCCCTCGGCGGCACAATGGCCCCCTACCAGTGGACCATCAATGGAGACACCTACGACAACGCGACACCCTTGATCATCAACGCTGGACAAGCGGGGCGACTACGGATAACCAACGCAACCATGATGTCCCACCCCATGCACCTGCACGGCCACACCTTCCAGATCGGTGCAGCTGGTGGCACCGGCCCCCGCAAGGACACCGTGCTCGTGCCACCCATGGGAGCGGTCAACGTCGATCTGGTCGCAAACAATCCCGGCAAGTGGATGGTGCACTGCCACAACGCCTATCACGCCGAAGCCGGGATGATGACTCGCCTCGACTACGCCGCCTAGATCCCTGACACCTCAACCACACCACAAGGAGCACTGACCTATGAACAAACGCAGCCTGGCCATTACCGGAAGCACACTGGCCGCCACGGCTCTCCTGGCAGCCTTCGGGTCGACTGGAATCGCAGTGGCGGCCAATACCCCTTCCCCTATGGCATCGAGTTCAACCATGATGCGCGAGGGCGGCCCAGGTGACATCTCCTTTGCCCAGATGATGATCCCCCATCATCAGCAGGCCGTGCAGATGGCCGACTTGGCGTTGGTGAATGCCAAGTCCGCCCAGGTGAAGGCCCTGGCCAAGCAGATCAAGGCAGCGCAGGCTCCCGAGATTGCGAAGATGAAGGGCTGGCTCAAGTCCTGGGGCTCTCCGATGACCTCGAGTTCTTCGATGCCCGGCATGCAGATGGGATCGACGTCACCAGGAATGATGACCGATACACAGATGACCAAGCTCTCGCACGCCCACGGGGCCAGTTTTGACACGATGTGGCTGCAGATGATGATCACGCACCATCAAGGGGCGATCACGGATGCGAAGCAGGTGCTGAAGACCACCAAGAATGCCGAGGTGAAGAGAATGGCTCAAGCAATCATCACCGGGCAGACCGCCGAAATCGCCACTATGAAGCAGATGCTTGCCAAATAGTGCAACAAACCAAGTCAAGGAGATTCAAGATGAGCTCTTCCACCTACGCCGTGCAGGGGATGACCTGCGCCCATTGCGTGAGCGCCGTCATCGAGGAGGTGACCAAGATCGATGGCGTCACCGAAGTCCACGTCGACTTGCATCCCGGCGAACTCTCTCAGGTCCACATCACCAGTTCGGCTGCACTCGATGACCGAGATCTCGATGCCGCGATCCAGGAGGCGGGCTACACGCTCGTTCCCGCATGATCCACCGTCAGGGAGTCCATGGCCGGGCCATCGTGCTCGTCCTTGGCATTGCCAGCGCAGCGACCCTCCTGGCAGCCTGCTCATCGATATCCGGCGGTGCACCCCCACAATCGCCGGCCAGCGCTCCAGCCAACGTTGAGCAACCCTCCTCCGGGGCCTCACAGGTAGCTGAAGACACGATCAGTACGGACTCCCTGACGGGGCACATCCACAATCTCGCCCTCCAAGGCGGCACCATCTACCTCGGCACCCATGACGGAATGTGGGAGCAGAGGCCAGGACAGCAGCCTCAGCAAGTCTCAGAGGAGAACTTCGACGTGATGGGCCTGACACGCACAGGGACCACTTGGCTCGCCTCCGGACATCCTGGCGCAGACATGCAGGCACCCTCAAGCCTTGGTTTGCGCATTTCCACCGATGGAGGGCGCACGTGGACGCAGGGTTCCCTTGGCGGTCAGGTCGACTTCCACCGCCTCGTTGCTCAAGGCAATCTCGTCATGGGGATTGGCTCTGCTGACGGCGTGCTGTGGCGCACCCAGAACCTCGGGCGCGCATGGAGGCAGCTCGACACCCCGCCCCTGTTCGATCTCGCCCTGGCCCCAGCCGATGCTTCAACAGTGATCGGCACGACACAGAACGGAGTCATGCGCAGTGTCGATGGCGGCGCATCCTTCAACCCTGAACCAGATGCACCACTACTTGCCCTCGTCTCTGCAACAACACAGGGCATCTACGGAGCAGGCGCCGACGGCACCATCTACTTTTCTTCCGACGCAGGCAAGAACTGGCTGTCACGCGGCAATCTGCGTTCGCAGCCTACCGCCCTGACTGCCCAAGGAAATGACGTCGTTGCGCTCGTCGGTGACGTCGTGGTCGAGTCAAGCGACGGTGGCCGAACGTTCCATGATCGCCTGGCCATCGGCCATGCCAATGCCAACTGAATCTGATCAAACGTCCCGATAGGTCCGGCCAGCAACTCTCGCCAGACCGCACAACTGGAGGTCAACCATGGGGGAGATTCGCACCATTACCTTGGTGGCAAGCGGACAGCAATGGGCAAGTTCGAAAGCCGTTGCCGAGAAGACCCTGGGGCAACGCCCTGGTGTCATCAGCGTCGAATTCAATCCCATTGCCCAAACCGCCACCATCGACTACGACAATGCATTGACATCGGTGCACGATCTGTCGGAATGGGTTCGCAAGTGCGGACTGCATTGCTCGGGGGCATCCGTCCCCGACCACATCTGCAACCCGCTCGCCGAACCGGCGAGGCTGTCCACAGTCACATCCGCCACTTCCGCGCACAGCATCCAACAAGCATCAACGACGCCGAGTCACCACACCGGACACGAAGCACACACCGGACACGAAGCACACACCGGACACGAAGCACACACCGGTGAAAGCCCGCCAATGAGTTCGCATGACGCCATGGGGCACGGCGGTCATCACCCAGGTATGTCCATGGCCGCGATGGTCGCTGATATGCGCAGGCGCTTCCTCGTCGCGGCGTTCCTCTCCATACCGATCCTGCTCTGGTCGCCAATTGGCCGAGACGTGCTCAACTTCACGGTTCCTGCGCCCTTTGGATTGCGTGATGACGTCTTCTCGTTCTTCCTGAGCCTGCCGGTGATCTTCTATGCCGCGTGGATCTTCTTTGACGGGGCATTTCGGGCTCTTCGCGCGCGCACCCTGGACATGATGGTGCTGGTCGCGGTAGCTGTGGGAGCTGGCTGGGTCTACAGCGTCTATGCAACCTTCACTGGCGGCGGCGAGGTGTTCTACGAGGCCGCCACCGTGTTGACGGCCTTCGTGCTCTTGGGGCATTGGATGGAGATGCGCGCCCGAGGCGGAGCCAGCGAGGCGATCAGAACCTTGTTGGAGTTGGCGCCGCCACGAGCCGTTGTACTGCGCGACGGCGACACCGTGGAGATACCGACGTCTGAGGTTGTCGTCGGTGACGTGCTGCTGATCCGCCCCGGTTCGAAGATCCCGGTCGATGGTGAAGTCGTCGACGGTACTTCCGAGATAGACGAGTCGATGGTCACCGGTGAGAGTCTGCCGGTCACAAAGATCGTTGGCTCTGCAGTGATTGGAGCTTCAGTCAACACCACGGGCACACTGCAGATGCGCGCGACGAAGGTGGGGTCTGACACTGCCCTCGCCCAGATCGTGGCCATGGTGCAAACCGCCCAGAACTCCAAGGCTCCTGGGCAGCGCCTCGCTGACCGCGCGGCCTTCTGGCTGGTCTTCGTTGCCCTCATCGGGGGGACCGTGACGTTCGCGGCATGGATGATCAGTGGTGCGCAGGTCCAGGAAGCCATGCTCTTCGCGATCACCGTGGTGGTGGTGACCTGTCCCGATGCGCTCGGCTTGGCGACGCCGACGGCGATCATGGTGGGTGCGGGCCTTGGCGCCCAGCGCGGGGTCCTGTTCAAGAACGCGTCCGCCCTCGAAGCCGCCGCACATATTGACGTCGTCGTCATGGACAAGACAGGCACACTGACACGTGGTGAGCCAGAGGTCACTGACGTCATCGCCACGGGTATCTCCGAAAATGTACTGCTGGCCCTTGCTGCCGCCGTGGAGGCCATGTCCGAGCACCCTCTGGCCAAGGCCATCGTTTCACGCGCCACGGAGTACGGCATTCAGATTCCCAATGCAATCGACTTCTCCAGCACCCCCGGCAAGGGGGCGCAGGCAGTCGTTGACGGTCATGCAGTAGCCGTCGGTTCCCGGGGCTTCTTGGAATCCATCGAGATCCAGATTCCGGAAGTCCTTCATGATCACCGCGCTCGGCTCGCTGCCACCGGGCGTACGGCGATCTTCGTGGCCGTCGATCGCCAGACTGTCGCGGTGATTGCCATGGCCGATGCCGTCCGCGATACGGCACGGGCAGCAGTGGAAGCGCTGCACGCGCAGCACCTTCGTGTCATCATGCTCAGCGGAGACAACGAGGCAACGGCCCGGCGTATCGCCGAGTACCTTGGCATTGACGACGTTATTGCTGGCATCTTGCCCGATGGCAAGGCGGCGAAGATCGCCGAACTTCAGGCCGGAGGCGACAAGGTCGCCATGGTCGGCGACGGTGTCAACGACGCGCCCGCGCTGGCCCAGGCCGACCTCGGCATCGCCATCGGCGCTGGCACCGATGTGGCAATCGAAACCGCAGACCTCGTCCTGATGCGCTCAGACCCGCTGGATGTCGCCATTGCCATCACCATCGGCCGCGGGACCGTGCGGAAAATGCGCCAGAACCTCGGTTGGGCGATCGGATACAACTCGATCGCGCTGCCAATCGCCGCTGGCGTGTTCGTGCCCGCATTCGGGCTCATGCTGCGACCTGAGATCGCCGCGCTCACCATGTCAGGCTCATCATTCCTGGTCGCGATGAACGCGCTCCTACTCAAGCGACTGCGCCTGCCCGCTGCACAGCCAGCCACCGCCGAGAAAGAAGCCGTGGCCCAGTCATGAACGAAGTGGGCAACGGATCTCTGCTCCTGGCGTCGGGCTTGCGCAAGAGCTACGCGCGCGGCTTCTGGCCGATGCGCACACATCGGCCGGTCCTGGAGGAAGCCAGCCTGATCCTGCGGCCAGGCGAAGTGGTGGGCCTCACCGGTGAGAACGGCTCCGGCAAGAGCACCCTGATGAAAATCCTTGTCGGCGAACTCGCTCCTGATGCTGGCATCGTTGAACGCATCGGCGTGCTGGGCTACTGTCCTCAGGAGCCTCAGTTGTACGAGCGACTCACCTGTGACGAGCACTTCGAATTGTTCGCGAGTGCTTACAGGTTGTCCCCTGACAGGGCATCACGGGCGGCTGCAGATCTGTACGAAACACTCGGCTTCGATCGTTACGCCAAATCCCGAGCTGGCGAACTCTCGGGGGGCACTGCGGCCAAACTCAACCTGGCATTGGCGTTGCTGGCGGACCCGGCGGTACTCCTCCTGGACGAGCCGTACGCCGGGTTTGACTGGGATACCTACTTGAAGTTCTGGGAGCTCGTGGCCCTGCGTCGCGCCTCGGGGCGCGCCGTGCTCATCATCAGCCACTTCGTCGTTGACGAGGAACGATTCGATCGCATCATTGACATCCGAAACGGCGTGACGGTGCAACGATGACCGTGGCGCTGTTGGTGCGACGATTCCTCCTCGACCACGCGCGTAACCCCGTGAACATTCTGGTACTCGTCATAGTGCCCACGGTCTTCGTCCTGGTTGCCTCCGGTGCACTGGCTGACGCAGCACGATTGCTCGGTGGCGCCGGCAATACAACGCAAATGGAGACCGTCACCGCCGGTTGGGCAGCAGGCTTCGTGGCGGCAATCGGCATGTACTTCCAGATCGCGGGTAACCGAGCACCCGACAGACGACTCGTGCAATCAGGCCTGGTGCGCAGCAAACTGGTCGCTGCACGTCTCCTGGCCGGGCTATTACTTGCCTTGGCTGCTGCAACCGTGGCCTGCCTTGCTCTGATTGCCCGGGTAGGTGCTATCGACCTTTGGCCTGTCGTCACTGGCACCCTGATGTTCGCCTTCATCTACGTGGCCATCGGGGCAGGCGTCGGGGCAGGCGTGGCGAATGCCGTCAATGGAACCGTACTGATCTTGTTCATCTGGATTCTCGATGTCTTCTTCGGCCCGACACTGAGCGCTTCAACAAGCGCCATCACCCGGCTGTTGCCCACCCACTTCGTGTCCGCATGGATGGCGGGATTGCGCACTGATCACGGAGGGGTGATCGGCGATCTGGGCTGGTCGCTTGCCTGGGCGGTCGTGGCATTAACCGGCAGCGCACTGATCGTCGCCAACACCATGCGCATCGCCACCGGCAAGCCACGCAAGTCCCGACAAGCACCCGTATTCCAACTCCCAACCGTCCTGTTGCAGGGCATCACCAGCTGGCGCCGCAACACCGTGCTCTGGGTGCTGTTGGTCGTCGTTCCGGCAGTATTCGTGCTCCTGTCCGACGCGATCACGCCCCCAGGACGCATGACCATCCTCTTGAAGGAGGGATCGACCTCAGCGACCATCGTCGATCCCGCGCATATCCACGCCGCGACCATGGCACCATCTGGAGTGGCTGCTCTGGCGGCCCTGGCCGGAATGTTCGTCGTGCTCGACAACTGTCGAGCCGATCGGCGACTGGTCACCAGCGGAGTCAGCGTTCGCGCATTGGTGACAGCTCGCCTGTCCACGGTCGCAATAGCCGCCACTCTGGCCACAGCCTCGTCGCTGATCTTCACCTTCTTCGTCTTCGACGCTCACAACTGGCCCGTGTACGCAATCGCCACGTGGCTGCTTGCCCTGACCTACGGATGCATCGGGGTGATTCTGGGGCCCATCTTTGGACGGGTCAGCGGGGTGCTCATCGCCTTCCTCATCCCCTTCCTGGACCTGGGCATCGGGCAAAGCCCGATGCTGCGCCCACAACCGGAGTCGTGGGCGCAATGGCTGCCGGGATACGGAGGCATGCGCACGCTCATCGACGGGGCACTGACCCAAGGATTCGATGAAGGCCTGTCCCTACTCATTGCCGCGGCGTGGCTGCTCGTCGCAGTAGTGGCCAGTGCTTGGGCGATCACTGCAAGCGTGCACGGGCAACGACACGACTGAATGCACCAGATGGGCGGTGCCCAAGATTCAGATGAGAATCTTGACCGAAACTTCATGAAACCGACACCACGATGACAGGCGAGCAACACGACACTGACTGCCGATCTGAAATGTCCGGAGAGGTGACATGGCCAAGCATCGTCCAAAGCGTGCCCCGACCCCTCATCGCGGCCCTCAGTCCAACCGCCATCAAGGATTACGCGATTCATCGGTGAACGATGGCCTCGTCGCACAATTCCAGAGAAAATTGGCGGCAGCACCCGCCGCGAAGAAGGCGCCGATCCAAGCCCCCGACCATGAATTCACAACCGCCAATGCGACATCAGCAGCGTCCGAAGATCCTAGGAGGATGCGGGTCACGCACGCCTCTTGCGGAATTTTTGAGGATCTTGACCCTCAGGCTCTGGGTGTCTCTGTCACCTTCGACACCCCAGCATCCGGGCCTCCCTTCGACTTGCCCATCTCGATCATCGGGTCGCGAATCGTCGATGTCGATACAGCCAGCCCAGCGGCCCCGGTAGACGGTGAACCAACCCAGTTCAGCGTCGTGCACACGATCAAAGCCCTCCCGACCGGCCTGGGTCGCGTTTCTGCAACGGTGCGCATCCCCCAGGCCACATCCGGACGGTGGCGCGTGCGAGCGCAGGCAGATCCGCTTGTCACCTCGATACAGGCGAGCGGAACGACCGCCTATCGACCGTTTGTCAATGTCGCCGCTCCCGGCGTGCTCATCGGGGCTTGGCCATTCATGGTTGCCGTCGGAGCGCTTGCCGGGTCACTCGTCCTTGCCTGGCTCGCAAGCAGAGTCGGCATCTCCCTCCTGGACATCGTCTGGCTGGCCTTGGCCTCCTGCGTGGTGGGAGCCGTCGGGGCCAAGCTGTACTTCCTTGCCGAAACTCGCAATATGGCGGCAGCCCGCAGCGGGGCTGGCATGTGCCTTCAGGGATTCGTCATCGCTTCGCTGGCGACCTTCGTGATCGGCACCAGGGTGCTCGGATTGCCAACGCTGATGCTCCTGAATCTCACAACACCGGGACTGCTCATCGGCATGGCCCTGGGCCGCTTGGGGTGCTGGGCAGGCGGCTGCTGTGTTGGGCGGCTGTCCAGCGGTCGTTTCGCCGTGTGGTCATCGGACCGCAGCATTGGCGCTCGCCGCATTCCCACCCAGCTACTCGAAAGTTCCGCAGCGTTGATCCTCGCGATCGTGACGCTCCTTGTGATCTTGAACGACCCCAAGGCCCCTGGCGCCAGTGTGCTTGCGTTGGGACTGGGCGCATACATTCTTGTACGACAATTGCTGTTCCCGTTGCGCAGTCAGCCTCGAAAGACCAAGCTCGGCCGACCGATCGTGATGACTGTCGCCGCAACTGCTGTGCTGTACGCATCAGCAGTCCTCGCAGTAGGAAGTACAAGCCTGTGACGGGCACCGCGCCAGCCCGCCGACGAAGCCTGCTCCTTGGAGTGTTGGTCGGTGTGTCTGCATTGCTCCTGGCCGCTTGCGGACGCAGCGCCCCATATAACGAGGCAGTTGCGGAGAGCGGTCAGAGTTACGTCTCTCCGGACGGCTCAGTGACCTTGAAGGACCCCGCTTCGCGCCAACCGGCTCCTTCCATCACAGGTGAGACCTTGGAGGGAGAGACCTGGTCCATGCAAGACCACCGCGGGCGGATCATCGTGCTGAACGTCTGGGCATCATGGTGCGCCCCCTGCCGTGCCGAAGCACCAATCCTGAAGAAAATCAGTGAAAAGTACCAAGCCCTGGGAGTCGACTTTGTCGGCCTCAATATCCGTGACTCCACCATTGCAGCCCGAGCCTTCGAGAAGAACTTCGGCATCACCTACCCCAGCCTCGTGGATACCGGAGGTGAACTTCTCCTCCGCTTCGCAGGCGACCTGAACCCCTCGGCGATCCCCTCAACCCTCCTTGTCGACAGACAGGGGCGCGTGGCCGCCGCAATCCTGGGCAAGGTGACCGAAGCGATGCTGACCGGGCTGATCGAGGCCCTGAAGCGAGAAGACACGACGAGCGCCGCACCAAGCACTACGGCTGCTTCCGAGAATGACGACTAGCCCGCATTGGCATTCTCGGCGCAAAGGGAAGAGCCGTCTTGTTTGACCTGATTGCCAACGGTGCATTGCTCCCAGCGCTGTCGATCGCCGCTCTGGCAGGACTTGTGAGTTTCCTGTCACCCTGCATGCTGCCCTTGGCACCGGGCTACCTCTCCTATGTGACTGGTCTGACCGGAGCCGAACTGGGCGACCCTGTGGGCCGACGTGGTCGGGTCCTGCTGGGAAGTTCCCTGTTCGGCCTTGGGTTCAGTGCCATCTTCGTGTCGTATGGATTGGCCTTCGGCGGGTTCGGCGCCCTGCTCCTGCAGTATCAAGTTGCCATCAATCGCATTCTTGGTTCCGTCGTCATCGTCATGGGCTTCGCATTCCTCGGCGTGATCCCTGGCACACAGCGCGAATGGCGGCTACATCGGATGCCCACGTGGGGGATCGCAGGGGCACCAATGCTCGGAGTGGTATTCGGATTGGGATGGACGCCGTGCATCGGGCCAACACTTGCCGCCGTGCAATCACTGGCATTCGTCGAGGCCAGTGCTACCCGCGGGGCAGCCCTGTCGATCGCTTACAGTCTCGGCCTAGGGCTTCCCTTTGTTGCCTTGGCAATAGCGTTCAGCCGCTTTGCGGGGGCCTTGAGTTGGGTCCGTCTGCACTACATGTGGGTGATGCGCACCGGAGGAGTGATGCTGATGCTCGTAGGCATTCTGCTGGTCACCGGGTGGTGGACTGACCTGACAATCTGGCTACGGGTGACCATCCCCGGGTACACCGCCCCTTTGTGAGTACCTGGCAGGCCGTCACCTTGATCTGATCTTGACGGAGTGCATCTGGATTCTTCATCTCCTGCATGCCACGGTTGATGCAGAAGGCACGGAGCGGTTCAACTGAATGGAGGCTGCTCATGACGTTCACACGAAAGCGCGTCGCCGTCGGACTTGGCATCATCGCCGTCGCAATTCTGGTCCTGCCAGTCATCGGCATTCCCGGCAGCACGGTGCTGCTGCTCGCGGCGTTGACCATCTGCTGCATGGCAATGATGTTCATGATGGGGGGACACGGAGGGCACAGCAGCACTGATGACACCAGCACCACGAAAAGTTCCACTCATCCACATTCGATGTAGCTCCGGTCTCGGCAGATGCGCACTTCACGATCGCAAGATGTGCCCGACTCTGGAGAGGCCCTTGCAATCCCAGGGGTTCAGGAGGCCGATCCATGCGACTCCATCATCTTGATTGGAAGCGCTGACCATCTCCCCGTTCCCAACAGAGTTCGCCACATGGTGCGCGCCGGACGCAAATCGCGCGGGAATGGTGTGCACATCCGTGCGTTAATACGAGGATGCACCCGCGACGTCGCATGGAAATCGCGTCCTCCTCTTCACAGGCACTAGCAAAGAAGAAGTTATGAGTACTGATCTGAGCGTCCCTGAACGGATCGTCGATCTGGAGATCGGTGGCATGACCTGCGCCTCGTGTGCCGCACGGGTGGAGAAGAAGCTCAACCACATCCCGGGCGTCAGTGCCGAAGTGAATTTCGCCCTGGAGACCGCGCGTGTGCATGTCCCTGGCGATGTCCCCGACGATGCGCTGATCGCCGCAGTTGCGGCCACTGGTTACTCCGCTGCGCTCCATCACCGCACGTTGACTCAAATGGCCGATGACGACCAAGCACGGCCCTCCGCCGAGTTGGTCTCCCTGCGCCAACGCCTGCTCATCTCTGCAGCACTGACCCTGCCGGTGGTGGCGATGGTGCTCATTCCCGCGCTGCAGTTCCGCAATTGGCAGTGGCTGTCGCTCACCCTGGTGACACCCGTGGTCTTTTGGGGAGGATGGCCGTTTCACCGGGCGGCATGGATCAGTGCTCGTCACGGTTCGGCCACCATGGATACGCTCATCAGCATCGGCGTGCTGGCCGCTTACGCCTGGTCGCTGTACGCACTGTTCTTCGGAGACGCCGGGATGCCCGGCATGACGATGGGGTTCGAGTTGTTCCCCAGCCGCGAATCGGCCTCCGCCCATATCTATCTGGAAGTCGCTGCTGTCGTCACTGTTTTCATACTCGCCGGGCGGTACCTAGAGGCACGGGCGAAGTCGAACTCAGGCGCTGCATTGCGAGCGCTGCTCAGCATGGGCGCCAAGGATGCGGCAGTCATCCGCAACGGAGCAGAGGTGCGCATTCCCGTCCAAGAGCTCGTCGTCGGTGACCAGTTCGTCGTGCGACCTGGGGAGAAGTTCGCCACCGATGGCATCGTTCTTGAAGGCGTCTCCGCAGTCGACACCAGCATGCTCACCGGCGAACCTGTGCCGGTAGACGTTGGGCCCAAGGACGTGGTGACCGGGGCGACCGTGAATGCCGGAGGACGCCTGATCGTCGAAGCCACCCGAGTGGGTGCGGACACCCAATTGGCCCAGATGGCCCGACTCGTTGAAGATGCCCAAGCGGGCAAGGCACCTGTCCAGCGACTCGCTGACCGCATCTGCGCCGTCTTCGTTCCCGCAGTGCTCGGACTGGCTGCACTCACGTTGGGAGGCTGGCTGATTGCCGGTGCCGGACCCCAATTCGCCTTCACAGCAGCAGTGTCCGTGCTGATCATCGCGTGCCCGTGTGCGTTGGGCCTGGCCACGCCGACAGCCCTGCTGGTTGGCACGGGACGGGCAGCCCAATTGGGCATCATCGTGAAGGGCCCGCAGATACTGGAGTCCACCCGACGAGTGGACACCATCGTGATGGACAAGACCGGAACAGTGACCAATGGTCGCATGCAATTGGTCAGCGTGATCGCCGTCGAAGGTGTCGATCCCGATGAACTTCTGCGTATTGCCGGTGCTGTCGAAGATCCATCAGAGCATCCGATCGCGGAAGCAATCGCGACAGCAGCTCGAGAACGGTTCGGAATACTCCCCAAAGCTGACGGCTTCGCTTCCGTGGCTGGGCAAGGCGTCCAAGGGGTGATCGAAGGGCATGCCGTCGTCGCGGGACGAGCGTCATGGCTACTTGAGCAATGGTCGCAAGCCCTGTCCCCCATGGGTGTGCAGGCGATATCTGAAGCACAGGATCACGGCCACACCCCAATCGTGGTGGGGTGGGACGGTCAGGCGCGCGGTGTTGTCGTAGTCGCCGACACCATCAAGCCGACCAGCGCACAGGCCGTGGCAGAGTTACGTGACCTCGGCCTGACTCCAATATTGCTGACCGGTGACAACAAGCGTGCAGCGCAGACTGTCGCGCACGCCACGAGCATCGATGAGGTCATCGCGGAGGTACTGCCCTGGGACAAGGTCAACGTCGTGCGCAGGCTGCAGGAACAGGGCCGAGTCGTGGCCATGGTCGGCGATGGCGTGAACGATGCTGCTGCCCTGGCCCAGGCCGACCTCGGCATAGCCATGGGCACCGGCACCGACGTGGCGATCGAGGCCAGTGACCTGACCTTGGTCACTGGAGACCTCCGCGCAGCAGCCGATGCGATCGCCTTGTCGCGACGCACACTGCGCATCATCAAGGGCAACCTGTTCTGGGCCTTCGCCTACAACGTGGCTGCGATTCCGCTGGCAATCAGCGGCCTGCTCAATCCGATCATCGCAGGAGCCGCCATGGCGTTCTCCAGCGTGTTCGTTGTCACCAACAGTTTGCGCCTGCGTGGCTTCAAGGGCCGCACCTGAGCAACGATGCACACGCAACCGGTCGTGTCGCTCACATGAAAGACGGCAAGAAATCCGCGATGGTTCAAGCATCCCTCGCGGCGCTTCATCAAATCTTCATCACAAATAGCACAGATCTCTACGAACGTGACCGACCCTTGACCAAGTAGCTAGCCAGCACATACCAAGGGAGATCCAGGGTGGAAACTTCACTGCAGACGGCCACAATCGTGTTGGTAAGCACGGTCACGATTTTGATTGTCGCCACAACTGCAGGACTAGTTGCGGCGACCCACGTCCTCGCGATTGTCGCACTGACATCGCCCATCATGATGCTGGCGATGCTCGACCATCCTCGTTCGGCCTCAGTCGGCCCCAAACCCGCGCAATGCTAATTGCAACATTGGCGTCACTACTCATCACTGCCGGCGTGGCATTCGCGGTCTTCGCCTTCATCCAATGGGCGATCAAGGATGGCCAAGAGCACGACTGAGCAGATGCGCATGCTCACAGCGATTTCCTGAGCATCACATCACCCGTCCAACCCCTGAGAAACGCTCTCGGTACCAAGGTCCTAGGAAATCGATGAGCTCGACACCATCATCCGGGTTGGACGCACTGACCATCTTGCCGTTCCCCACATACATCGCCACATGGTGCGCGCCAGACCCGAAGTAGAAGACAAGGTCACCCGGACGGATCTGCGACACAGGCACTCGTCGGGTCTGCGAGTACTGCGCCTTCGAGTAGTGCGTGAGTCCGACGCCCGCCTGGCGCCAAGCCGCCAGTGTCAAGCCCGAGCAGTCATACGCTCGCGGCCCTGCCTGAGCTGCGATGTACGACTTGCCCACCTGAGACAAGGCGAATCTCACAGCAGATGCGGCCCGACCGCTTCCGATATAGCCCAGAGGCGACTTCCCCGGCTTGCCTCCTGGGCGCTGCACAGTCGAGGCGAGCTGGCGCTTGGCTTGCGCAGCCGCAGCCAGGGCCTGCTGACGTGCTTTTGCCTTGATGCGGTCCCATCGCTCGCGCTGAGCGGCTGTCATCTTCGCAAGTACCGCCTGTGCCTTTGCCAAGTTGGTGCCAGCCTCCGACTTGGCCAAGGCCATCGCGGTGTTAAGTCGTTTTGCAGCCGCAACCCTCTGTGCCACCTCCGACTGGGTCTGACGCAGTCGCAGCGTGCTGGTCTGCCATCGACGCAGGATCGCTTGCTGGGTCTTGGCCAACTGATCCAGCGCTGCACCTTGGGCCAGGAACGCCGAAGGATCACTCGCTAGCAGGAGTTGCAAGGAAGGGTCGAGGGAAGCCGACATGTATGCGGAGCGGGCGAGGTTGTCGACGAGTCGTGCCGACTTCTGTTGCTCGGCTCCTTGTCTGCTGGCGCGAACCTGCAGCGCTCCAAGTTGCTGCTGGACCTGATCCAGCGCAGAACGAGCTTCGTTGTATCGCTCGGTCGCCCCCTCGGCCACGTGCTGAAGATCCGCAACTTGCGTCTGGATCTGTGCGATGTCTGACTGAGGGCTTGCGGTGCTAGGTCCCGGTGCGAGCATGCTCGCGCCCAATGCGATTCCCACGGCACCAACGAGAATCCAGCGCCAGTTGAAGTGACCTCTGGGCAGCACAGCCAATCCCTCCAGTCTCACCTGTGTCCTGTGGACGCTGTCTGGCGACAGCGACTGTGCGGTGTCAGGCCGTCGGAGCCCGAAATAATGTCTTCTAGTGTCACCGAGCAATCGAGGTTTTCCCGCAACGAACTGTGAAGATTCGATCAAGAAACAGTGTTCACGAGCGCACAAGCCCTAGGGCCTTGCGCCCAATGATGCGGCAGATCGCGCAATGACATGCGAGGACCCATGAACCCGACGACAAGCGCTCGGAAGTCGACGGAAGATCTTGGCTTGGTGGGCGGCCGATACGCATCTCCGCGGTGACATGCTCGCCCCCACCCCGCAGACTGAACGCCTCTCAGCGCCTCACCGCTCACACGCGAGCAGGGCATTGGCATTGGGATTGGGATCTAGTGGTCTGGATGCTGCGGAGCCGAAAAGCCCGACCGGATGTCCGTACTGTGGGCGCTGTTGGCGATCCCTATTCCGGGCACAAGAGCAATCATTGCCGGGATGAATGCCAACCCTAGGGTGACCACAGCAGCGAGCCAGGTTGCCCAGGCGCCTTGTCGCCGCCGCGCAAGCAGCCGTCTCCCCCGGATTGCAGTGCTACCGGCCGCCATGGCCGGGCGGGCTCCAGACATCGGCGCCGATAACGCCAACATCGCACTAACGACGGTCTTGCGGTCAGTTGCAGCTGCAGCTGCGTCATCAGCCTGCATCTCGTGCAGGAGCGACACTGCGTCGCGGTATTTTCGAGCGAAAGTCCATGCGGGAAAGGCTCGCGCAAGCCCCTGCCCGAATGCCAGGCGCAATCCGTGGTGCGCTCGAAGGTGCTCGCGCTCGTGAGCGACTACCGCAGCGAGTTGACGATCAGTCAATGTAGAGACCGCGCGCTGTGACACGACGATCAAGGCATTTCTACCCGGGATGCAGAATGCAGTTGCCTCTTCCAGATCGACAAAAGTGACGCCTCCTGGAGAACTGCCTGAAGACTGCAATGCGATTGTGCCAATCCCGCTCCGGAGCAGAGCTGCATCGCGTTGTCGGTCTCGATATTGGCTCACGAGCGACCAGCCCACCCGCATCGAGAGCCCACCCACGACAAGCAGTACCAGATTCCAGCCATGGTTGGCAGAGCTGGTGCCGGTGTACTGATGGTGCACGAGTTCAGGATCGGCCCGAAGGAGGCGCACGGCGACGGGTTCCCAGACATCATGCGCCGCAACGAGGGCACCTGCCGCGGCACTCACCAGAATGGAGATCGCCGACATGTGCCACGCAAAAAGCCCCAACCCAGGTCGCTCTTCAACCCATGGCCTGCCCACCAATATCGGGCTTGCCACAATCGACAACAACGCCGCGAATGCAACGAGCAGGCCAGCGATCATCGCTCAATCCTACGTACCTTCGTCCAATGCCCTTCTCAGCGCGAAAGCCTCGGAATCACTCAATGTTCCGGCGAAGCGAGCCAAGGCGGCGTTTCTGTCTGATGCCTCGCTGAGAGCAGCGTCAAGGCGCCCACTGATGTATTCCTCACTCGTGAGCGAGGCCTCATAGCGAAATGCCCGTCCAGACTTTGTGCGCTCCACAAGGCGCTTCTCGCGAAGGCGTTCCAGAACCGTCATCACAGTCGTGTATGCAACCGGATGGGTCGGCTCGAGGGCGTCGACAACCTCAGCGACTGAGCGAGATGAAGCGGAGGACCAGAGGACGTGCATGATCGAAGCCTCAAGCGTGCCCAGCGGTTGCATGACTGAAGTATGGCAGGTCTGCTACTACGTCCTGTAGTATTACTACATGGTGTCGTTATTCAACCCCCAGCCTATACAAGAACCTCCAAGGACTGGGACTGGCTTGGCATTGTCGGAACGCAACATGCGTGCCAGCGATATCCCAACAGTTGTCCGGTGGCATTTGGATCACTTTCCCGACAGCTTCTACGCACACCTCGGTGAGCGCTTCATGGGCACCTACTACCGCGCATACTTAAACTCCCCACATGCCTTCGCACGGGTCATTGAGGATTCACAAGGAAATCTCCTGGGCTACTTGGTCGGCAGCCTCAACGATTCAGCGCACCGGCGCTCGACGGCGCGTCGTCACGGATTTCGGCAAGTGGGCACCGGGGTCCTCTGCTTGATCATGCGCCCAAGGCTTTGGGTTCCGTTCCTTCGCGTGCGGGCGATTTGGTACGCACGCCGTGTCGTTGCGGGTCTTCGTCGACAATTGCGAACGAGCCCCCAAATGGAGACCTTCGGCGAATTGGCTTACGTCATCACGCATGAGACTGCCAGGAATACGGGTGTTGGGAGCCAACTCACCGAGTCATACCTGGCCGCAGCAAGAACGGCTGGCGCCCAGTGGGCTTTCCTGGTGACGCCAGCCCACCAGGACATTGCGCGCCGGTTCTATGAGTCTCGCGGGTGGAAAGCAGACGGTGACCGGATCACACGCGACGGCACACCCCTGTCCGCCTACCGACTCCCGCTTTCCGTCGCGCACGGCACATGAGGATTGCTGTCCAACGAAGACAGCATCCCTCTTGGTTTCTCCCGGCGATGCTTGTCCTGGCCACGTTGACCATTACCGCATGCAGCGGCATTTCCACGCAATCGGAACTCACCACAGGATCGTCCATGCCGACCATGAGTTCGGGCCCCTTGCCGGACGAGACCACCGGCTCGGCATCAAGTTCAGCTGCGCCGCAAGTGCCCGGGACCCCCAATGTCTCCCGTATCAATGACAGACAATGGAATCGCATCGTGCGGAGCGGGGTCTGGCGGCCTGGTTGCCCCGTGGGCAGAAAGCAATTACGTCGTCTGGATGTCGACTACGTGGACTTCAAAGGTGAAGTGAATCGCGGCTCAGTCATCGCACATCGTGATTCGATTGAGGATCTCGGAGAAGTCTTCAGCGCGCTGTTCGCCCAGGCGTTCCCGATTGCCAGCATGCGCCCGGCGGAGCAATTCGACGGACACCTCACGCGGATGTTGGAAGCCAACAACACCTCTGCATTCAATTGCAGGAGACCTGACCAGATCAATGCCCCAGTGCTCAGGTCGCCGCATGCGAACGGCCGCGCAATCGACATCAATCCCTTGCAGAATCCCTGGAAAGACCCTCGCTGCAATTGCTGGAGCCCGTCGAAGCAGTACAGCAAGGACGATGAAGGCAAGGGCGTGATTCGCGAAGGGAGCCTGCCTTGGAGCTTGCTGATCGAACGTGGATGGATTTGGCAGAACATCAAGGTGCCGGATTACATGCACTTCGATACGGGATATCCGTCACAAGCACGAACAGGCAAAGGACGGTGAGCCCACATCCTCCGACGACACCAATGGCTTCGGTCGACAGACACCTTGATCTCCTCAATCGAGAAAAGGCGATTTACCGTTCACAGTTCGCCGACGGCAGTCCTCGACTTCTGCTGCTAGCGCTGACGTTCATACTCATGCTAGCCCTCTCGGTGTACTCCGGCGCAAGAGCAGAGTCGGCGACTGCCTTGCACTCGCCGCAAGGACCGCGACCAACTCCTGAACCACTGGCGCACGAAGGCTTGACGGCAATCACTACGGCAGTCGGGTTGAGCATGCTCATTGTGGGCGCACTCGCAGGCCTGCTCATTGGATTGGCCTGCACGAGATACGAGCGGCGACTTGACCAGTCACCACCACATTGAATCGCCTGCCTCCGTGGGTCGTCCGAAGTAGTAGCCCTGCCCAAAGACACAGCCCAGTTCGAGCAAGAGGGCATTCTGCTCGGCCGTCTCGATCCCCTCGGCGATCACGCGCACATCCAATTCCTGCGCGACATTGATCAGCGCGCTGACTATTGCATGGCGTCGAGGGTCACTTCCGATGACCGATACGAATGTCTTGTCGATCTTGACGGCATCCACTGGGAAATCCATCAGCCAGGACAAGCTGGAGTAGCCAGTTCCAAAATCGTCCAAGCAGATGCCGACGCCAGCGCGCTTGAGCGTCGCAAGTTCCCGGACAGCACCGTGCGGATCCTGAATGAATGCGGTCTCCGTTACCTCCACCGTCAGATGTGCGGGGTCCAATTCGGCTGCATCAACTTCGCGCAACAGGAAGGTGGCGAAGGCTCCCTTGCGGAATTGGACGGGACTCACGTTGATCGACAGTCCGCACTTGGAACCCTTCTTGCGCCAGGCTTGCAGGTCGCCAAGCGCATGTTGCACCACCCAGGCACCCAAGGGCAGCACCAGTCCACTTCGCTCGGCCTGTGGCACGAATTGATCTGGCAGGATCGGGTCGCCGCCCTCAAGAGGACGGATGCGCACCAATGCCTCCGCACCGACGACCAATCCATTGAGCATGTTCACAATTGGCTGGTAGTGCAGGAGCAAGCGGTTGCTGTCAATCGCCTTGCGCAAGTCGTGCTGCAAATTGACGGACCGTTCGATAGCGCGATCCACCTCGTGGTCGTAGACCTCGAACCTGTCCGGACCCGAGTCCTTGGCGCGATACATCGCAGCATCTCC